>Ga0209149_1000602_pt1 | contig 15508 bp, 6 predicted proteins | sample WorMetTyACAVOLI2_FD_187423 | JGI IMG/M metagenome (GOLD analysis project Ga0209149, IMG submission 187423) | Marine gutless worms symbiont microbial communities from Max Planck institute for Marine Microbiology, Germany - Olavius algarvensis... ... | reverse complement strand
TTATTGAGGGTGGCCGGAATCGTCCGGAATGGGTGGACGGCTTGCCCCGGAATGGGTGGACGGAATCAATCGGAATGGGTGGACGGCTTCGCCCGGAATTGCCGGCCGGAATCACGCGGAATACGCACTCAGGACCCCTCCCAACTCCTTAACCGCTGTTTCGTCCAGCAGAAGCAAGGTTCGTTGACCATTTTCACCGGTTAGGGTGTAGGTTATACTCGACCTTCCATCCTTGCTATCCCCCCCAGATAGTCGAGAACCAACCAGACAGTTCTACCACAGGTTCTTGTGCGTATGCCGAGTTCAGAGAGTCACCGAGCAGTAGAACCAAGACAATAAAAGCGCCTGATAAAATACAGAAAATTCGATGTTTCTTCCATACTTCTTTCATAATTTCCCCCTTTTTTATTTGAACTCATACACACCTATTGCGTGAATAATTACTATTTAAATTCAGTAAATGCGATCTTTACAATCACCTCCTTTCCAATTCAAGCTCTGAAAAAAAGTTACAGACAGGAATTTGCTTTTCCCAAAGCGAGGCTGTTTACAAAAGGCACAGAGACCGAGTTTGTAGATCCGGCGATCCAGGATAATAAAAAAACAGGTGTTCGTTTACCCGCCCTGGGCTAAGACTCTGCGCAAAGCGTCTTTACCAGCATGTTATGTCTGCTTGTACATGTAATGGGGTTTAAATATCATCGCTCCGAGACCTGCTATTGACTCCCAACAGACCATAAAACGGCCTATCAGGAGTGAGATCGGCACATTTTGAGCGGTTTCTCCATTTAATCTTTTTATTCACAAGTTAAAGGTTATTGGAGACCCAAGACTATTTCAGAAGAAGTCCTAATATCATGCAAATCATGGAGGTAGTAGAGGCGAGGTTTGCCGGTACCGGTCAAATTCAGAGGTGATGGTGCTTAAGAGCTATATTTGTTGTTATCTATTAACCTATTAATATTCTCAAGTCAATAAAAAAGCAAAAAGTACTACTACGTGGTAATTTAAAAGGATAGTTTAAAGAGGAAGTTCGTAATGGAAGAAAAGTTTAGGGAAAAAAAGCAGATGTCGCAGATTTCTTGCCAGCATTCAGACGGCTATCGGGCAAGATGAGGGTCAAACCGGTAACTTGCCGGGGTGTCAATGGTCATCCTTTTTGATAGCCGGATGGGATGGGTTGAGTAGATAATTGAACTCTACCGGCACAATTCAGGTAATTATCCCTTTTTCGATAGGACCAAACTAGCCATCAACTTCCAGAGTCCCGAGATCGGTAGCGAATTGCCTGGTGATGTTTTTCTAATTTGAGCAATTTATAGACCTAATTCTGGCGGGCATAAAGCCCGCCCCTACAATAATTCTTGGACCATTTCATTTCACAATAAAGTTCACCGTACCCGTTTCCCGGTAGTAATCCGGATCGGCCGTCCAAATGCGGGTGCGGACCGAATGCCTTCCCGGCCGTAAACGCCAGAGGTACTCCCCGGTCAAGGTCGATGCAACCCAATTATGGTCGACATACCAGTCGGCCGTATGGCCCTGCGGCAGGTTGGCGATTTTAAACATAAAGGCTTGACGATCCGTCGGCAGGCGGGGATCCAGGGCCAGTTCCATGCCCGGCGAAGGGTGTCGCAGATAAATGGGTTTGGCCTTCTCGGGAGGTATGGCTTCGGTTTTGGGCTCGGTACCGGGCACAAACCACTCACTGAGACTGTCGCAATGTCCATCGGCCGGCAGCCCGCTGTCGCGGCAGATCTCGGCTTTGATCAGACGCGGGCTCAAATAGAGCGGGCGGGTGGCCCGATGCCGATTGAGCTCGGCAAACACCGCGCGCAGCACCAGCGCCGGGCCATTGGATCCGGTGATGCCATCGGTGGCCCGGCGGTCCAGATTGCCGATCCAGACACCGGCCGTGTAACGGTGATTGAATCCAACCGCCCAGGCATCCCGGTAGTCACTGGAGGTCCCGGTCTTAACCGCTGTTTGAACCGGAAAGCGCAGCAGACTGCCGCTGCCGAACTCCAAGCGGCGGGCGGCCGGATCCGACAGGATGCTGCCGATCAAGGCCGCGGTTTCAGCTGAAAATACCCGGCGGGTTTCCGGCGGTCCGGACTCGCCTGCCATCACATATTTCAGCGATCGATAACTTCCCTGCCGCGCCAGAACCGTGTAGGCTAGCACCAGCTCCAGCAGGCTGATCTCGCCATTGCCCAGGGCCATACCGTCGCCGTAATAATCCGGATGCTGCTGCAGGCTGCGGATTTCCAGGGCATGCAGGCAATCTAGAAAATCAGCGACACCCACAAACTGAATGGCCCGCACGGCCGGAATGTTCAATGAATTTCCCAGGGCCTCCCGCAGCCTCACCGGCCCGTAGTGCGCGCGGCTGTAATTATGATACGGATGCAGCCCGCGGCCGACCGGCTCCGCCAGGGGGCGGTCATCCAGTATAGTGGCGGCGGTCCAGCCCCGCTCCAGGGCCAGAGCATACAGCAGCGGCTTCAGGGTCGATCCCGGCTGGCGCGGGGTCGTCACGGCATCGATCCAACTGGCCGGAACCTGCGCCAGGTGGGCGCCGCTGTTGACCCAGGCCAGCACCTCGCGGCGCTGATGATCCACAACCAAAGCCGCCCCGTGGCGAGCGCCGCGATGGGTCAAATCATCGATGCGATGATCCAGCAGGGTTTGCACGGTATGCTGCAGACCGGCATCGAGGGTGGTTTGCAGCCGGCCTTGGCCGGAGACATCCTGGTACGGTTGCTGTTGATGGAGATAATTGACAAAGTGGTCGGCCCTAACTGGCAGGACGGCATCTTTGATTTTCAAATCGGCGTCCCTGACGGCGGCATACTGCCCTTTATCGATGATCCCCTGGCGGAGGAGGCGCTGTGCAAGCTGCAAAATCGATCGATCCAGCCCGCCCGGATTTTTGCGCAGATTCAAGCGAGACGGCGCCCGGACCATCACCACCAGGGCCAGGGTTTCGGCGGTGCTCAGGGTATCGAGGTCACGGTCGAAATAATGGCGCGCGGCCGCGGCCACCCCGCGGCGCTGACCGGCATAGGGCACTTGATTGAGATAAAACTCCAGTATCTCGCCCTTGGAAAAAGACTTTTCGAGATCGGCGGCCTCCCAGCCTTCGAGCCAGCGGGACCAGGGCGTACGCGGCCGCGGATGCCACATGCGCACCACCTGCTCACTGATGGTGCTGGCCCCCCGCACGGACCGCATCGCCGTTAGGTTTTGCCACAGCGCATGCAGCCGCGCCTGCCAGTCGACGCCGCCGTGGCGCAAAAACCGCCGATCCTCGGATACCACAAACGCCTGCCGGATAAACTGCGGAATATCGTGCAGCGGCAGGTAATCGTGGAGATTCCAGCGATTGCGGTAAGTAATCGTCAGCGGCACATAATTGCGGTCCACCACCTGGACCTTGTTCAGCCCCAGGGTCTCCAGGTTCAGCGATTCCGGCAGGGGCAGAAAATCGGCCCGCGTCATATAGCTAAGCGCCCCCGCGCCGGCGATCAGAAGCAGCAGGATGGCGTATAAGATTCTATATTTTGTCTTTGTTTCCACAGGCATAAAATGGGGCGCTGGTATTCGGTATTCGGTATTGGGTATTCGACATTGGTTACTAGTAATCGGTTATTTGTTATTGGTTATTGGTTGCATGGTTTCGCTTCGCTCAGTCAATTTTAGTTAAATGAACCGTTCGATACAATAGCTCTCGGCCGGCACAGCACGTTATTCGATGTTCAATGTTGGACGTTCGAAGGTCGAGGTTCAAGTGTTTCTTTTCCGGTCAGACTTGACGCTTGCGGTGAGCGGCGGTACTCATTTGAAACAGTTAAGAGGTGCATGTCAGATCGAGTAAATCGCGGTTGAAAACCGCTCCCACATTCTATAATAACCCTATGCTCAATGCTCCAAGTGCATCGCATTTCTGATTCTGCATCCGGCTATCAGCTTCCGAAACTTCTGTCCTCCGTCATCCTTACCAAAGAGTATGAGCCATGAGCTATGAGCTTTTTTATCCCACTTCCGCATTCCGATTTCCGAATTCCCTCTTCCGCATTCCGACTTCCGCATTCCCTTTTCCCACTTCCGCATTCCGACTTCCGAATTCCAGTCATTCCGCATTCCGAATTCCTCCTTCCCACCTTCTCCCCTTCTAACCTTCTAATCTTCCCACCTTCTCCCCTTCCCACCTTCTCATCTTCTCACCTTCTCATCTTCCCACCTTCCCACCTTCTCACCTTCCAATCTCCAAAACCGCCGGCACCCCCTGCCCGAAAACATCCGGGTCGTACATCTGCTCGGCGCGCACCGGCATCACGACGAACTCGCCCGGGGCAATGGCCTGGGCCGTGTAGGAGAGGTGGTAATTGCCGGCCGGCAGGTACTCGGAATAAAATCGCGCGGCATGATGGCGCAGTTCCTGGTGGTAGAAGCTCCAGCGGGACAGGCCGTAGGATGACCAGTCGCTGTAGCGAAACCACCAGGAGCCGCCGGCCGCTTGAAAGGCCCCTTTGTCGGCATCCACCGTGGATGCGGTGGCCAGGTCGCGGTTGACCGGCTCCAGACCGCCGGGCACCGGATCGTCGACCACCACGAAATTTGCGGCGGCCGGCAGGGAAACAAACAGATCCACCCGGACCAGATCGCCGCGATTCAGCTGCATGTCGCCCTTCAGCAATTCCCAGCGGCCGTCACGCTCCAGGCTGTATTCGCGATGGATTTCGATGCCGGCGTTGATGGGCTCGGTTTTCAGGAGTTGCGGCGCATAACTCAACCGGGCGCTGTAGTATAAACGGCCCCGCCCTGCCCTTTCCAATGTCGCGGTCGCGGCGCGGCCCGGGTCGCCCGCATCCAGGGTTCTTTGAAAGGTCACCGGATCATCGCGCAGATCGGAAAATTCAGTTTTCCCCATTTCTTGTCCATCAAACAATGCGCGCAGCGTCATGGCGGGCGCCTCGCTCTCGTATACGCGGCTGTAGTCAATCAGGGCATTCATGCAAAACATGTTTTCCTGGGTGTTTTCCCAGTGATCGCGTTTTTGGCGGCTCAGGGTAATAAAGCGCACGAGTTTGAATGGAACGTCGCCAACCTTCAAGCGGCCGGCATCGGTCCGGGCATAAGCCGTCAGTGCACTTAAAACGGCCGCGTTGGTCCGCAGGTTGGATGAAAGGATGCGCGTGTAACTGTCATCGATCACCTCGCTGAAGACAAATTTACCGCCGGACTGATGGGCGTGGGCCAGAATCAGGTCGGCGACCTCGGCCCGCAGGGCCTCAGACCCGGACAGCCCCAGCGCCGCCAGCAAAAAATGGGCCTTGCCGAACAGGCTCATCTGCGGCACGTGGGTTCGGTAGCGCTGGAGATCGGACAGGCCGATCCGTCCATGGTCAACCAGGGCCGCCAGGGCCACCCCCCGCACGGTGGACGCCATGCCCTTGGTATAAAAGCCCGGCATCACGTTGCCGCGCAGCAGCTTGAGAAGATAGGCGTGCAGCTTTTCTTCCACCGCAGCCGGAACGTTATAGCCGGCGCTGCGCAGCCAGTTGAAGGCCAGGGCGGTGTACGCACTGAGGTAAGGGCTGACATAGCGGTCCCGGGGTATGTAATAGGTCATCCCCCCGTTGGGGGCCTGGTAGGCCGCCGCCCGCTCCAGCAGGGACTGCGGCAGTCGCTGACTGTCGGGCCAGGTAAATTCATTGGCCATATACGCTTTGAGTTCATTGTAGTGAGATGCCATCACGCCCCGGGTCAGGACCTGCTCCCAGCAGATATAGGCATAATCACGCAGGTAGCGAAAAGCACCTTCCAGGTTGCCGATGACGGTCGGCGACAGCTGCAGACTGAAGCGGCCGACATCCGTCCGAATGCCTTGTGGGAAAAGAATCTGTTCGCTGACGGTATCGGCCACCGTCGATCCATAGTTGGCGGCAGTCTCCAGGCGATAACGCTTTTGCACCCGGATGGTGTGGATCAAGCCGTCGCGATCCATGGCATCACCGCCGCGGGCCGTAAACTTTATGTCGCCGGCGTTGGTGGTTTTCAGCGGCAGCCAGATGGTGGCGCGTTTGTAGGGCGCCACTTCCAGGGTGCGGCTAGTTTCACCCTTTTGCGCCACCATGCCTTCAGCCGATAGGGTGACCGTCAGCTGCCGATCGCGGTCCGTGCGGTTCATGATGCTGAAGCCGGCCTCGAAGCTGTCGCCCTCGGTCACCTGGTTGGGCATCACCGGGCGCAGTTCGGTGGGCTGGTTGACCTTGAAATTGCCTTCCCCCAGCCCCATGCGGTCACCGGGGGTCACCGCCATGGCCAGCACCCGCCAGCCGGTCAGGTTGTCCGGCACTTCAAACTCGATGGTGGCCCGGCCGCCGTCATCCACGATGATGGAGGGATTCCAGTAGCTGACAAATTTAAACACCGAGCGCAGGCTGAGGTCCAAACCGCCCCCGCCGCCGGCGCTGGCCCCTTTTTTTTCAAATTTCTGCCGGCCGACCAGCCGCATGAGCAGGCTGTAGTTCGCCAGGTCCAGGCCGTCGATTGAGTAGAATCCCTTATAGGGATCGAAGTAGTCCCGGCCCCCGGCCAGCAGGTCGAACACCGCCTCGTCCAGCACGGCTACGGCCAGCTCGATCGGCTCGCGGCCGGCGGGATGGCGGGGTGCGGCCGTCAAGTCCACCTGCACACGCTGCCGGGGCTTGTATGTCTCCTGCCGGGGTTCTACCAGAACCCGGATCTCTTTGTAGGGGTCGTCAACCGGCACATTGACATAACCCATGCGAAAAGCCGGTTTGCCCAGATCCACCTGGCTGTCGGCAGGCGGTTTTTCGACACGCGGGGACAGCACCACCACGGACAGGTAAAAACCCGGCAGAAAGTCCTTTTGCACTTCGAATTCGATGATCGGGGTGCCGCCTTCCAGGGTCTGCAGCCAGCTTTGCAGGACACCGTAGCGCTCGACGGTAATCAGGGCCCGGGCGCCGGGAAATGGATTCTTGACCAGATAGCGGGCCTGGTCCCCGACCCGGTGGCGTGCTTTCTCGGCGATGATTTCAAGGCTGTTGTCGGGCCGCTGCTGCCAGACCACCCGGCCCTTGCCGACCACCCACCGGTGGAACTCGGTGCTGTGGTCGCGTTTGCGGGTATCTTGAATTGTCGCCGTAATCCGGTGCGATCCGGGATCCTGCGGCGTGAAGGCGCAGGGCACCGCCTCCGGCCCTGATGTCAACGCGCATTGGCCGACTTCCACCCACTGATGGGTGTAGTGGGTCAAGTAGGCATTGCCGGCACCTTTGACCCGGGCGGCCTTTGTTTCCCGCCGTTCAACGACAACCCGGATCGGTACGCCGGCCCGGGGCCGGCCCTGGTCGTCGACCACCAGCAGGTCGACGGCCGCCGCCTCGTCTTCATTCAGAACCCAGGACGACGCGCGCAGCCCCACGTAGCGGTCGCGGCCGGCAAAACCGGCCGTGGCCCGGCCGGTGATATACTTGCCGCGATCATCCCTGACCGCACTTTCGACGACCAGGCGGCCGTATAATATTTTGCTGTCGGCCATGCTGAAGCGCGTGGTCTGGTCGCCCCGGTCGTCGACCCGGCTTTCCAGGCGGTGGACGATTTGTTTGGGCGGCGCGCCCGCCACGTAGGTGTCGAACCGAAATCCGCGGGCGGCCGGATCATCGGTCTGAAAGGCACGGCTGGTCAGGGTCGCCGTCACCCGGCTACCGGCGTCCGTATAGGGTCCGCCCGAGTGCAGGCGGGCCCGGGATGCGACCTCGACGCTGTCCCCGGGTTTAAAAAGCCGGCCGTTGAGATCGGTAGACACCTTGAAGGGGGCCGGGGTAAAATCGCTGACCAGCACCCGCATGGGTTCCCAGCTGTCCTCGGAAAAATCGGCCTTGAGCCGAAACCGGTACCAGCCCACAGCGCCGGTAGCGGCCACTTCGAAAGTTCCATCGTGGGCGCCGAATTCGGATAAGGCGATATCGGCCGCCGTGTACACGACTTTGCCGGTCGGATCGATGATCTCGAGGGAATAGCCCCGGCGCGGCGCGGGCACGAGCGTCGCATTGCTCTGGTCCCGCACGTACAGCTTATATTGAATGGTGTCGCCGGCCCGGTATACACCCTGGGCCGTGGTGCCCCAGGTGTGTATGTGGCCGTATTGCCGGCGCATAAAGGGGGCTACCGAGTAGCGCGATGCCCGGTAGGTGTCGACCCGAAACTGGTAATCCAGCGGCACCAGCGCCAGGTCGGCGGCCTTTTTGATTTTCACGAACAGGCGCGGTTCGTTCATTTTATAGGTGTTGATAAATTTCAGCCCGGGATCCACCTGGCGGGTGCCGTCCAGCATGGCCACGCCCGCGGCATCGGTCACCGCCCGGGTTAAAACGGCCGGATCCGCCGTCAGGGCTGTGTAGGTATCGCGAAATATGATGACCTCGGCGCCGGCCACGGGTTGCCCGGTCGCAAACTCCGTCACCCAAACCAGGGTGTTGTAGTGACCGATTTTGACATGCACCTGAAAGGGCGTCACCTGGGCAAAAAACCACCGCTCCCAAAAGTGCTTGGACACCGCCGGGCGGGACTCCACCCGGCCCTGGACAACGCCGGATTGGCCGCCAAGCATTTTGCGAACCTCCAGGGGCGTGCGGAAGGCGATGTCTTCGGCCCGGGGTATTTCAAGCTCGTATTTTTGTCGGCTCTGCTTTCCCCGGGCGGTCAGACGGTCGTAGGCCAGGGTAACGTTATCAAGATTGGTCACCACCAGGGGCACTTCGGTGTCAACCTCTTTTTCGAGAACGGCCCGGGAGTGGGTCAGGGTAAAATCCGGCGGGCGGTGATCGGTGGCAAACTGGATATCGATGGCAGCCGGCAGGGTGCGGCCGAATTCATCCCTGAATTCAGCCGCATCGCTTTGGATGGCGTAAATCTGATCGGCCTGCAGCACCTCCGGCAGCCAGATTCGGTACTTGCGGCCCTGCTTGTGGGGTGATCGAAGCCGCGAGTACCCGCGATAATTGGCCCATGGGTCATAGTCTTGGCGGCCGCCGGCCAGATCCGGTGTAATGCGGACATGGGCCTTGACTTCATCTCCGATGACCGGCGCGCTGAACAAAAGGGCCACCCGCTTCAAAGGATTGCAGCGGGCCTGAGGCCCCGGATCAGATCCGGCGGCCATGATCGTGACCCTATTGCCCCCATTGTCGGTGCACTGAACGCCTTCGAAGGCAAATTCCGGAAAGGTGTGAAATGCGACCAGAACCCGGTCTTCGGCACCGCGCTGCGGCCCGTCATAGGAGACCAGCCCCGGCTCCACCCTTAATTCGATTTTACGGTCCAGGGGCAGTTCGGCCGCCGGCGACACCAGCCAGACTCGCCGGGCTTCGGTTGCCGGGCTGGTTTCATCTTTTTTTTGATCGGCAGCGACCGGCTTTGAGGATGATGCCGCGCCCGGGATCAGCGCTATTTTTTCTCCCGGCAGAGGCAGGTATAACGGCGTCTGTTTATCGTTGGGATCCGGCTCGACCTTGAGGCCGGTCCGCTGCTTTCGGGGCCCGTCTGCCACCATGAAAACATGTTCAGCAACCGATTCCCGCGCTACCGGCTGGTTAAACGTCATCCGGATCAGGGGCAGGCCGGGGGCCGTCCATGTTTTAAACCAGGCATGCCGCACCTTCGGACGTTCGGTGGTGAAGCTGTGCCGCACGGGCGCCGCCAGGGCTGCGCCATCTGCGGCCTTCAAGCCCGGGTTCAGCGTGACCCGGTAACGGGTGGCGGGTGCCATTGACGATTTTTCATCGAGCTGACAGGCCAGCGCACTGGTATTCAGCCAGCGCCACTGGCAGTTCAGTGCCGGCGATATGACAACCGGAATTTCCGAGGCCTTGCGCTCCATGCGTCCCACCGGCACCACGGCCCGGTCGAACTGAAAAACCAGCTGGCGTCCCGGCGGCACATCCTGGCCGGTCGGCGTAATGCGAATGACCCGTAGCGCCGGCGCTTGATCGACGGAAACGGCACAGGTCGGCAAAAGCAAACCGCCGGAGTATATTAAAATCCCGAGCCATAAGAATGATAAGACACGCGAAAGACGCATTGTAGTTCCTCCTGGGGCTGATGACAGAGGTCAGATGACAGAGGTCAGATGACAGATGACAGATGACAGATGTCAGAAGACAGATGACAGATGACAGAATTCGGAAGTCGGAATGCGGAATGCGGATTTAGAAAACATAGGCCAGAGGCTTTCGATTGCGGATTGCGGATTGCGGAAAAAAAATCCCAGTTGCTGGTTATTTGTTATTGGGTCAAGTGGTATGAACGCTATCTAAATCGATTTCCTGGATCGCGCGAATCTTAAGTAGGGTGGGCTTTGCCCACCAAACAGCGCTGAATCTAAGACCACATCCTCATCAATACAGTGACCTAAATTATTGATCGAAGTTTCAATGAATATTTGATTTAACATCATATTCGCAAAGAACGCATAGATTAAATAGATACGCTCTGGACCCTTTGCAGCGGTGCAAATTATCAATGATTGAACATGCAGCAACCGGATAGAATACCAATTTTACACCTTGCATCCCAGCTTTCAGGCTTCCAGGCCTCCCAGCCGTTGGCCTTTATCCTTTAGCCTTTCACCTTTGACCTTACACCTTACACCCTATACCTTACACCCTATACCCTGTGCTGTGCTGTGCTCCGAATACCGTATACCATTCTGTTAATCCGTAAACCGAACGCCGAATGCCGAACACCGAATACCGAACATCATTTCCCACTTCCGCATTCCGACTTCCGAATTCGCTATACCCTTTACCTTATACCCTAGTTTTTATTTTGACAATTTTTTTCTATTTTTGTATACAATTTCGGTTATTAAGGGGTAATGCGGCATCCCGGCGTGTCAATCCCGACCATTATGATATGATTGGTAACTGCGGGACCGCGTGATTTCCCGGTCGTGGAGATATTGGTTTGCCATGAAGAAAATAAGAAAATCCTCGCTAATAAACAGCGCCATGAGTTTCATTGATCAGACGTTTGAAGGGATTAAAAAAAGTGAACTTCCGAATAAAATCCTGGGATTTAGAAATAAGAAACACTTTTCAACCTACCTGGTGACCACATTTGCCGCGTTGGCCAGCCTGTCGGTCGTCCTGATCGTGATCGCGCTGTACGGGTATTTCGATAAACGGGTCGAGGCCGAATTCAGGAAAAAAATTCTGGCGGAAAAAGGACAGGTTGAAATCCTTTTAAACAGCCGAATCTCCGACATCACCAGCCGGCTCAAAGATCTCGGATCCGACAACGTAATCCGGGTGACAGTGATGCTGGACGAAAAATCCCAGCTCGAAGCGCGCATTTCGGAATTCTACCCGACACGGCACGGGGTGTACTTTTTTGTCAAAAAACGCGGTGAGCGCAGGGTCATTCCCGAATCATACCCCGATGCCTCCGGGAGCCTGATCGCGCGGGCGCTGGAACGATACCCCTACGGAGAAATTGTGGAAGACGGTGCCAATTCGCGATTGCTGTGGTGGCTTTCGACCCCGATAATGGATCAATCTCAGCTGATGGGGACCGCCTATGCCTTGTATGATATGACCCGGGACAAAAAACTGATCGAACAGATCCACCAAACGGTAAACGGTGATGTGGCGATGCTCAAATCCGACCGGCTGTTTAGCCTGGTTTCAGGAAAAGCCCAGCAGCTGGATAAGGAACTGATAAAGAGCGTTGCAATGCAGCTGGAGTTTCTGCCCCTGGGCAAAAATAATATTCTATCTAAAATCGGCGGATTCGACAATCTGTACTTCAAGTCGTCATTGGAAGGCCTGGTCAACGAGAAGCGCAAAGTCAATTTGTGGATCGGAATTTCCTCGATTATTATCCTGGCATTGTCGATTATTATGTCCATCCAACTGGGAAAAAGGATGGTAGACCCTTTGCGCCGGATGACCAAAATGGCCATCCAAATCTCCGAAGGCCAGGAAAATCTATCCTTTGATACCGGAAAAAACAGCTACTGGGAATTTGATCAGTTATCCCAGGCATTCAATTACATGCTTGTTAGTTTATCGGACGCCGAGGAGCACTCGCGCTACAAGGAGTTGCTTGAAAACGTGGATGATGCGGTGTACATCCTGAATCGGGAGGGCAATGTACTGGAGGCCAACGAAGCCGCCTATGCCAGGTTAGGATATTCTCAGGAACAATTTTACCAGCTGAATTTAAGCGATATCATCCCCCAGGAACAAGCCCGTGCCATCATGAACCAGGTGGGTCAAGATTCCCGGGACGACGGCCCGGTAAAGATTACCATCGAAACCACCCATGCGGAGAGCAACGGGGAATTAATTCCGGTGGAAATCCAGTCCCGCGCCATATCCTACCGGGGCCGCAATGTCATTTTGAATGTCGCACGGGACGTTACCGACCGCATTGAAGCCGAAAAGGAAAAAAAACACCTGGAATCTCAGCTGATCCATTCCCAGAAAATGGAAGCCATTGGGACCCTGGCCGGCGGCATCGCTCACGATTTCAACAACCTGTTGATGGGAATCCAGGGATATGTCTCTTTAATGCGACTGCAGTCCAGTGAGGAAGACCCCAATAGTGAATACATCCAGGGTATCGAAGATGCGGTCATGAACGCCGCCAACCTTACCAATCAATTGCTCGGTTTTGCCAGAAAAGGCAAATATATGCTGCGGCAGAGCAGTTTGAATCGCATCGTCGAAAACAGCACCAAGATGTTCATCCGGACCACCAAAGAGGTTGTCACCCATTTAAAATTACAGGAAGACATCTGGGCCGTCAAGGTTGACCAGGGGCAATTCGAACAGGTTCTGATCAACATCTACCTCAATGCCCGGCATGCCATGCCCGACGGCGGTGATATTTTTATTCAGACGGAAAACGTCTATCTGAGTGAGGCTTATTGCGCCCCTTACGAAGTGCCGGCAGGCAACTACGTCAAAGCATCCGTCACGGATACCGGTGTCGGAATCAGTTCGGATATCATCGAAAGGATATTCGAGCCTTTTTTTACGACCAAAGATGTCGGGCAAGGCACCGGCCTCGGTCTGGCTTCAGCTTACGGCATTGTAAAAAATCACAACGGGATTATTAGAGTCTACAGCGAATTGGGCAATGGAACCACGTTCGATATTTACTTACCGGCGTCGGATGATAAAGTTGCCCAAGACATCCGGGTCAGAACGGAAGTGTTGAAAGGGGAAGAAAAAATTCTGCTGGTTGATGATGAGGAAGGCACGATCAAGGTCGAAAAATTAATGCTCAAAGAACTCGGCTACTCCGTAGTGCCGGCGTTGAGCGGTCGTGAGGCAGTGCAGCTCTACAAGAAAAACAAGTCGGACCTGGATCTGGTGGCGCTGGATATGATTATGCCGGAAATGAACGGCAAGGACACCTTCGAGGAGTTGAAAAAAATAAATCCGGAGGTGAAAGTTTTGCTGGTAAGCGGCTACAGTTTGAATAAGCAGATAGAGGAATTAATGCAGCGGGGCTGTGACGGATTTATTCAAAAACCCTTCGATATCGTCCAGCTTTCCCACAAACTTCGGGAAGTGCTCGAGCAATGACGAATGACGAGTGTCGAATGTCGAATGAAGGTATTCTGTCTATTTTTTAAAAATGCTGAGCGCAGCGAATTCCGCAACTCGGCATTCGAGATTCGAAATTCGTCATGCTACTGACGAAGCGCAGCGACTTCCAAAATTCGTCATTCGACATTCGTCATTCTAATGATGGAGCGCAGCGACCTCCACAATTCGTCATTCGACATTCGTCATTCTACTGATGGAGCGCAGCGACTTCCACAATTCGTCATTCGTCATTCGACATTCGACATTCGTCATTCTACTGCCCCTGCCCCAGAATAATTTCGATACGGCGATTCTGGCGGCGACCTTCTTCGGATGTATTGGGTGCGACCGGCCGGTAGAAACTGTACCCCCGGGCCGATAACCTCAGTGGATCAATCCCCGCCACCTCCTGGAAAAAATGCGCCACGGCTGCCGCTCTGGCAGTGGAAAGTTCCCAATTGCTCGGAAACCGCTTCTTCAATCCGGCACTTAACGGCACATTGTCCGTATGTCCCTCGATGACGATATTCTGCCCCTGGCTGGGCGCCAGCGCCCCGGCCATAATTCGAAGCAATTCCACCCCCCCGGTCATTAATTGTCGCACTGCCGGAATCAAATAATATTTTATCGACAAAAATTACTTTCAGCCGATCATTTTCTTCAACCACCTCGATTTCCCGGGCCGCAATTTGATCCTTCAAACTGGTTTCGATGGTTTTCTTGGTATCATCGAGCAGTTGAATGACCTGCCCCTGGAGCTGAATCACCGTTTTCTTTTTATTTATATCCAGCTTCAGGCGTTTCAGGTTGTCCAGCAATTGTTGATTTATATTTTTCAGATAGGCATTTTGAGTTTCCAGACCTTTCGATTTCTTGAGAAGCTTGGATGTGGCGGTCTCACACCGGCTCAATTCCTGGCTCAAGCGGCTATTTTCATCTAGCTTTTCACGCGTCGCTTCCAGTTCGTTTTCAATTTTCATGTATTGGGGTAAGGGCACACAGGCGGAGAGCAGAAGAAGGGCTATACCGGCGAAAAATGGGTGTCTATTATTCGGCATAGGGTTATCTCTACAAATCGGTTCACACGAATCCGTCGAAAATGCCTACGGGAACACATTGGTAATGTTCGTAAACTTAAACAGGAGAACGGTCGCTATAATGACGCCGATAATGATTAAAGAAAAGATCTCAACACCACCGCCGGCCGCAAGTTCGTCTATCCGTGCGGTGATGAGCCGGATTTCTTCGTCAGTCAAACTTTGGATGCGAAGTTCGGCTTCCAGTGGATCGATTCCCCGGATGACCAGCGCGTTTTTGATCTCCTGCCGGGCCAGCAATTGGTGCAGATAGTCACGTGGGGATTGATGGGGCTCCGCCTGCAGAAGTTTCTCCGTGCCAATCATGGCCGCCGAGGCAGGTTGGGAGGAAATAGATACCAGCAACAAAACAACGGCCAGAACGGTGCTGATCGGCTTGACAACTTTACTAAAATATTTCATTTATTCGCCATTTTCGATTGAAGAAAGAATGTGTCGATAAAACCCTTAACAAGCCCCTTTGACTGATAATTCAACGATTTCTTAGAGTTTAAAAAGTTTTTTTATATTCTTTGGCGATATCTGTCAATATATTTAAGAGGTCAGATGACAGAGGTCAGAGGATCTCGATTGCGGATTGGGGATTGCGGATCGCGGATTTAGAAGACAGAGGGTTTCGATTGCGGATTGCGGATTGCGGATTTAGAAGACAGAGGGTATCGATTGCGGATTGCGGATTGCGGATTGCGGATTTAGAAGACAGAGGTCAGATGACAGAGGATCCCGATTGCGGATTGCGGATTGCGGATCGCGGATTGCGGATTTAGAAGACAGAGGTCA
>Ga0209149_1000600_pt1 | contig 15530 bp, 9 predicted proteins | sample WorMetTyACAVOLI2_FD_187423 | JGI IMG/M metagenome (GOLD analysis project Ga0209149, IMG submission 187423) | Marine gutless worms symbiont microbial communities from Max Planck institute for Marine Microbiology, Germany - Olavius algarvensis... ... | reverse complement strand
TGCAAACACAGTTGACGGGTTCGGAACGGTAAGCAGTGGGAGTGATGACGAACGTGTGGAGTAAGTTGCGGTGCGTTGATGAAGATGCTGGCTGAGGTATGTAGGTGTGCCGGTTGTGTGTGCCTTCCGAGGTGCCATACAATAGACTGTTACAATCCTTTTTTATTACCTCGATGGTTACAATAGTCCAGCCTTGCGTCAACAATGGGTGTGGCAATCGACTTCGCGCAAGTTCGCGGTGTCAACGGGTGCACGAGCAGCGGTCGGGTATGGCCATTGAGATACTTATTTCTTCTACGCATTGAGATATATATTCTCATTGGATGAGTGTCACCTTAATCAGTACATTGTTACTTACGTAGAGCCACTGAGTTATATTTAGGTCAATGCGAAAAGAGCGCGCGTATGGTAGCCTACGTCCATCGGGCACAGACGACATTGTTACGTGATTGAATGTCAACGCAGAGTAGCCAGCCTAGACTTCTGATAACATAAACATAAACGAAAAACTAAGGGTATAAGCGTTGGCCTCTTCGCCCGCATCTTAACTATAAGTGCTTTGAATTTTTAAAAAATATGTGAACAAACCTTGATAACAATTTCGTTTAGTTAATCGGTTGATAATCAATATTGCGTAGGCTATAACTTCTACGTAAAATTCCTGTTATAGTTCTGCCTTGTAGTTGTAGTTACCCCCTTATCTACAGTTGGCCACAGCTGAGATGTGATGTTGGTCCGGAGGAAGGGGAATATTGAGAAAGCTGTCTCTGTGTTACAGTATTGTGTACTATTATAATGGTGCACAAAGATACAAGCAGTTCTTACAGGTCGGTCAACTGTATCGGGCTTTGATCTCCGAGCACCTCTGTGTTTTCGGTCTTCATATAGTGCTATTGTATTACAATTTTTTTCTTACATCTTACATCCTTCTCTTTACCTTTTAGTGAGCTGAGCCTGGTGAGACTGGCCCTTGACCTGGTTGACTAACCATCATCCTTCAGTGCTATGACACTGTTGGTTGGGTCATCTGACTCGTAAAATCGTCTCCGAAATGACCTATAATGTGTCGAGTGCATGGGACGTTAAACACTATTATACCATACCATACTGCCTTGTAGTTATACATCATTTCTTGTTTGGACCAAATGTCTATCTAGTCTCTATACTATTCTTAAATTGGTTGATTGTTGATTACTATACAGCGTCTGATAAACTATTCCACTACAATTCTTTCAAGGACATAATATTTACCTATGTCATACCTTACATTCCTTTTAGTAGTTTATGCTGATGACATAGTATATTCTATGGAGCTAGGTGTTAGCATAATTTTGGTACCGTTTCCTCGTCATAAATCTTTCTTATTATCTTAAACGTTTCGACCATGTCACCTCTACAACGTCTGATAACGGGGGGTCATTTTTCTCAGATTTTGGACCTTTTTCATGGTTTGAAATTGGAGTTCCTAGTGGATGTATAGGGGAAACCTAGATTTTTATAATAATAATGATTGATGACGTTACTTACTTACTTTGTAGCCTGCCTCGGTGGCGCTGTCGGTAGCGTCGCGGTACGCGCTGCCTGGCTGCGGTGACTGGCGAGTCTGGGTTCGAGGCCCAGGCTAGCCGGATCATTGTGTCAGGTTATAGCGGCGTATGCTTTGAGATTAAATTCTCGAGCAGGCACAGACGGTTCGACTGTGCCCCGTTTAATCTGTAACCGTTGACTAATACTGGGTTCAGAGACGCTCAGTATTATAGTCGCTGCTTGAACCACTGATAACAGATGGCCTCCTGTTGTATGCCTGGCCGGTCATCAATGGCTCTGTTCACACGCACCGCTAAATTGGACCCTGGGGCCCACGGTGCGAGGTGCGCATGAGCTATGGCCGTCCATCATGCAGTAGATATTAGTCGTCAGAGAAACAATGGTTATAGGCCGAGCAGGTTAAATATCATGGCAAATATCATGTTTATTTGTTTGTTTATTATGTTGTATGTGTTTTTACTACTACCATTTCTTTGGTGAAATAAAGATGTATATAATGTCTCTCCGCTCCCGATCCCTCCCTTAGCCCTACACACCTCTCTATAAGGCGAGGTCGCGCAACAACTACACACTACACACACACACCATCAGGTTAGCCTGATGGTGTCGCGCAACACTACACTAGTCCCTTCCCTGGGGTTGCGCATTGGGCCAGCCTGTGAGGCAGGCCTCAGCGCTGGCATGCGAAGGGAGCGTGTGTCACCCCAAATAATAAAGAAAGAAAGAAGAAGTTACTTTGTGGTCAAAACTCGAATCTAAATGGCAAGTCTAGTCGATTTTAATTATTCTATTTCATAGACTGGCGATATTTAAGATGTTATGCACTCGAAGTACTGTTCTCGAACAGTCGGCGTTAAAGTGGACCTTCGAGACCTTCTATAGCTCAGGAATTAGAAAACTGGCTGAAACGACAACAACAATGACAAGGCACTGCGTAGTTAGTTATTCGTTTAATTAAGTCTGTGCACCAGGCCTAATCAATCAATCAATCAATCAATCAATCAATCAATCAATCAGAAGAGGATTAGAGTGACCAAAATGTTACTGCGAGACCACTAAGAGGCTCTCAAGTATGCACTCACTCCTTGTCATACAGTCAACGAACGATTAACTATACTTGGACTTAAAGGATTAGAGCTACGATGCATTTGTAGAAATCTTATTATGTAAGTAAGTAAGTAAGTAAGTAAGTTAGAACACTTATATGCTCAGAGAAGGTCAACTTGCTGTCAAAGGTAACTCCCAGACAAGTGACCTTAGTGGCAACTGGAAGTAATACATTTTCAAGGTCAACAGTATGACACTGAACTTTGGCCAGTTGTTACCTCGTTCCAGCCACAGGAACTGTGTCTTATCAGCGTTCAGTAGCAGAGGTTTGAAGACATCCATCTGACAATCTCGCTGATACAGTCCTTGAGACGCTGCAATCTGGTTTAAACCGATGACGGCCCGTCATGAAAGTAAAGCTGTGGACGTATCATTCATCAGGGTAGGACTGGACAGCGCCGGAAAGCGATTCGTGTTACAAATTGTTGACGATCTTGTTGACATCGTTCGAAACGTTTTCAGCGTTTGTTAGATGCTCGTGGTCATCCGCTCAAACTCATCGCGACTCGAGAATTAATGCTCGTGCCTACTCGTTCCCTGTTCGTATTGTTTCACTGTCGACTCATTTATCAGCTACTACATTATTTATCCGATAATCTACAGCGGTTTACGTCGATTAACAATATCGATTTTTCATCTGCGTTATCCGGTAAAGTTTGATTCATTATCGTACATGTGTTTACTTTTAATTTTCAGTCTATCTTTTGCGCTTATTGCTGGTGTTTTACGGTAATTGTGGCTGGCTGTAAGTGGCGTGTTCCTGGCCGAGCCGTACAATCCATCATTATTTTTCATTTAATTTTTACTGTCTCATTATCATTATGTTTATTGTCTCATCATGTGGATTGTTAAATCCTTAAATAAATAAAATAAATAACTTTACGGTAACAAAAAAACCATGAGGCAGACGGCAAAATCGCAGATGAAACGTTGTGAAATAGCCTACATGTCACCCATTTGGCGGGCACGATATGGCTGAACCCATAGACTACAGTTGGCTTTTAGGGGACAGAGAGGGGCGTGGGCGTAAAGGGAAGATAGGTGATAAATCAATTCAACACCTCCGTCCCCACCATTAATCTAAATGTATGGATCGCCAATGCTTACTAGTATAAACATCACTCTACCTAAACGGCTGTTGTACACCGTAATTACGGCATTATCAAGCTCACAAATACTGCATATCACGTTTCTGCGTTGTTTTTGTCGCTGTTATAATTACTATAAGATAGATTATCAATAAGAGTGCCAAAACACTGAGAAATAGGCAACTCAAAGCCCGAAACGAACGGAAGTAATCATTATTTTCTCTCTCAAATTATGAGTAAAACATATCGACTCGTCCTGCTCTATATACACGAGATACACTGTACAGATTGTCTTAAAACTGACAACCAGTTGCAGCCTGAATATTAAAATATCAAACATAAATCTCTTTATTACCAACAGCAACGTCACTGCAAATGCAAATAGTATAACGGCAAGGTTTAATATTACTATAAAACTGTCCATTACCCTCGATAAATGTCAGTCTGTGACTAAAATAATTAAACGCACGCAAACGCATACACGGACATATCTGGATATAAAACGAGAATACAGACATACACAAACGATTAACATTTCTTTACTTATTTTATCGAAAAGAACTGAAAAAAAACTTCGGTCATCAATCATCATGCATCGCAAAGATAAAAGTATACAAGCAACTCGAGTCGTAGTAACGTGGTGGTATAGAGTAAGCGTTCGTTTTATGAACCATCGACATCAAACCTTCGCGATTAGTTCAGCTTCATGCATCCTGTACACGCAAGCTCCGAGAACTTGTTATGTCTCCACCAGGCCATACTGGCAGTGCATGCCAGGCGGTGGCATAACGTTCTCCACGGTCCACCTGTCCGTCCGTCCGTACGGTCAGTCATCTAACTTGTGAACACAAGGTTCTTTAAACGAATGAAACAGTTTTGGCGCCAAGGCAAGGGCACGAAACAATCAACTTTGTGGGTCAGGAGGTCAAAGGTCAAGGTCATACGAAGCGGAAGATAGATTTGGAGGCCCGGCGGAGGCATCATTCTCGACCTCCTTGGGTCGGGAAGGTTTCCTCTATTAGCAAAATTGTGAATTGCGGTGAAGTTATGTCCTATTAATCGTAGCGGTCCAACTATTTTTGAGACATGGTGTAGTTTTTTTAAATGTGTCAAAAGATGAGTTATAATTCTTCATTTCTATTCCTTGTACACAGCAACACATGACAAGGCTTGTTCTAATAAGCAAGTCTTGTGCGTCATTTTTTTAAACTTTGTAAAGAAATTAAACGGCGCACATGTCATGACTCATGATAACGCTGTTGAAATGTCCGGCGAAAGTTCGAGGGTTTCCTCGCAAGCGTTAGAAGGTTTGACTGAGACCTGCGGAGGTGATGCAATCACGTCGGTTTGTCTTACATTCGTTCTGTCTGTGTACAGGAACAGGATTTACTGCAGAAGTAATCTGCCGATTTCGCTGAAGCTTGGCGTTATGATTGGGGGCCTAGCTACCACTCGCAAGAACTGGTTAACTGTTGACGGTGTTCCGGTCCGGGAAACGGGTCCAGGATCACTTTTCCACTCCCCTCACCATTGCGGATTTTAGGAGATTTATTAGCATTTCTCATACAGTCACCGGCCGATTTTTACGATACTCGGCGAAATCACTGACGCCGACAACGTAATGAATCCACAACATTTTTGACAGCGATCCGGCAGACATCAGCAGCCGAATCCGGATTAAACCCGAAATCTGGATTTGAATCTCGGATGACTTTTTATTGAGGTTATAAACGCCTTGGTGGAGCTTTTTTGCTCTCTGTCTACAAAACAACAGGCGCAGTAATGAATGAGAGAACTGGTAGATCAGTCGACGCGCATTCACACCACAGAAGACTTCCATGAACCAGAACCACTACATCTCAGATTACAGCGCACCTGCATGCCACAATCGATCAACGACAATAAGCGTCTGGTCGGTCGTGAATGAAATCGGTCGGTTAAGCACGTGTGTAACACGCTCCAGTAAGACGCAGTGAATATTAATAAAATTACAACTAATAAATAACGTAATAACATCAAGACACAAATTTTTAAAAACGCCAATACTCGTCAACGTGGTCTTTGGAGGGGTGGTTCCGGACAAGAATTTATGGGGTAGCCTACCTGCTCCCTCGTTTATGTTATCAAACAATCAGCACGGGTACACCGCATGAGCGCCGATATTTATCAAGCGTAGAAAATTTGGGGAGCCTCGACAACATCTGGGGGCCATGTCCCAGCCCTCCCTTGAACCACCCCTCGGTCGTCAACCCGCCACGTCGTTGCTGAGAGGTGTTTTTGGCCAATCGCACGCTACACATATATAACAACCGTAAACCTAAACAACATAATCAAAGTATCTATGTCGTAACGCTCGTCAAGTCTATGCGGCCAGCAAACCGATCCGTTGTAGTTCAACAGACGACCAGACTGACCGCAGTCTACACGGCGGGCGCGTAGATGGAATCGATTCGGGAGGATTGTAGACGTCAACGTCTGATGTCCACACGACTGCCACACTGTCTTGGCCATTAACCGTTTAGATTGCAGAGGCAATTATAGTGCCACATCAAATAATATGAAGTTGGTAACACCAGCCGTTGATGGGTGGGCTGTTGCATTTGGTACAGCGAGGAGGGACTCGGTGGAGCTGCAGCCCGCCCAGGCCCAGGCCGCCCTCGCTGTACCAAATGTAATGGCCCACCCATCAACGGCCAGTATACCAATCGCCGTATTGCTGTTGCTCTGCGGTTTTAATGAGCCCATAAAGGGTTAAAGATGATTATGATAACCAGATTTTTCTGATGGGCCGCAGCGCCTGTGACTTGTAATAGGCAGCTCTAAAACAGACGTATTATCATTATTATTGTTATTATTATTATCCTTCGTGGGTGTTGATGTTCGTTGTCTGTTTGTCACTCTGTTCGTAGATTACCGGAAATGGTTACAGCTTCGTCATGACGCTGGCACAGTAGATCGCTAATGATTCACCGATCGCACAAACTCATTTTGGCACGAATTCGTTTAAAATCCACACCGCGGGGCGAGGTTTGCAACTACTGGTTTATTATTATTTATTTATGCCCTAGGCAGCAAAGATCCGAAGGGTCAGAAACAAAAGTTAAAAACAAAATAGCCACGGAATGACTATTGGTTGTGGTCGTCATGGGGACAAGACTCAAACAACAGAATACTGTTGATGTTGAAGCGTTGGATGGTAACTGAAATGCATTGAAAGAGGAAGGCATTATTATTATTATTATTATTATTATTATTATTATTATTAGTAGTAGTAGTAGTAGTAGTAGTAGTAGTAGTAGTAGTATAAATTTACAGCGGAGACAACATCACTGTCAGCTTGACCGACACGTGGCAATGACGACAAAACACTCGAAGCAGTCACTAGTCACTACGACAATCAGTGGACACGCAGCAAGTCTGGCAATGAACTACGACGTCGCTCACGCCCCTCGAATATGTAAACAAAACAGAACACTGACGTCAAATAACGCACACGTATGTCGAGTCCAATAAATATGTGTCATAATGTGTGTGTGTGTGAGTGAGAGTTCACTGTCACGTGGCAAGTAACGTCCAATGACGGCAAGAACACGCATGCAGCGCCGTGCAGATGGAATATAATACATACAGATATTCCTAAACGAACTACGCCTACATACAGACAGCGCGATGATGACGGCAAGGTGACAGGGCTGCGCGACCCGACGGAGCCTCTCCTGCTTGCTGACGTACTCGGCGTAGCCTACTCTCAAAGCAGGTAATAAGTACAGGGTGGTCCAAAATGTAAGGCCCGTGTTTTGAATGCTCACATTTTTAAAACGCTAGATATCAACGTGAATGATTTATGTTACGTAACTAGGAGTCGTCGTCCGCAAATCGGGGATTTTTATGATGTGAACAATCAACGAAAGTGTCCTAACTTTTTGGTCCACCCTGTAAGTATGAAGCTCAAAAATCATTAATCTGCCTAGGGCTGCCTGCCGTGCTGCCTTACTGCATACAAGATCACGCCGTCCATCTTTCTGGTTATAATTTTCGAGTCACTGCTTTGCGGTAATCGTGCCGGTTGTGACGTAATGAGTGACGTCACGAGTGACGTCAACATGGTTAAGCACAGACTCAGAAATTACAACAAACGACTTTAGTGACTTTGTCTACAAACAGAAAATAATACAACAGTTTGCTGCAAAACTGGTGTAAACAGTGCTATAATTACATTTGCTAAAACGTTCCAGTACTGCCGCTGGGCTCACAGCGCAGCCCTGCAAGTAGCTCCTACGATGTGACCGGTAGAAACGCGGCAGTTCACTTAGGACGACAACTCTTGTGTGAAGCCGCGTGTTATCAAAGACACAACAGATCGGTCACAACATGACGACGTATTGATTGCTTTTGATGGCATTTCGATAGTTGACAGCACAAAGGTACTATGTCCACTTTTTGATGAAACTGAGATTTTTAATTTTTTTCACTCGGCGATAGCCCGATCATTTTCCCATCTCTGGACAAAATGTGGAATTTTAATTTGTTACAGAAACAAAGAAAAATGACTTTATTGAAGCAGTTCATCAAACTTGAGTGGATCCGCAAAGGCGCTGTGTCCATTCCACTCTTCCATGAAGGTTTTAAGTCCAGCTGCTGACTTTATTCCTAGGCCTATGTTACTTCTGTATGACATGTAACATAGAATATTTATTGCCAGTAATTCGACGGAAGTGCTTGTTTTGTTTACATCATTGCAGAATATCGTGATTTTGTCAATAATAGTCCTAGTATGTGCCAGTGTCAAAAGTACAAATGTTGTATGTCCACATAACGGGGCATACGACCTTTGTAACTCTGCGATTTTCTTGAAAACAGGTTTTGTGGACATAGCACCTTTGTGCTGCAAAACCACTGATTTGTTAGTTTGTTTCTTTGGCAGACAGCAATAGTGAGGGAAACCATCAGAGCTGTCTTCATGAAATTACCAGCATAGATCGACGATGTCTTTGGCATCACAACACCGAACTGTGGCCCAGACTGCGCCAAAATCCACATCACCAGGTCAAAAATATACGTACTAGAAATTGTGTTGGCCATAACTGTGCATTGTCTGTGAGGAGCGAGGGGCGAGTTTGCTGTGTCTGCATCACATGTTATGCAACGGTTACATTGTTGACTGCGGGCATCCATTTCAATTAACAGTCAACGGTTTCCACTTCATTTTCTGTTCGTTTTCACCTTTACATGGTAATGTCTTCACACATTTAGGATGCACAAAACTGCCACATTTTTACAGACAACGTATGTATATATGGCTGTCTATGACTACGTACTCGAAGCGCAGCTAGACTACAGAACTACACCACTACAGCATTAATATCAGCACAATTCTCTCGTCATCGACAGATTGCATGCTTGAAGATCAGTGGCAGCTTTCAGTATGTGGTTTATTTCAGTGCAAATGGTTTGACATGGCTGGCATTAACACCCCCATCAGCACCCCCCCCCCCCGATCAGTACCCCATCACAGAAGCATTCACTCACAATAATATTAACTTCCTATAATTCACATTGTACCAAAGCAATTTGGTTTTTTCTCATTTTCACATCTGAGCATTTAATGGCAGACGTACACACAAAATTTACAATCCACAGAAACGGCGACTGATTGCATTATGATCACTGACATGAAAATCTCGGAACTCACTAATTACTCATCGTTTGAAATTTGCAGCAAATTTACTGTAATTTTACCTAGCCACCATAATGGTCAAGCAATATTTCAGTAACTCTCATGAAAATACAGCAACTAAACTGCACTGAGAGCTCTCAGTGTGACAGTAATGATGCGCCATAAGTCTTAGTTCTGTGTCAATTTCTGCTACAAACTTTCAACAAATATATTAATTAATTGATTCATTCATAATGACAACGTTCCGTTTCTCTAACATCCAGACAACTTAGTCGAGTTCAAGTCAAGAAATAAAAAGGACGATAAAAATATTACACATAAATGGAAAATGGACGTCAACTGCCACTGACAAATTCAACACATCTTCACAGCAACAGTGACAAAATAGGCAATAATAACGAAATAGTCACATCAGCACTTCTAAATGACGCAGACACGACGTGTCACATTTGCAGTAATCAGCAACACGTCGACGTACGAAGCACCATCTAATCAGAGATTCTCAACGCCACGTGCTAGCCACCTTCACAATACGTGTCGTACATGAGAACATAAATACACCCGACACATCAAACTCTGAAACTGCTGCAAAAAGTCGAGACTGTCCGTGAAGGATTACAAAAAGTCACATACAAAGCAGACATGCAGCAAGTTGCACAACGCGATGACTTTACAAGCGTGAGCGCGACAGCATCACAAAACACCACACAAAATGCAAATCAGTTATTACTAATTAACAACAAGTGTTAGGAAAAGTAAAGTTTTGCAATCTCTTGCGGGTTTTGTGCTTTGGTGTCGACGAGTCAGTCACTTCTGGTCACCCTGTAAACGTATCGTCTGATGAGTGGGGCGTTTCGAAGTCGAGGGGACTGACGTCACGTGACGTCATGCTGACGTCAGAGTCGCCGATCAGCAGGCTTTGAGCCGAGATTCAACCTCCTCGGCAGTCATCGTCTGCGTCGTTGTCATCATGTAGTGCAGTAGACCGAGACGTCGCGCATCGGGAACGTTATTGAAGATCGTTTCTAGACGATAGTTTGGCGTTCCATACTTAGCTGCACATGCAAGCAACAGTCACTGCGTACTACATCATATCACTGGCAGATTTCTTATTTTCTATCTCAGTGAAACGTCCCACATGTGTAGTAAGTACAGCATGCAATACAAAAAGATGATATTTGAAATCAAAAAGAATGATTTAAATGACTCATTAATTTTTTTAGCTGTATGCTTGCACAATACAACCGGTTTACAGACATTCGACCTAAATTCTGTGATCTCTTATCGAAAATGTCGTCAATATATTAATATCAATATATCGGTATCAGTATCATATCGGCACTTCAGATATCGCCTTTTTCGATATATCGATATCATATCAACAAGTGAAATAATTTTTTAATATTTTATCATACTTTTACCGACTTTCCACGTTCATTTAAAGACAGACAATTATACGAGTAAAACCGAGCACATTATTTGGCAATGTGATACGTCATTACAGCTCATTACATCTCTATTAGTCCGAAACGGAAGTCATTGATGTCATTGCCTACTTTGCTGGCGATAATGAAATATATAAGTAGGCCAAAGAGCGCTGCAGTAAAGGATATCGACATCGATATCACCGATATTTTGGGTTGGAAATATTGGTAGGCCTATCGTATCGATATCGGCCATGGTGATGTCGAGACATCTCTAATCTCATCTCCAAAATGACTACTATGTGTCGAGTCGGACATTAAACCCCGCCCACTTCTTCACTCGCTCACATTCAGGATATTTCAAGTAATCAACCAAATTGCCTTTTATTCACTCGCGCAGAAATCTGCCTCGACTGACTGGCGCAGGCAGTAATTACGAAAACTGCATAACTGTAATACGAAGCAGTCAGACAAGTAAGTAAGTAAGAAACATTCAATTCAGACCAGTCGTATAGGCGCGGAACGTTGACAATATACGCTGGCGGGATTCCTCGATTACATCAACTCCTCGCAGATTTGGAAAATCTACAAAAACAATCATAAAACAATCATCCGTCTGACAGTATTTATACACAGACGAATGTAGCTCTGAAAAGATGCAGTATCAGTCTCTGTCTAATCTAGGAAGCCTACAAAATAACAACAAGAAACTTTGCTATCGCTAACAGATCGTGCATCAGCTGAACACACAAAGTAAGAAAAGTAAGTAGGTCGCAAAATGACCTCCAAGGGTCACATTTTAACACAGCGCATAGGACTTCCTATCACTGTTCCATTGTAACTATGCCTCTAACTGGCATCATTTCCAACACAGCCAGATATTGGTTAAAAATTGCAAAATTTATATATCCCACCTGCATTCGACGTCGGAATTTCGCAAAGATGTTTAGTAGTAGTAGTAGTAGTAGTAGTAGTAGTAGTAGTAGTAGTAGTAGAACTATTTATACACGGCACAGGAAATCATTTAGTGGCCTACTGGTAAAACTAGAATGACTCGGCTACCATATGCTGAAGAAATTATGACGATACTTTATAGAATTGCTATATCACTCTCGTGCATCAGTACCGCGCAATAAAAACCGAGAAAGACTGATAACAGCGACTACTGTAAAATCTCGTGTACAATACGCACTCGTGCATAACACGCAGGGCGACTTTTCATTGCTGCTGACCGGGAAATATAGAAGTTCACGTGTATTCAATAGGCACCGGCTTCTGGCGAACAGCGCCAAGTGCTTTCATTGCTAAAATAAAAATCCTTTCACTGACGGGCGAGTGGCTTGCGGCGCTTCTCCTCCCCTCATCCCAGTGTCAGCTCCTGCGTGGGTGTTCCAGGTAAGGTATTTATTATTACGCTATATGGCAGCAAAGCACAATCAATCAGGCGTCAGTCTGGATACTACGCAACGTGTCAGTGTTACTCATCGCCGTGGGTGGGCCAACGTTGGGGCGGCCGGCCGGCCGGCCGGGAAACAAGACATTGTAGGTGGTCTCTGCTTTTTTGTGTGAAGAGTATAGTTCTAACAGTAATGTGGGCCAGGTGGGCCATGTGGATACCTAGAATTGAGTGTGTGGGCGGTGTGGGCGGTCAGTGTCATGGCCAGTGAGGGCGACATATTAACTTAATCTCTGTCAAACTGACGCTCAGCTGCTCTGTTCCACGCGCCGCAGCACATTTGATGATCGTCAGCTTGTCAGAAGCTGTATATGACTGACGTCATTGACTCAATGTAGAATCTACGTTGTAGAATCTCTCAAAAACCCTAGCTATGGGTTCAGCGTTCCCTTTTATAGACGTACAAACAACGTAACGTTATTTGTATGGTAACGCATGACTCAAGAAGTGAGTGAGTGAGTGAGTGTGTAGTTTCTTAACGGCACATCAGCACGAAAAGGCTATTTAGTGCCATTCACGGTTTATACAGTGGATAAGATATGAAAATAATTTATAAGAGGCTATTAAGCTAGAATAAAAAACAAATAACAAACATTAATATGAAAACATTAAAGTTGCTTATAAAAACCGGTTTCTTTAATAAAATCAACGATTTTTGTGCTTCGACATTATCAAATATATCTTTCATCGAAGTTCTATGAAAAGATGTATTTGATAATGTCGAAGCACAAAAATATGATAGAAGAAGCAACAGAGTGCTTATTTCGTACATCATTAAGATGAGACGGCAAAAAAATTGTCCTTGATGTATGCAGTGTGTGATGTGTGCTCTAGCACATCGACGTAGATTATGCTAAGAGGTGTGAGTCTGTAGTTGTGAATTGCATAGGCCTAACATAACGGTAATTTTTCGAAAAATTTATTACACGTATACAATATGCACCCCTTTCTCAGTCATGCATTTTAGGTCAAAATTGTGCGTATTATATGCGAGATTTTACGGTAGTTTACCGGAGGCTGTGATAAGGAGCACGTTGAGCATGGCAGCCTCGACGGGATCGAGCTCGAGGCCGATCACGACCTCGGAGAACGCGATCAACTGCTCTTTGAAGAGATCGAGTCCGTCAGCCGCTGCACCACGACGGTCGTCCGCTGCCGCTCGCCATGACAGAAAGTTACGGAAGTTGCGACGGTCGGAGTCGTACCAGTGCAGAGCGGCTACGAGCACACGACTCGACGACTGACCGAGACGCACGATTGTTATCTGATCATCAGTGTCGAAGCTCGAAAAACCTGCCACGACACGTCCAACGCAAATAGCAAATTAACAATAATATCTTGCCATATCTCGAAAATGACACAAGACAGGACCACAGTTACTATGGAACGCCAATAGGAACTCGTACGTCATCCACCGAATAGCACTATTTCGTATCCAAGAATCTTAAACGACACCTAACACAGATTTCAAGGGAACGCCGTTATTCGACGTTAAATATCTCAGAAACAGTACACACAGACACAGTTGCGATGGATAGTGACAAGAATTTACACTCGCCCTCAACGGTGTAAATACAACTGTATGACCTGCAGTGACAGCAACATTTTAAACAACACCGAGCGTGGTGCAGCCTCTGCGTCAGCTAAGCATTTTTTTTAGCAAATAGAAAGATTTTCAGCAGTCGACTGAAATGCATAAAAATATGAAAAAGTGTGAAAATTAGGGATAATGTGGACGGAATGTAATGAATAGTGAAACGCAGAATTTTGCGTTCGCATACAACGTTGTTTTACTGACCACTCACTGATTTAAATTCCAGCTTTTTTAAATTTCAGATTGCAAATCACAGAAATATATGATGTTGATAATGGTGAAAACTGTGTAAAGTGCACAATTAACAGTAACTGGCAAGTGTTAGACATCCACCTGGCAGACTTTTACAGTACGCCACCGACAGTATGGTGTAGGCGGGTATGACTTTGTTCTGTATCCATTTCGGTACCAGCTTCGGATCAGGATTGTATCGAATCCATGTCTACAGAACACGACACAGGGCCATGTACAGACTCAGCAAAGTTGAAAAATTATCGATTATTCACATATTAAACTAGAAATCAAAACGAATCACCTCCAAGACAATGCAATACCAGTAGAGCATATCAATCATATCAACTTCAACTTGTATCAGTCAAATGTATACACAGGCGTAAACTTCCTCCAAATAGTGGGGGGGGGGGCTCATGTATACCACTTTCACACTGTGTCTCACAAAAACATGTGACTGTGTTTTCAACAAAAAGTTAAACTAGAACTGTCCATTTAGAACAATTTTGGCACGCTTATTACCAACAGTATAGGCCATTGACAGATGTTTTTATTTTCCCACCTCACCTATTTCGTGCACCTACTTTACCTTCTTGGCAAACTGTCGAAGACCTAAATATCAGTAAAAATTAAACAAAATTTAGAAAATTTCACAGGAAGATGCGATTCTGCTTAACTATCTCTGTCTGTCAAAGCAGTATGGTGCACGAAGGCTGTTGAATGAATTCCCCGACAAGGGTTGGAAACTTAGTAGCATCGGCAGTTTGCTGAACAGAAGCCACAAGACGGGTACAATTGTCTGGTAACCAGACAGCGGTAGACTGCGTTTGGCGCGTAGCAGTGGATGACCTTGTGCTCAGACATAAGGACAAGCCGGCATCGATCAGCTCGTGAGATTTTGCATGAAACTGCCATTCCCCGTTCAAGTGTGCACAGGGTAATTAATTCACTGTGATCTCCAGCTCACATGCTTCAAATGATGTCGTGCTCAGCTGTTGTCTGAAGCCAATCGTATCTCCCGTCACTCACTGATAAACAACGTTATCGTCTGCAATAAATCTTGTTATTGTTCTATTATAAACCACAAGTTGAATAATGAGTAAGTAAAATAATATGGCGACAGTTTTGCAGTTAATATCCTAGTATTGTAGCATTGAGAAAAATCAGCAATTTAAGGCTAAATTCATGATATTTAGGCCTCAACAGTTCCCAAGGTAAAGTAGCTGCACTAAATAGGTGAGGTGGAAAACTAAAATACCGGTCGATGGCCAATAAGCAGGCGAGAATGAACAACGAAGAACGTCAACTCAAGGTCAGGGTCCTAACGACTGATGACGTGGACGACATAGTACAGCAAAGTCACCCCCCTCTCTCGTCCCCCTCGCCCCCCCCCCCCCCCCCCCCC
>Ga0209149_1000599_pt1 | contig 15531 bp, 5 predicted proteins | sample WorMetTyACAVOLI2_FD_187423 | JGI IMG/M metagenome (GOLD analysis project Ga0209149, IMG submission 187423) | Marine gutless worms symbiont microbial communities from Max Planck institute for Marine Microbiology, Germany - Olavius algarvensis... ... | reverse complement strand
TTTAATTTAACTATCCAAAATAACTTGTGTATAAGTACACTACACGGCGAGTATAGTTTTGGCTAATTCATTTTTTTGACTGGAGTACACCTTTAAGTGTAAAATTCTTGTTACAGCGGGTCAACAGGACCTAGGCATATATATGCTGCAGCGTTCCTGCAATGTGAAGTGCATTAGTAAAGATGAGTAATGGATATTAACAGTAATATACATCTATGATATATTTTGCTTGATTTAGCCATACAGCTAGCCATGTATGACGTTATGACCTACAAACTGACTCAACTGGGGTCAACGACGTTCAAAACTGATCGGTGACAGTCGTTCACGCTGTAAACGTGTCGACAACGCGACGTCGAGTTGAGTTGAGTTGTGTCGCTATTAACGGGGCTTTTAAGGAGTGTTTATAGCGACGCAACTCAACTCGACGTCGAGTTGAGTTGCGTCGCTATCAAGGGCGCAACCACGGTTTTAAAGTTGGGGGGTCCCAGCGCCGTAGGCGCAAGCCGAGTCGAGGCGCCGAAAGCGCCGAGGGGGTGGGACGTGGAGAGGGGGTGTCTCTTCCCCACTAGGGAGGAGTCTGGGAGGGGCCGTGCCCCTCACCAGAAAATTTTTTTCATTTTTTATCTGAAAATGGTGAGTTTTGGTGCATTTTGGATGGCGCTTTCGCGTTGTATGTAGCTACTGCCAGCCAGTAGACACCGAAGCTCGATGTCGTCTGCATTCCGCCTCGGCATCGTCACTGATTCTGATTATCCGCCGTATACACGGCTGTCAATCGTCGGTGCCCGAGCTTTTCCGGTCGCCGCCCCTCGTAGGCCTATCTGGAACAGTCTTCCGCAGCAAGTCACGTCAGCACCGTCAATGGCCATCTTTTGCAGTCGCCTCAAGACTCATCTCTTCAGGCGCTGCTTTCCATGACTTTGCCGTTCTCTGGTCGTGCCCGAGAAGTGACATGTCATTACGGACACGTTAATCGTTTTTGTTACTTACTTACTTACTACACAAGAGAGTGAGGCAGAAGAGGAAGGAAGAGAGAGCGCTGGTGAAGGACGACATTCTGCACTGATAGGTGAACAACCAATTCACCAAATACTGTATTTTTATCTCTGCTGGTAATAAATTCTTATTCTTTGTGTTATCAATGATTCAAGGTTGCTATGGTACTGCATGCTCACAAGTAGATCAGACGTAATAACATTAGCCCTACGTACAGACAAAATACAGAATAAGAGTATGAATTTTATATACAAAAATCTTTTTGGCATTGCCAAATTTAAGGCCATATACTAAACATAAAAGCGGATAATACTTGCAATAATAACAGGAAGAATTTCTTTCTTTCTTCTTTTGTATTATACACCTAATTCACTCTGCTGGCTTGACGGTGGACCCCCCTACAAAAACGTTGTGTCAAAAGTTGGGGGTCGTCCAGAAAGTTGGGGGTCCGGACCCCCCGACCCCAACTCAACTCAAATCGACGTCGAGTTGAGTTGAGTTGAGTTGTGTCGCTGTAAACACCCCTTTAGAGCGAACGACAGTGTTATGTAAGTAAGTAACAAAAACGATTAACGTGTCCGTAATGACATATCCCTTCTCAGACACGACAGGAGAACGGTGAAGTCATGGATGGCAGCGCCTGAAGAGATGAGTCTTGAGGCGACTGCGAAAGATGGCCAGTGACGGTGCTGACGTGACGTGCTGCGGAAGACTGTTCCAGATACGAGGGGCGGCGACTGGTAAAGCTCGGTCACCGACGGTTGACAGCCGCGTACGGCGGACAATCCGTGACGATGCCGAGGCGGAACGCAGACGACATCGAGCTTCGGTGTCTGCTGGCTGGCAGAGTTCGTCGGCGAGGTACGGCGGTGCTACACCTTGCCGACACTTGTAGACAAGGAGAGCCAGCTTGTAATCAATCCGCTCCGACGCCTTCAACCAATGTAGTTGACGGAGGAGTGGGGTGATGTGCTCGTACCTCGACGAGGAAAACACCAGCCGAGCAGCAGAATTCATCATCGACTGAAGCCGCTTCAACAGGTACAGCGGAATGCCGGCGAGAGTGGCATTTCCGTGATCCAGCCGCGTCAGAACGAGTGACGTCACCAGCGACTGGAGAACAGATCTAGGAACGGAGCGGCAGACGCTTCGCAGCTAACGCAGAACGGCGAAGCAGGTAGAGACGGTCTTCGTAACGTGTGACCTCATCGAGACGTCGGAGTCGATGTATATATTAGGAATGTATGTATTAGGAAAGAACAGATAAACAAAGCTTATAGATGGATGGATACATATTTAGGTCATTATGACTTACGCTATAAATTTCCTATTTTGGAGGCTTGTTCCTGCGTTTAGGGGCACATTTACGTCTACCATAATGGCCTAAATATGTATCCATCCATCTACAGGCTTACATTATAGTGGTCTCGCAGTAACATTCGTTACTTTGGTCACTCTAATTCTCTTCTGATTGATTACCAAAAACCCTATTGTCACGGCACTCATCGTTTTACGTCATCATCATCATCACATTTTCTTCATCTTCATCAGTCTTGGCTCCAGGCCAGTTTCTGATGCTGCATTTTGATCTTTAGTAGGCCTATCATTTCTGTTAGTTTCATGCTTCCTGTGTTTGACACGCTAGCGCTACATCAAAGTCACGCTACATCCGGAAGTCACGCCATTTACATTTCACGGCTATGTGATCACTGTCTACGGCTGGATAGCCGGCTAGCTGTGGCTTAGCAGTAATCGGCGGCTAGTCGACCATTTAGCCTACCGCTGTACGTAGGCTGGTCACTTCCCGGTCCGTCAAAATTCTGGTGCATGCAACTTGTTACAGAAAAGTCAGTATCGCTATTAGCATGCGACGTGCATTAATCAACAAAATTGTGCTTTTTTGAAACTTTCTTTTGTGTACACATTAGAGTCAGGATTCAAGCCAAAAAGTCTAAATTCAGTCAATGAAAAAACACCATTAATTTATCAATAGAATAAAAAATCAGGGCCTTCATTTATGGGGGCGATGAGTTTCTAAACCTCAAGAAATAGGATTAATTTTAAATGCGTTTAAGTTAAGCGTATCTAGTGGAAAAAAAGCTGAATATGACATTGTTTAACTAATGCTAAAATGATGATTTTGTTATATAAACAGATGTAAATAGATTATCAGTTTATGATGCAGAAATCGTTATGCGGCCGGGCTCTGTCCGGACCGTCTGAGAAGCATACAGTGCTCCCCAGATCCCATAGTTGCATTAGAGCACAGCTTCGCGGCAGAGGAAGAGAGACGGGAGAGCGACCATGGAAATTTAGACCTTCAATGATTGACTGAAACGACGCCACTGTCTGAAATTGGCAAATTCAGACATCACTGCAGACATGCACTGGTATCTTGAATAGATTTTATCACCCTGACTTTGTACAGTACAGTGTGCAAGAGATGGCCGTCTGGCGTGCTGAACTTAATTAAATGAATCTTCGTTCAACTAGTGTAGTCTTTTGTTGCTTAAGAGCCCACAAACAACCTAATATATCTTAATTGTACTATAGCCTTACGGCTTAAGCCGTGGACGGCATCAACGGTACGGCGGGCGGCCGCTTAACGTTTCGACGGCGCTGATAAAAAAACAACAGCGGCTTCGGAGTCTATCATAAATCACAAGGCAGAAGACCATTCGAAGAGATAAGCTGATAGAAGTTTATTCGCCAAAATGGCTGGAAGTCAACACTGTCTTCACACCTTGTTGCCTGAGGCGTCTTTTACTTTTTTGCTACGCAAGATATCGCGAGAATTCTACGGAAAGTAAAAGACAACTTCCTCGCAATTTCTCGTAGATGCCTCGTTGCCATGGCACCGTGTCAACGGTAATGTTCGTAAACAAACACGAGGCATGTCTTTTACTTCTATTTCTGCGATAATAAATAATAAAATACAACTACAGTTCCATTCATATCAATACTGAATTTATACAAAAATGCAAAAAGTTTCCATCACCTCTGACGCCTCGTTGTGGGTGGAGCTAGCAAAGCGTAGACATGAAAATTTTTGCTCGCCATTTCTACGAGTTGCTAGCGTAGAATCTACGAGAAACTCGTAGCAAAAAAAGTAAAAGACACGCCTCCGATATTAAACCATACAGTTGTCGTCTTAGACCAAAAGGACACGCCTACAAACTACCTGAATGTAGTCGTGATTTATACAAGAAATCATTTGTTTCAAGGTGCCTGTTTATTTAGATATAGTTAATATCTTGCTATGGTAGTTAATGTGCATATTCTGTATTTGTTCTCTCATTGTGTTTCGTTTGCACTGCTGATTATTGACTTCATTGTAATTTTACATGTACGTTTGATACGTGTTCTATTAAAGATCAATCAATCATAATTAGATAAAATTTATTTCAGTAGCTTAGCAGATGAATTATTCCGACAGAAGTAAAGACAAGGGTGGCTAGATGAGAAAGATGAGGTTGGGTGCTATAACATTTCTGTCAAAATTGGAGATCGACAGAACAGGTAACAGGTCGCGGACCGCCGGGGCCAGCCATGATTCCAGCGTTCTATCAAATAGATTGGCATCTCGCTGTCTTCCGCTTTCACTTCACGTTTGTCTCAGTTTAGACTTTGCAGAACAGGTTTCATTTCATAGTTGCTGTGGTCTCCAGCCAGTTGCGTGCGTCGTTTTCGCGTGGTGGATTGATTACAGTCCGCCTTTAAAATTCGTTAACCCTTTAGAATTCACATCGAATAATATGAAGTTGGTACACTGGCCGTTGATGGGTGGGCTGTTACATTTGGTTCAGCGAGGAGGGGACTGGGCGGGGCCGCAGCCCGCCCAATCCCCTCCTCGCTGTACCAACTGTAACAGCCCACTCATCAACGGCCAGTGTACCAATCACAGTATTGCTGTATAATGGTCCGTTACTTTGCGGTTTTAATGTGGCCATTAAATGGTTAATGCACACGTTCCGACTATGCGGTTCATCGTCTGCTGTTGGCCGCATTAATAGAGCAGAGAATACAGCAATTACCAGCAAACAACCTATCTGCAATTACTTACGTGCAGAAACGGCGCGACGGCGTTTCCATGAATGTTGATCATCTGTAGATTGGCCAAACAGTCAATGCAACCCATGCAGAGTCCCATCACGCCCAGTATGAATGCAAGACCAGACAGCGCCTTGCACAGAGGTATGAAGATCATGCAGATTGGCACAATAGTCGTGTTGACCAGCAGTATGTGATTCGCATTAATTCTGAAAAAACAGCATTTACACGCAAAAGATATGCAATGGTTGAAGTGAGCGGGCGGGCAGGGACTTGGCCCTCAGTTCTGGTTTGAGAACCCCTGTTCCAGTATGAGCCCCTTTATGGAATCTGAGCTCCGTCTGTTCCGTGCCTGTGCCGTTTACTCAACGTGGCGACACACCACTGTGTTGATGTGACGTTTAACTGGCGGCAGGCCGCCGCTGCAACGGTCAACTCTCAGCAACAGGCTTGCTGTATTAGCGTGTGTACGTTGTGAGGGAGGGCCACTCTTGCTCAATTTTAGGCCTATGCTGTTGTCTTCCGTGTGAAGAGAAATCGGTTCATGCTTACAATATTTTTTTTTGTCTTTATTTTTTTACATTTAGCCACTTAATTTTCGGGCAACAATAACAACAGTTTCCAGACTATGCAATGAAAATATTGTTTATCTCATCCTAAAGTGTTCTGTCATACTAAAAAATGGACCAAATTCGTTTGCGCTCGGGGCTTTGCCCTGGACCCCACTGAGGAGCTCTCGACGCTCCCACAGACCCCCTAGTCTGCTGGCGAGGGGGTAAGCCCCTCCCACTCCGATCCTTTTGACGCCTATGGCATCTCGCCCATCGACGCCTTCGGCGTCTCATTCCCCTGAGCCCTCTGCTCAAGATATAGCCACTGATATTGTATAATAAAATTTTTGCTTTAACATAAGGAAGCTGTTCAGTAGCGAGTTATGAGACGCGTGGTATGACGATGTAATCATAAATAGGCAAAGAAGTCTAATCTATGAGTACATGGCAAGCCGCAAGTGACAATTTTATCATGCTTAAATTATATTCGGGTATTCATCTTTCGCACACACGTAAGATCTACAAATAAATAAGTCGTTTGCCACTCCATGGCCCTGTCAACAGCCTACTATTCAAAAGCCATGGAACAAATGCCCTCAGTTAGCCTAGTTTTTTTGCGTTGCATTATAGGCATAAATTTATGTTGGAGAGAGTCAGAGCTGAAGTCCCATAAGTCATTATGACGTGCACTGTTGTAAATTTTTTAGTTGAAGTGAAAGACTTATGAATGGCTAAAATGCGCAGAAATTTGCTGGCTGCAACAGCGAAAGAATCACATAAATTAGTCCATCAAAACCATAGTAAAATATAAAAATGACCAATTTTTTTGGCAATTGTAAATCCATGTTCGTTATCGTACTTTCGTGTCAATTAGTAATTGACACGAAAGTACGGATAATAAACATAAACTGTGAACGCTACTATTCAGACTGTAATACGAAGTACGGTAGGTTATGTCTGGTAGGTAAACACCAAGCGCGGACATAAATCGACTGCTGCTGGTGCTTCTGGGCAATGATGGTGATGATGATGATGATGATGCTTCGCATACATCGGGTTCTTTATATCAGTTGTTGACCGTTCATTTGCCGAAACGCATTGCATGCAAGAGCGGTAGCCTGTGCGATCTGTGACAAAACTGCTAAAAGTATCACCAAAGCATTTTATCATCTGGTAGTCCACCATTCTAGTTTCCTCACACCAAACGTCATGACGAAAATTTCGACCGGATCACCCTCGCAAGGGGGCACTAAACACCGATGGGTATGAAAAATTTGCGATTATCAACTAATATGTGGTTATATCTCGGAAACGATACCCGATGCGCACAAAAAGTGTGTCTCAAAAACTGGACCCTTGTTGCATTTTTAAATAACTCCAACAAATCTTATCCGATGTCGGCAATTTATGGTACACAGAATTAACATTTAATCTTTACTTACTAGCATTTGCTATTTTTCGAAATGTTTAAAAACAGAGAACCAGCTGAAGTATTTCTGGTGGGCCGAGAGCAGCTAGAACAGAGGCTAGTGCACAGTAACTGAAGAGATGATTTTCTCAGCTTAGAAGAAATGACGAAATTAGCGTCAGCCATACAGAGTTTGGTCAATTCGCTTCAGCGGACATTTACAGTAGTCATAAGTCACAGAAAACTTAACTTAAGACAACAAAAATGCTTAATCAAAGGGAAGATTGTCAGAACTGTTCTGTGCTGTATTGTGTATCGTAGTTGAGTCAAGTCAAGATAATCTGCACAGTGATCATACGCATCAGCAGTAGAGATGTGCGGGAATGACTTTCGTGTACTCATTTCCTCCCATTCCCATGACTTCGTTCTTATTCCCATTCCCGCCCTTAGGAAATCTTAGACTATAGTCCAATTCCCATTTATTCCCGAAAAGTAACCCCTATTCCCTCCCATTCCCATTCCCACTGAAACAAGAAGAGTTCTTAATAAAACTCTTACAGTAGTGCACGGAGAAGAATGATTTTCGTTAGAACGAGCACACAAAATCCTTCTAGCACGCTATAGTCAGTCGCAGTACACATTAATGAAGTGAAAATCATCCTCGGGTGAAGGTCTGGCCAATGTAAAAGTAAAACGGTTGCGCTTTCCCAGTTCACATATTACCGAACAGAATCTCATATGATACGTCGAAAACCTGCAATGGGAATTCATTCTCATACCCATAGCTCTATTCCCATTCCCGTACTTTTATTCCCACTCCCATAATATAGTCACTGTCACTCCCATTCCCACGGGAACCCCATGGGACCCATGAAATCCCAATTGTGCCCATTCCCATGGACGTCTCTAATCAGCAATGCTTACAGATAACAGTTACTGTTGGTTTAGATTATGGTTTAATTTTCGAGTTTTTTGGTAACGTAAGTGTCAATACAACACAATCAAATCACTTTAAATGCACGTGCGAGTGAGTTCTGAATTCGCGAAACGAATACATTTTAACTGATTCGAATAGCTCTTTGCGTGCGCAGATCTAATGGATATCTCACCTTACTAAACGCAAGCGTCAGACCGACCGACCAGGCGGTCCAGTCGCGTAAGCAGCTTACAGGCAAGTGGCCGACACACCGTCGTAATTGCATAAGCCGCCGCCGCCGACGACGAATATATTGAAAGTAGCAGAAAATCGATGCGCGCGATGTCGGCAACGGTGCTCGACGTGGCAAGGTATGGCATCGTGTGTGTGTGTGTGCGCGGCCGAACTAGACTGCACGGTGGGTGGTCTGCATGACGACCGGCTGGCTGACGTGGCACCGAGACCGCGCCGGACATCTCATGTCAGGTCGTATACTATGACGACAATGGCCGCATAGCGACCAGCCGTCGCATCATCATAGCATCATGCTGTCGTCAGCGCCGTTCTCATCTGCTGGTGTCGCGACTCCTGCACGACGCATTGTTATTGCCTAGTAGGCGTTCGGCGATGTTGCTGACTGTATCTCAGCGCTATGTGGGGGGTCTGCGACTCTATGGCTATAGGCTGCCATAGTTCTGTTGCAGTCTTGATAACGTTACGATAACACAGTCGTTAACCCATGCAGCGCCCGGGACGTGTTAACGTCCCAAAATACGTTACCGTACAGGCCAGGGACATGTTAACCCTGTAGACTCCAAAGGCAATTGTAGTTCCACATCAAATAATACGAAGTTGGTACACTGGCCGTTGATGGGTGGGCTGTTACATTTGGTACAGCGAGGAGGGGCCTGGGCGGGATGCGGGCCGCCGAGTCCCCTCCTCGCTGTACCAAATGTAACAGCCCACCCATCAACGGCCAGTGTACCAATCAGTGTATTGCTGATGGTCCGTTACTCTGCAGTTTTAATATGGCGATTAAAGGCTTAATAATACTTTGCTCCGCCACCATACGCTATTTTATACCTTGCCCACCCGCCCCTCGTATACGACAAACGTGGCATTTGCGCAAAGGATATTCAGTACCAAAATGCAGTACATTCATCAACGCAACTGCTATATCCAACAACAGTAACAGGGTACACTTGTAGCGCACCCCCTACAATAAGAACTAGACGTGCCCAGAGAGCGCAAACATCCGCCAAAGCAGCTACAGTGCAGTGTCGTGGAGAAACGCAGTGGCGTCCTCTTGCGAGTCAGCTTATATCGTATCTGGCGCATCTGGTAATGTTAAAAAGAAAGTGAAAACGTGATCCTAGATCCACATCCGGTCTCAAATCAACATCAAAATTTAATCATTTCTAGTGTGTCATTCCCTGCCCATGACTACTATGTTTGGTCGACATCCGTGAACGCGTTTGTGAGTTATCTTGCACAGATAATGACAGATAAAATGACTAACAGAATAACAGACAGACAGCACCGATTGCATAACGTCCGCCTTGGTGGAGGTAACGACAGCGCATTGCACAGTCCGAGTTCAATGTTCTCGGATACGAAATTGAAGAATCTCTTCAATTTTCTTCTAAAAGACGCGGTCGAACGCGTAAGTTTCACATTAGTCGGCAACCGATTCCAATTGCACAAGGTTCGACAACAGAGAACGCCTTGTCGCTGATCTTCCATCTTGTTTATGGTACGACAAGATCGCGGTATCTGGACGATCGCAGTGCGCGGAAATCCCCCCTGGAAATATCCCCCGCAGATTACCCCGTAGTCGGATTGCGTCAGGAGTACGGGTTAGTGCCAGTTTTCAAATTTTCTCTAAGGGGGGGGGGGGCATCACGGGGGATATCTAAGCACATTCCGCAGAGACGACGGTAAAGGGACGTCAGAGACTGGAGTTAGCAGACATGCAAGGTAGTCTGCAGCACGGCCGATGAACAATCATCTTGTGCACCAGCAGGAATTGGATATTCTTAGCATTCGGCGACTTCAGCCACAGTCGGCACGACGTCACGTGACGTCAACAGCTCGACAGCCAAAAAACAGCGACATTAAAACCGATGACCCCCTGGATGTGTCGAGTGGGACGTTAAACTCTACTATACCCTGGATATATACCCTCCCGGAGATTACCCATGGAGAAACTTTAACCCGTACTCCTGACTTTGTCCGACTAAGAGGGGGTAATGTGCGGGGAATACCTTCAGAGGGGTATCTTTACGCAGTGTCACAAACTGTTATGCGTGTACAGTGCGTGTACAGTGTTTCGGTGCGTGCCACGCACCAAAACCGACGACAGTCATAAACAACAGCAGACAACCAGAACAGTTTGTTAACACTGTACACGCATAATAATTTGTAACGAAAAATGACAGATTTTATTGGAAGCGTTGGCAAAGAAAAACGTTTTCAAATGGAAATGGTGTTTCGTAATGAGTGGATGGACACATAATTGTTTGATGTGCTGCAATGGTGAAAGCAGATGTCCAAAGTGTTCATCGTTCGTTAGGCTATTCGCTGCGCCCCAGCCCGCCGGTGCCATCATCCATCATTTCTGAGGCCCGCGATTTTTGCAGCCCGCTGAGTTTCATGCTGAACTACGGACTTTTGGTGATTGGCGCGGATACAGTGGCGTGTCGTGCAACATCGCGCAATGTCGCATCGCATCGTTTCATCAAATTTTCGACGCCGACGACCGGTCTCAGCTCGCAATATCTGCCGTACGTCGAAACAAAGTCGTACATCACAAGTCGAAACGGCTGTCTTACGTCGTTCGTCTTGGTAGATTTAGCCTAGACGTTGTAGTCGTACAGGTCGTACCACGTGCATACGTACTCGTGCATCGTTCTACGTCGCAATATCGCACGCCTACGTGGTCGTTCGATGCGCAAGTTACGCCTTAATTAACCCTTTAACGGAGACATTTAATCCGCACAGTAACGGGCCATTATACAGCAATACGATGATTGGTACATTGGCCGCTGATGGGTCGGCTGTTACATTTGGTACAACGAGGAGGGGCCTGGGCGAGTTGCGGCCCCGCCCTGTTCCTCCTTGCTATACCAAATGTAATAGCACACCCATCAACGGCCAGTGTACCAACTTCATATCATTCGATGTGGCAGTATAGTTACCGGTGCCCATTAAAGGGTTAAAACTGCTGCATACGACATATTTGGTCGTCGTCGTGCGTAGAAAGAGAAGTTTTGTTTGGTAAGCCATGCTGCATCACCTTCTGCATCAGAGTACGCTTTACGTCAGCCACGTCAGTGATAACGCGCAGCCGCAGCAGCAGACTATACACCATTCACTACACGTGTTCACCGTGCGAGTTTATTCAAGACCAGCTCGAACAATAATTTATTTACCATCAGTGCGTGGAGAATTCTTCTCTAGCTGAAATGGCCTTAGACTTAGTTAAATCAGCTGCTGATCTGCAGCTGATATTGCCGACGTCGGGAATATTACCGTACGTGAAAGGGTTAACAGGTGCTGGTCTTGATTTATGAATGGGTTAATTTAGGCCTATGTGACAGCCGACGACAAAATCTACATACTAGCTGAAATTCTATGGAAGAATCGCTGCATGTTCGCCGCTGACGTAACCATCTTCATCAACTAGTCGAATGTCAGCTAACGTCGTATTGTTGCAGCAGCAGAGTCGTACGTGGCTGAGACGGCGACAGGGTGGGGCTATTGTGCTCCGCTGATGGTGTCCGACTCATAAAATATTAACGGAGTCGGCGCGGACCCGAGGCCGACGATATCCGCGCCAGTCGTTGTCACTGCTCTATGCATGCAGATTACCTCGACTGTCTAGAGCACAGGATCAGTTGAGAGCCTGTTATGCTTTTCGTAGCATTTTAGTTCCGGAATAAAAGCTACAGTTCATGTAAATAAATAAGTAAAAGATTTGTATAGCGCAAAGCGAGCCACAAGTGTTTTTTTCTGTAAAAAGTCCAGACAAGATATAAAGTCATGGGCTTACCAAATATTTAATTTTAAAGGCGCTACATAATGTTAATAACTATATCAAAACTACGAAATCGTTGCATTAATTATACCCTATACATTAAACGCAGGCACGTAATAAAAATGGCAATGTTACAACTTCTTATCATTAGAAATTATATTCCAACTATGCCTATTGCAACCTAGTTTTTAACACTCCTGGGACCGGACAAACAATAAACGATTCCTTGTCGCTAAATACGCCAGTCTGCATGTATAGATAACTCAGCCTAAAGCTCCGATGTCTGAGATTAACGACGTTTGCGGATCGAGGCCCACATTATTCATTTATCAAGGCGCTTTCACATCACATCAGTAGAGCTTGTTTTGTCGAAATACGCTATAATATTTCTTTCGTCGCACCTGAAAAGTCTGTATATGCACCTCTCAGTAATCTGGAAAGCAGTTGTTTAAAGCTGTTTGAGTTGAGTGCGTTCGACTCAGAGTTGGACGTGGGTCCAATTTTTTTGACCCGACCCAACTTGACCCACAAAGGAAGTGGCCTAACCCGACCCGACCCAGAATCAACAGGAAACTCTGGACGCGACCCAGGCCGACCCATTTTGCACGACTTTCAGTTGTCGATTATTCTTCACCATGATGAGCACCACATGTCACCGTACGGCAGAAATAGCGACCAAGTAACCGAAATGGAATAAATAAGTAAACGGTAATAAAAATGGCAATGTTACAACTTCTTATCATTAGGAATTATATTCGACGAATTTCTTGCATATAAATTGCATATTTATTAGATATTTTACACTGGACCCGACCACCCAAGACGGAGAATTTTGTGACCCAACCAGATCCAACCCGACCAGACCGATGGATGGATCAGACCGACGTCCAACTCTCGTTCGACTGTAAAGTTTCACGCAGATTGACTTGACTACCTCGCTCTGGTATTGTTTTTGGTCGTCTGTGTGTTTACGATTTTTTTAACATTGTAACTGTTTGTAAGCATGTTTATTTGTTAGCAGCATTACGTGAAAACAGTTAAAGCTGTCTCAATGAAACTTTCACATCGGCAATGGCACTTGGATCGTACCATTATATTTTGGGCCAAAACGAGCAAAAAATCCACATACCCAGAACAAAAAATATGGCAATGCAATGTTGAGTGACAACACTTAGCGAATGTGAATAAAGCTTTGCCTTGGGCGAGAATCGTTGTGCCCAACAGTATAGCTTGTTTCATGTTTTTATTCTGTCTAAAACTGGTTTTCTTTCTTCGTTTGTTCGTTTTTTAAATTGTTGTCTGTTTGGCTGTTATTTTTGTTAGTTGTTTTTTTCTACTTCTTAGTGATTTTTTTCACTGTCATATTTTTCAAGTTTAAGCTGCATCTACACATTAATCATAGGTCGCCAGCTCGATAGGCCAGTGCTTTTCTGGCAGCCTGCCATTTTGGTTATCATCCTCATCATCATGCGCATAAACGCAGTAAAGAAAGTTGCAGTGTCATATTTTAATTTTATTGTCTTTCTATTATGGCAAAATATTGTTGCTGTTTGATGAAATTCGTAAACGTTGTCTTCTACTCAATTTGTTGACGAATATCTTTCAGTTTTGCTGTACCATGCACCGTGCAACAGACTGATCCAGTCCCGGTAAGCTGCTTCCGGCTGATGCGCGTTAATCCACTGCTATCGTATATCAATGCAGAATTCTCCACTAATCTTACCATAATCGGCTGGATTATACGTCGTGCTAATGTTCTTCTAATCAACTTTATTACATAACAAGAAGCTCAGCTGTCGCCGAGAGACCGCGCGACGATTAGTGTCATAGAATGTTGTGCTAAGTCACTCAAGGCCATTCGAAATGACACTGTTGAGTAGGACCTGTGTAAGTCCCTATTATTATTTCAACAACAACGACAATATTTATTTGCCATAATAACATAAATATGAGAACAGAGTGTAAAATGTTGGCAGGCTGTCAGAGATGCCTATCGAGCTGGCAACCCATGATAATGTCTAAATATTCATAGCATGAATATAACAAATAAAACCAATAAACATTGAGAAAATAATAAAAATAAACAACTAGTGGTTAATTAGAAACAATACAATCTGGACCACTGAACACACTTAATGTGAATGCTGTTGCTGACATCAGTAAACTATTACAATAATTGCCAGACCAGAATACATGAAATAATCTAAAAAGTTATTGTGAGCTCAGATACTTTTTAATTTTACGATTATAAACAGGAATGGATGAAGGTAATTTTAATCTAGCAGGTAATCTATTCCATAACATACTTCCTTTATATCTAATATACCTTTGTCCAAAAGTAGGCCTACTTCTAGGACCAAGAACATGTAAACCAGTACTAGCCTCAGCGTATAAAACAAAGTACCGTAGTTAGTCAGCACATGTTTACATGTAGCAAAGAATATCTAAGAATATCTAAGATCATTTGAAACTATGTCTGTATCTCGTACCGTTTCTGCGATATTCAACATCAAATAATGGTGTGACCTTGAAGGGTCGTTCAAGATCGCTGAATATGGCGCTGTTTGATAGATCATATAAAACTTACTATTGGTTTGCCATTGTAAGTATAGCCCTATCTTGTACCATTTTCGAGTTGTTTGACGTTAAATAATATTGTAACCTTGAAATCTTGGTTAAAGGTCACTCAAAGTCATTGAAAATGGTACCATTCGAAAGCCTAAGTATGTTTTCCTATTCCTCTTCCATAAAAACTATGGCCGTATCTTTAGCCGTTTCTGAGATATTCGTCGACAAAATGGCGTGACCTTGAAACCGGGGGAAAGGGTCGTTCAAGGTTATTGAAAGTGACACAGTTCGATGGATCATATACGACTTAGTGTTGGTCTGCCGTTGTAAGTATAGCTCTATCTTGTACCATGTTCGAGTAATTTGACGTTAAATAATATCGTGACCTTGAAATTTGGGTTAAGGGTTACTCAAGGTCATTGAAAATGGCATCATTCGAAAACTTGGGTACGGTTTCCTATTCGCCTTCCATAGTAACTATGGCTGTATCTTGTATCATTTTGGAGATAAAGCGAGATATTGGTCGAAAATCGGGATTTTTTATTCCCCCATGCATTCGACGGCCCCGTTAGAGAGGGGGGGGGGGCTCTCGTCGAAATAGTAGCATACGTTTGGCACGAAAAAAACTAGAATAGTCTGGCTAGCCGATGGTGAAAAAAGTTTGAGGATACGAGTAACCCTTTTGACAGAATACAGGCGTTTGACAGACAGACAGACAGACGTCTTGCGACGGCATAGTCCGCGCTATGCATACTCGTAGCGCGGTAAAAATGTAAAAAAATGTCAAATACAGGACGTATCACACAGTATACAAGAACTCAGCTATCGCAAACAGATCGCGCGTCAGCTGCGCACACAATTCGTCGAGGGCATATGCGTGACCTTGAAATCTACGTTAAGGGTCACTCAAGGTCACTGGAAACGGAACCATTGGACAGATCATACACGACTTACTGTTAGACGAGTTACTGGACGTTGAATATTATCGTGACCTTGAAATGTG
>Ga0209149_1000598_pt1 | contig 15536 bp, 10 predicted proteins | sample WorMetTyACAVOLI2_FD_187423 | JGI IMG/M metagenome (GOLD analysis project Ga0209149, IMG submission 187423) | Marine gutless worms symbiont microbial communities from Max Planck institute for Marine Microbiology, Germany - Olavius algarvensis... ... | reverse complement strand
GACCCCCCCCCCTGCAACACACCTTTAATTTTTACCCTGGGTCAAACGCTAGGTGGTTGAAAAGGTACCAATAAACTTGTGATGTAGGGTTTCCTATTAGTATTCAAAAGTAACTACGACACACCGTTTAGCCACAATTCACAAACGAGACCAACCATAACGACGTCACGACACGGTCTATCGCAATTTGCGCCTCTTGCTAGGTCAGTGAAGTACATAAAACTAAGAGGAAAAAACTAAAGCAGAAAACCGATGAACATAAGAAATCGAGAAGAAAAAAAACACAATACGTGAGACCATGAAGTATACGGTGGGTAGGGTATCAATAGTCTGTGACGGGAAAGATTTGTGGAATCACCGTGGAACGGGTGAGTTTTGATCTTGAAGTGGAACAGCGAAGGTAAAAGTGGTTGGGATAGGTCCCTATAACGACAAGTATCTCTCTGCTGTCGCAGAGGCCACGCGGTGCTTTGTGTCCGTCATGTAGTTAGCTTCAGCAGTGTAATACCTCGAGCGGAGTCTTTTATTATTGTTACTCAGGCTTCAGCGTTCAGTGTCTTTGCGTAACGTTGAGGCTTCTTGTCATAAACACTTCCTCGTTTCCTGTGAAAAAAACGTCGCCGTTTATCAGCGACAAGTGTCATCAACTTGCCACGGTCCGTCGCAGCCGTGTGTATTGCATTATTGGCAGTCGAACCGTTCACAGCACCGATGGAGCCAGATATTTGCCGAGAATCGCGATTTCTGCCTACGCCGCTTGCATTTGACGCCTCCATAAATGGGGATGCCCGTCGGAATATTGCTATAATGTTTGGTACGGAAAAAAATAGAATGGTGTGGCTAGCCGACGGTGAAATTTTTTTAAAGACAGGTCTATGTTTATTCGTTTTGACAGAGTCCACGAACGTGACAGGTAGAGATGGACACCGCATGGCGGCATAGGCCGCGCTTATGCCTAGCATCGCAAAATGATGAACTGTCATGTGTGACATGAGATGAATGTGAAGGAAACTAATAGGATGATAGGCCTACTGATGAAATGAATTAGAAATTCATTAAAACAGGATCATGCGCATCGAAATAGGCGATTAGCAAGCTTAATTAAAGAGGAATATGAAGGTGGTCTACTGATAGTGACACGGGATATGAAACGAATGCTGGAAGGGTAGTGCGCATGGATCAAACTGTATGCACTGTATCCCAAAAAAGGAAGCAACTTGATGTTTGATAATAACTTCGGCAAAATGTGGATTGTGGACCGATTTTCAAAATTCTTTCACCAACTGATTTATGAGAAAATTATCTATGTACACACACAACACACAAAGACTTCCACCCCACCTGTAATATGTTGCTACACTATACCTCGTGAAAATCGAAAATCCAAGTGTTACTGATTTTGACAGTATCCTCAGCGAACTGTTGACATGTCCCTCAAGACATTTTGAACACTTGATTTAACATTTAACAGTAGTTAGACAGACTGTCTCAAGACTGCTGACATTGAGTAACTGACCAACATTTTGAAGTTTGTCAGACATCTCGAATCAACAGCCGAACGTTGTTGCATCATGGTGATTTTTTAACCTTGATTATCTTTGCACCGACTTCATTCTTTCGATGTTATTCATGTGTTCTACACATATCTAAGTAGAATCATTAGTGCAATATTTTGTGGCAGGTTACATAAGATCTCACAGTAAATTTTAGTTAAATATATTAATCGTCACGTTCAACGTTAAAATTCGGTAACATTTTTGGATTTTCGAATTTCACAAGGTAGTGTAGCAACATATTACAGGTGAGATGGAAATCTTTGTGGTGTGTGCACAGAGAATTTTCTTAAGAATCAACTGGTGAAAGAATTTTGAAAATCGGTCCACATTTGCCAAAGTTATTATCAAACATCAAGTGGCTTCCTTTTTTGGGACACAGTGTATATGTACCACAGGGTGAGTGGTTGTGAGAATTTTTTACAAGAGTAAAGATAGAAACTTGTATTCAATGCGGTGGTAAACTAAGCCAGTGTAGAAATTTCGACAGATAAATCAGACACCGACTGAACAGAATGCAGCTGCCGGCCAGTCTGTGGTGAGCGACGAGGTCAGCGTACGCGCGAACATTGGCCAGCCAGCATGCACCGATGTAATAACGCGCTGCCATGTATCTGCAGCGACTATTACGCCAACTTCTTGCGTTTTTATCGCGCGAGACTAATTGTAAAGCGTTATATACGTACTAATGCTCTGCCATTTCTGTCCTGTGTCAAAACGAATAAATGCATCCTCAAACTTTTTTCGCCAATCATTCTAGTTTTCTACCGTGATAGACCTTTGGCGTTTTGCCTAAAGATGGTATGACCAGTAACGGTGACACTTGTGTACCAAATGTGAACTTTCTGCGACTTTCGGTTTTTGAGTCACAAGCGCGCACGGGAGACAGACAGACACAGTGCAATGCGTAATGCGCCCTCCTATAGGGAGGGCCGCATAAAAATGTGACATGACTAAGAATGGAAGGCCATATACGATGTTCAAACTTGCTGACACACGCCTCATATTACCGTTTTTGGCCTAGATCCAGCACTTCTGTCCTCTGTGTTGTGGTATGGCAACATGAGTACCAATTTTGGGGCTCATTAATAATAGGCGATGGTGGGTATAGATGATAACAGCCTTGAGGCGGACTAAGTCTGGTCCGGTGGTCTGCAGTCAGTTAACGCTGTTCTGAATTTCTGCATTCATCAAATTTAACAGCTTGTTAACAATATCAGTCAGTAATGTATATGTTCAGATAACTCTTGCTCTTCTATTACGAGAAAAACACGATGACTCTCATATTGTTAAGACGAGACTCTTTTTCACAACACTGACAGACTGTACTTCACACAGAGTGGACAACACGTCTTATATTAAAATCCACCCCGACTACAGTCACCTGAAGTGAATTATACCTGAAAGATACCGGCACAAGTAGCAGTCAAACAATTTCTATACCGAAACGATATACTAAGTTTAAAAATAAATAAGCAAATAGTGTATAAAATCTATATGAATTAGACAGATAAAAATGACGTAACGAAACTGCACTCTCGTTTAAATTACAATCGGGCAAGTGCTTAAAAATCCTGCTTCTACATGTAGTTTTCACTTATCAATCACGTCCAGTCTTTTGTGGTGCTTAAAACGCAGGGATTACGAAGCTCAGTTGGCGCCAAGCATCAAAACTGTACGCAGTGAAGGCTTTTAGATACTCGACAGTCGACAGTACAAAACTAGTCTCCACCAGTGTGCTCCAATAATCTCTCTTGACACGAAAAAAATGCAAACAGAGAATAAAGATGGCAATAAATATAAAAATTACAATTAACTGAATTGATTTTCTAAATTCTAGTCTCAGACACATTAAAAACATGGCACTTGTACTTAGTAGGTAGTTCCCTCGCGAGCTATCAGCATTAACTTCTCGTCTATATCATAAATATACCAAGAAACAGACACACATGTGCACGCACAACAACAGACAGCTGCTGACAACAGACGACGAGCTGACGCAGTAGACTGTAGACATTGCAAGAATACAGCAAGCATCAGTGCACCATGAACAGCACCCCACTCACGGAGCGCAAACTCCGCCAATGCCGTGGCACTGTCACCCCATGGTGACTGAATATATATCGTATAAAATGCCATACGTGATAACGCCGCTGCAGTGTCGCCCCCTGGTGAGCGACAATATATCGTTAAAAAATTCACATCTGCCAGTGTTACGGGAAGTGAAAAACTGCTCTTACATCCACATCCAGATCCAGATCAACGCCAAAAGTCAATCGCTTCTAGAGGATCACCCATTGCCCATGCCGTTACCGCGTTCGTGCATGCGTTATCCCGCTCACAGGCAGAATGACAGAACGAACGAACAAACGAACGAATGACGGAACGAACGATCACACAACTCCGCCAGCCCTGGCGATGTAACGAGTGACTCAGCTGTTGTTACGACAGCCACGACCATTTTGCTAACTATTTCACTTGTAATTAATCTAGCTTGTACAGCGCTGCAAACTGTCTCAGCAGATTATAATGTTACCTTCTCTATCTAAGTACCACTGACCACAGAGTCATAATAAACACTGTGCACATCTCTTAGGCATTTTTGAACAAAATCTGCAACCACAAGACTAGGATGTCAAAACTAACAATGAGTGAAAACCACTTTGCAGTAGATACGGTTGTTTAACCACAACACACACCGCGAACGACAGCAAACGACAAATGCAACTGTCACGAGTGCGGCTGATATTATGCAGCAAATAGTCAGCTAAGAAACTGCAAGCGATATAAGCAAAGATCGATTACGTGACATCGAGATGTAAAGTTATTTTTGTGAATAAAAATGCAAAATCGACAGTGTTGAAGTCATGACAAACAACGACAGCAATAAAAACTGTGCAGCACACTGCAGTCAGACGTCTCAACTGTAGGTTCTGCCGCTGAAGAATGATCCAACTTCCAAACACCACTGAACAAACTACAGCACAACTGCTCAAGACGATAATCGCCCGCCGTCACAAAGGTCCACCATCGCAAAAAAATCCACCCACAATAGGACGGGTTACACTAAAACTAGAACAAGCAGCTAAAATTGACGAAAAGTGGTTGGTTGGTTGGTGTTTAATGGCATTTTCAGCACAACAAGGCTATATCATGCCACGCGAAGATTGATTAAAGTTTGTTAAAGACATTTATTTCGGACAGGAAGTTGAAAATATGTTGTTTAGTGGTAAAATAAAATGTGAGACAGCGGAAATGTTTATATATTTTTCTGTGGCATGTTTGTTGATGGACAGCAGAGTTAGTTATGATTAGGATTAGGGTCAGCATCAGGGTAAGATTTAGGTTCAGTACCCTTTGCCATGGTGAACCTATGCAATGGCAGACAGGAACCCTTAACCCTTTAATGGGCACATGAAGGCCGCAGAGCAACGGACCATTATACAGCAATACGGTGATAGGTACGCTGGCCACTGATGGGTGGGCTGTTGCATTTGGTACAGCCAGTAGGGGCCTGGGCGGGCTGCGGCCCCGCCCAGTCCCCTCCTCGCTGTACCAAATGTAACATCCCATCCATCACCGGCCAGTGTACAAACTTCATATTATTTGATGTGGCACTGTGATTACCAGTGCCCATTAAAGGGTTAAAACAACATTTCGTTGACTTATTGGACCCAACAACTTGCATCTCAGTTCACTTGCCAGAACTGAATAACTACGGTTACTGCTATCGATGTATGGACAACAGGCCAACTAGACACAACGTTCTATTCAGCTGACTGCACTGTACGCACACAAACACACTGCCTAAAGCAACAGCAGACTGTGCATCCAGCATGCACGGCATATGCCACTATAACTCAGTGTATAATACTCACTTCTAAGAACAAAATACATCACACGTCTTTCATCGAATCATGTACGGCTATTACACGTTTTCACATTTTATACACAAAAAAATAAAATAAATATTTATATAATTATATCATACGGTCTTTTCAACATAGCATTTGTTGACAAAGCTGGCACATACTTTACGAACGGAATTTTTGTGCAATTCCTCGATGTAACTTTTTGATATGTATAGTTGAACCATTGATGCCACATAATGGTCGTAAAAACAAGACAAAATGGCTAAATTCTACAGCTTGAAAGCGGTCAGTGATAGAAGTTATGTTACGCATCATGCAGCAAACATTAACATCTGTGCAGTTTGAAGTCACACGAGAAAAGTCATCTGCCAAACCTTTGATCCCATTGATGAACACTCGGAGTCAATCTCTGGTCTGACGTGATAAACAGTTTACTCGAAAAAGTTAAAAATATGTTCACAACATCATCTGCCTGTACAGTGACGAGCTGTATAAAATGTAGCTCAGTAAGAAATGGTCACAAATTGCTGTCATCAGCTATCAGTAATAAAAAAGCCAACCAATTAACTCTACAGTGCATCAGTGAACAAGTGGAGTATTATGCTGCATTGAAAACATGTGCAGGAGAAATTAGGCACGCAGACAACGTACAATAAATTTAAAATTAATCTACAGCACATGGATATAACTCATTACAACTAACGCTCAACATTGAAACAGCACTCGGACAAAACGCGACACTGGTTCCTTCCATACAGTTTAATTTGCTGCTTAATTAACTTATCTTCACAAGCAATCTTATGTACATTATACAACGACAAATAGATACAATTAACCATGAGCGGTGCTAGCAGGGTGGCAGGCGGAAAGCTGCCACCCGGTGCCCTCCATCCTGCCCCTCAGCTACTCCCAGTTGTCACAATGATGATGCTGTGTGCCCTCTTACTGCTTTCAACTCTTGTGAGGCAAACCGAATATTCATTAAATTTTTTTTAGATTATGTCAGGTGTCAACATTGCTCAGTTCGATAGGCCGAGTGGTAAAGTCGTTTATTAGATATACTGGTAAAAATGTGTGTTGCAAATAAATACGGACTCCGTACTTTCTTTCACCATTTGCATTTTAGTTTACTAACTTTTGAACGTTCAGCAGCACCATTTTCTTCTGCCCCCAAGCTCTCGGTTTTGGCCCCACACTGCCCCCTACAGCAAAAATCCTGGCGCCCCCAGGCAATTAATGATGTCAAAAAATGCCAAGTTTTTTTAGTTAAGAGCTGTTCTTAATTGCTCGAATAAGTGGCTAAAATCTCAGTATTAATGTACAGTCTCGCGAGCCATTGAGAAGCAATGATGTCAGAACACACGGCACGCTGAACAGTAGACTGCAGCTCAGCCATCATAAATGAGTGACAGTCACTGCTCCATTATGTATGTATTCAGCAAAGCATAAATGCCAAGCTTATGTCTTACAAACACAAAAAAATTAACTACCCTCCATCATCTTATGGCACCATGTCACTTAATATGATAACTCAATTAGTAATTATTATCACTGAATTAGTACTCACGTCGACACAGGATTTCATGGCAAAACTCCCTATAAAATCTCCAGCTATGCTGATATAGCAACGCTGATATTATTAGTAAAACCATAAATGCACCATCATCCAGAAGAACTGTGTGCAATTTTAGCGCATACGACCCGAGTCCAAATGCCTACATACTACTGAGTATAGATTTTGTGAAGAACCTAAAGTGGGCTATGAGGTCAAAGCCTAGTGCAATGACAGTGCATCGCGGATCCAATATCTATTAACTCTAGCCTTTAACTACACTATAAATATATACAACTTACCAGGAGTTCCTTATCTTAAAACAGCTGAATTAGGTCAACAAAAATGAGAAGTCTTCTTGGAAAACAAAGTTTTGGCTGATAACAAAATAAATCGTTGTTTAGCTTGTCTGTCAGAGAGAACTACTCACGCAGTGCAACAGAAAACACCACACAACACGTCGCAGCAGCAGTGACACTACAGACGCACAAACGCTTGCTAGAATCCACTAAACGAGAACAAAAAGCCACTGCCAGCTGCAAACAGCTATGTAATCATCTAACGATCGAGCGACCAGACAATTAAGAGCAGCAGTGTATCAGCTGCTAAAGTTCACAGTTTGTTTCCCAGCACAAACTTCAGTTCGGCGCCAATCAACTACTGCTTACTATTCCCACGACACACCTACCAGAAATCGGCGCCAGAACACGTACCAGAAAACTGATACCACACCAGCATGAAAACAGAGCATGTCCTATTCGCTACCAGAAACTGATACCGGAAAAATTCTGTACCAAACTGCATGTAAGACGCGTCAGAAACCGCTGATTTCTGGTAAGTGTGTCATGGGCATTAGCTGCCAAGATGACGACGATGACAGTCGTCAGCAAGCGCGGTCCACTTATTCACTAGTCGTAGAAGTGTGGCTGAGGCAATGGTTGATGCAGTGATTTGGCTACCGGCGTCGACGTGTCGCTGATCCTCCCGCCGCCTCCGCCAATGCCGCTGCTCCCGCCGCCTGCCGTCGAGCTGTCGTACCCGGTTGTGGGGTAGCTGAAGTCGTGTAGAGGTCCGTATTGGTTGCCGGCGAACGAGCGGTTCAGCGACCCGATCATCGGCCCGCGGTTCACCATCACGCCGCCGCCGCCGCCGCTGCCCGTCGTCGCTGTGCCCATGCCGCCAGCGCCTGACGACGACGGCAACGCCGAGTACCTCACACCCGTTCCACCGTAGCCGTTTGGAACGTGCCCCAGGGTCATGCCGCCATTGACCAGTGCTGGTTGGGTTGGGTGATGATAGTGGGCTAGTCCGGGGGTATGACAGCGCCCAGCTGATATGGTGGCGTATGACCGGTTGATGTTTGCCGTGGTCGCCGGTGCAGCCATCGAGGACCCGGGTCTCGCCACGCCACCGTACGCTGACGGCTGGTGCAGGCAGCGGGTCGCGGTGCCTCCACCGGACACGGTCGGGGTGGGCGCTGCCCGACGAGGCAGTGAGTCGACGTGGTGGCTGAAGGCGGTCAGTTCGACGTCCTCGACGTCGTGCAGAGTCCGATCATCGCCCGTTGAACTCTCGCTCTCCGGCATTCCGTGCCCGGCACCATCGCGCCAAGTCGGGCTGCCGCGCGACGATCCGACACCGCCGCGGCCAGACTTGGACCGACGAGCAGTGCCCGAAGGACTACTGGCGCCAGTCTGCTGTCGCATTGCGAACTGGAAGAGAACAGCGACGAGAATCATGATTGTACCGAAACACAGTCCGATAACCATGTACAGAACGAACTTCTCCTTGTTGTCTGTACAGACACACCACATCATCGTAATAACTACTTTAGTATAATATCACCTAACAGCAGCAGTAGTGGACAAAGCAAGAAGCTCAGCTGTCACACATAGGCCACGTGATGCTTCATGTCATTGAATATTTTGCTAACTCACTCAAGGTCACTCAAGGTCATTGAAAATGGTACCATTTGAAAGCTTGGTACAGTTTCCTATTCGCAGACCATAGGAACTATGACTTTGTCTTGTATCATTTCCGAGATAAAGCGAAATATTGGTCGAAAATTGCGACTTGTTTCATAACCCCCCTCCCCCTGCATTCGACGCCCTGTTGTTTCAGTCGGAATATTGCCATAAAATTTGGTACGGAAAACTAGAATGGTGAAGCTATCAGACGGTGAAAAAAGTTTGAGAATATGTATCGCCGTTTCAACGCAATACCGGCGTGTGACAGATGGACAGACAGGCAGACGTCTAGCCATGGCACAGTCCACGCTTATGCAGAGCATTGCGCAGTAACAACTGAAATGACAAGGACATTACCGGTAGTGTTTTCAAACAGTTCAAACGGATCATTGTGTTTTCAATAGTTCAAAACCGAAATGTGTTTGTTCATAATAAGTTCTAGACTACCAGATTATCAGATAAGATACGCAACCAAACTTAAAAGTTTTCTACGTTTTATTCACTTTAAAAAAGAAAACATTCCATCATTTTCTGGTTATTTCTGTGCCAGCCTCAGCAGCGAGGTGAAGTGTAATGTCTTGCACATCTATTGTCATCTCAACGCACTTCAGTCTGCATCAGTTCCCTTCTACATTTTAATTTCTTTACTCAACACACTTCTCAGTATCGATCGCACATTCACAGTTTTTTTTCTGTTCAAGCCCAGAGTTTCACTGCAATGCTTCAACATGCGTCACAGCTACAGAAACTAGTAACATTAGTTCAATTGAACTTTGTTCACACGACACGACACTGCAACAACTATGCAATCAACTGTCACAGCTACAGAAACTGGTAACATTAGTTCAATTGAACTTACACGCTGTTCACACGACACGACATTGCAACAATTATGCAATCAACTGACTATTAGTTCAGCGCCTCTAGCGTAGCTCAGATCGCTCGGCTTAAGTTATGTCAATCGTTATTTTTTATTAAGCCGCCGCTCACGACAGCGAGAGCGGCTTAGTGCATCGGTGCTGTCCATCTGTTTGTCTGTCTGTCACCAAAATGCAAAAAAACGCGATTTTCTAAAAAGCTAAGCAATTTAGAGCTATTGTGTCTATTGACGACCTATAGGAACTCGTACATCAGCTTTTCAAAAAACCCTCTATTGAACCCCTAAAATCCAAGATGGCTGACATCCGCCATCTTGAACATCGACATAACGTCATTTTTTTCTTCTGAGGGTGGTCCGATTTGGATAAAATTTCGCAGACTGGTGCAGAATGACATGTCGATTGCGGTGATATGGTGAAAATCGAAACCAAATGTAGAGTTCCACTATGGCGGACGTTTGAGCGAATTCCATGGCATGTCATCCCAGAGCCACGTATCACATTGCAGGGTGCTGCCACTTGGTGAATTCACTATTATGATTGCAGAGCCACATGCCACATTGCAGGGTGCAGTCACCTGGCGAAATTAATGTGATGATCGTGCCACATTGCAGAGTGTAATAACTGATCCGCCATACTGAAATCGTTTTTCGTTATATTTTTTTTGTTTTAATGCAGTTTGGGCTTTGACGAGTGGCGGCTTTCGTATCGTCTCCGATACACTTGTTTTTCTATATTTTTGCTTACAATATTTCCAAGACTGCAGAGCCGATCTTCACCAAATTTTTCAGGAAGATGGCAACAATAGAAAAGTTAAGTTTCTGGTTTCTGAACTCTTGTGAGGGTGAGGGAAGTTCAAAAAGGTCACTTTTACTTCGGACCCAGCTTCAAAAAATGCACAAACATGGCACAGATTTACTTATCAAAAAAGAAAGTTGTCTGATCTTAGCCAGATTAATTTTCTCTACCATATGCTGAAAACTGTGGGAAAATCAGTCAACAAAGGGCATTTGTTCCAAGTTTCGACTCTAACAGAGAAGCTTGAGTTGGTTTCTTTCGCTAGATGGCGCCACTTTACGCTCGGCTACGAGCATAAGCCACATTAATGTAAAGATGGAGGCGCTCGACTCACAACACTACCAGAGTCAAGACACGATAGATCTTACAAAGAAGTAAAGACATATTGAAAAGTGTTTGGGTGGCAGCTGTAGTGGACCAAGTAGACTATGGCAATATTATTCGTCTAGTTTGTGATTTTTATCTCAGTTGTTAAATTCCAGCATAAAAAATTGGAAATATCACTTACCCTAGTCTATTTTCACGTCACTTACAGTACACAGCAACTATTCACAGCAAAGTCCTTTCACTACCTTCTCACGTTTTTACAATACACAATTTTATTGCTTAACTGAACACGTTTATGGCTCGAAATATTGCACAGCGTCATTGTCTATCACAAATACTGCTACGTTAACCCTTTATGGACACATTAAAACCGCAGAGCAACGGACCACTATACAGTAATACGGCGATTGGTACACTTGCCGTTGATGGGTGGGCTGTTACATTTGGTACAGCGAGGAGGGGACTCGGCGGGGCCCCAGCCTGCCCAGGCCCCTACTCGCTGTACCAAATGTAACAGCCCACCCATCAACGGCCAGTGTACCAACTTTACATTATTTGATGTGGCACTATAATTTCCTCTGGACTGTAAAGGGTTAATGGACCTACAGACATAGGTTAAAAACTTTCCAGTTACTTAAAGTAACGGTAAACCCGCAGTGTTAGATATGTCCATAGGCTAAGTATAAAACTTTGTACACATGTTACAATGTGTCCCAAAAACCGAAACTCGGCATTGATGACTTGAAGCAGAGGCTCACTGACAGTTGGGACCACATCATCGACGACGCCACTGGCAAACATGGCTGCACACATGTGTAAAGGCAAAGGGACGTCACTTTGAACACCTACTGTGATCTAGCCACACAACCGGCTCACAGTCACTTCATACACACCAAACCGGTTCTTTTCAGAGCCACTCACACTACTGAGAAGAAGACAACAAAACTATTCCGTTTTTGTGTAATGTCAGGTAGTGTAGATACATAACTAAGGCGAGGTGGTAAATTATGTATGCGTTTCATAGCTAAGATCATCAGGATATCACACGCTAAATTTAACTGCAACAGACTTATAACTGTACAAGATATTCAAGATTATGCGAGTCTCATTTTTTGGGACACAGTGTATTAAGACCGTACAGAGATAGATGACGTTAGCTGACGCTCGCCTAATCAACAGAGAGACAGAGTCCAACCGTTAGCAAACTGCCAAGTCCAAATCCAGTCGGCCAACGAGAACAACTGCCACTTGTGTCGTTTCTTTGAGTTGCCAACGTGAACCTCGTCATGCTGCGGTCTCTTCCTGTTATGTGTGTTGCCAGGCCGAGTGTGACCTACAGATGAAAGAAGACGTTCATAGTTAGCCACTGTGAGTAACTGCTTTAGACGAATAATACGCTAATATGAACAGAAAGGCTGAACACAGATCACAATAATCCCCATTACCTCCAATTGCCCACATCTGAGATGTGATGTTGCTCTGGAAGGGGAATATTGAAAAAAATCTGACTCTGTGTTACAGTAATGTGTACAATGGTGCACAAAGGTACGAGCAGTTCTTACAGGTCGGTCGACTATATCGGGCTTTGATCTTGCTTGGTTTAGCTCTCTGTCTTCCAAGCACCTCCTTGTCTTCGGTCTTCATCGTACTATATTACATATTTATTGCTTATATCCTTCTCTTTACCTTTTAGTGAGCTGAGATGGTGGGATTGGCCCTTGACATGGTTGACTAACCATCGTCCTTCAGTGCTGTGACGCTGTTGGTTGGGTCTTTCTTTCTTTCTTATTTGGGGTGGCACACGCTCCCTTCGCATGCCAGCGCTGAGGCCTGCCTCACAGGCTAGCCCAATGCGCAACCCCAGGGAAGGGACTAGTGTAGTGTTGCGCGACACCATCAGGCTAACCTGATGGTGTGTGTAGTGTGTAGTTGTTGTGTGACCTATCCTTATACAGAGGTGTGTAGGGCTAAGGGAGGGATCGGGAGTGGAGAGACATTGTGCCATGATATTTACCTTGCTCGGCCTATAACCACTGTTTCTCTGGCAGCTAATACCTACTGCATGATGGACGGCCATAGCTCATGCGCACCTCGCACCGTGGGCCCCAGGGTCCAATTTAGCGGTACGTGTGAACAGAGCCGTTGATGACTGGCCAGGCATACAGCAGGAGGCCATCTGTTATCTGTGGTTCAAGCAGCGACTAACACTGAGCGTCTCTAAACCCAGCATTAGCCAACGGTCACAGAGTAATTGAAGAGGACACCGTCGAACCCTCTGTGACTGCCCGAGAATTTAATCTCAAAGCATACGCCGCTATAAGGAACCCAGACTCGCCAATCACCGTAGCCAGGCAGCGCGTACAGCGCCACCGAGGCAGGCTGTTAGTTGGGTCATCTGACCCATAAAATCGTCTCCGAAATAATCTATAATGTGTAGAGTGGGACATTAAACCCTACTATACCATACCACAGATCACAATAAATGCAAGACGGCCAAAGCTCAGAACAAGTGACATAAAACTGAATAAGTTCGTTAACTTTATGGCAGACCAATTACATGATAACAGTACATCAGACAAAACATGCAGACAATTAGGACTGAGATCACACAGAGTCACTCTAATACAGTCATTTTGACGGCATTTTTATCACTTATCACTTAATATTTACAAAATAGTTAACAACTGGAAAATATTTTGTTGTGTTTCTAACTGCTGCCTATGTACCTCAATCTCTTTGCTGGAAAAAAATAGAACATTTAACCCTTTATGGGCACATTAAAACCGCAGAGCAATGGACCATTATACAATACAGTGACTGGTACACTGGCCGTTGATGGGTGGGCTGCTACATTTGGTACAGCGAGGAGGGGGCCTGGGCGGGCTGCGGCCCCGCCCAGTCCCCTCCTCGCTGTACCAAATGTAACAGCCCACCCATCAACGGCCAGTGTACCAACTTCATATCATTCGATGTGGCACTATAATTGCCTCTGCAGCCTGAAGGGCTAACTCACGTGGTATGGAGGTCGTCGGTAACTGTGGTGGCCAGGCTGAGTCGACCCGCGTCGTTACTGCACCCCACGGGTACATAATATGGTCGTCTTGGCCATTGTTTCGATTTCGCCAGTAGTACAAAAATTCTGTCGTTGTCGTCGCGGCAGTGGTCGTAGTAGTAGCGGGAGTGGAGGTAGTGATGATCGGCGGCAGGAAACGTGACGTTATCTCATCTCTAAACTCGCTGTTTCCACACGGATCTGCCAGAGTATCGAGGTCATCATCTGACCCAAGAGCTCTCTGAACTGCCTTTGGTACTACAAACACGACCATACGACAACATTTCATCATCTGACTAAACCACACTGTTGCAATTTCAACTTTCGTTTTTCACTTTCAAGTTGAGTTTCGGCTCAAAAGGCGTCAGTTTTCATAAATGTAAAACGATATATTTGCCAGAGCTGTCACCAGGATTTCGATTTAGATGGTACCGCCATGCACATCTTACTCTTAGATTTATTCAGTGTCACGAGCTAATGCATAAATTATAATGTGTGCACTAAATAGTATTATTCTGTATGTCTTTGACAGCTTTTTTGTGGTGTTAGATATGTCTGTGGCAAACAATCAAAACATTTTTAGTGACAAAGACGCATTCTTGCCACGGCAAAGATAGTTTAGATCTACATATGTGTGTCATTAAACTATGACTCATCTGTGACCTTGACCTACATATAGACAACAACCACGACAACAAGGCAACAGTGCAGACGTAACACAATTATATGCTGTGTCTAAAAAAACCGGACCGCTACGTTTAATATGACATAATTTCATCAATTCACAACATTCACTAAACATTTTTTGCACACCAAGACTGAGTTCACTGAGTTAAAAAGTTTTAAAATTGGCTTAGAACCAACTGCATGGTTTCCATAGCAACAGTAGCGACTTAACGGTCTGTGTCTCAAAAAAACCGGACCCTTCGATATTTTGACATAACTCGATCAAATGTTCTTTAATGTAATTAAAATTAAACCACAACGTTAGAAAACAGTTGTGTTTGCAGCAAAGTACCAGCTAAAGCGAGTTATTACAGCAATCCTGAATCCACAGTTTATGCTGCGTTATGAACAGAAAAGGGAATTTTTTTAAACAGTGTTTCTATCGTAATAATAAAATGTTTAGCGGTATCAACTGTTACAACACGTGTTCGAATGAATGCTGTCTTTCGGCATGGACACATCCCCACAATCATTTTGCCACTCGCTAATTGCACTGCCAATGATACGTTATTGGAACTCGGACCAGAAATCCGCCGTTCAGCTGTGTAAAGTCGCTACTGTTGTTATGGCAACCACGCAGCTGGTTCTAAGCTAATTTAAACACTGTTTATCGTAGTCAATAGATAATTGAATAAGGTCTTTCTGTGCTAAAAATAATTAGTGAATGTCGTGAATTGGTGAAGTTATGTCATATTAATTGTGGCGGTCCGGTTTTTGTTGAGACACACTCTACACTGTGTCCCAGTAAATTTGACACCCTTTTATCTAACGTCATAACTTTGTCAAATATAGGCCGATTTTCAAATTTTTT
>Ga0209149_1000597_pt1 | contig 15543 bp, 17 predicted proteins | sample WorMetTyACAVOLI2_FD_187423 | JGI IMG/M metagenome (GOLD analysis project Ga0209149, IMG submission 187423) | Marine gutless worms symbiont microbial communities from Max Planck institute for Marine Microbiology, Germany - Olavius algarvensis... ... | reverse complement strand
ATCACTCATCGACCTGTACCTATATACCGAATTTCATGGGAGATGGGAAGAAAAAAAATTTCGAAAGTCAACACTGACGTTCCGTCCAAGTTCAAAGTCACGTGACACCGAAACTAGGGCAAATATGAAAAATCCGGCCCGATCAAATTTAGATATTGTGCCCTAGTTTAAGAATTAGTGGTCATTTGCCAGCTCCCGTTGTAAATGGCGGAGATAGATTTTGAAAATGGAAGGAATTCAAATTTTGAAGGTCTCGTGACCTTGACCTTGACCTTCGATCCGGCTATACGGCATGTCGTCCTGCATCAGTCATCGACCTCTAGCTATATACCAAATTTCATTCAAATTGAAGAAACTTTTTTGTGGACAGACGGACGAACGGACGTACGGATGGACAGACATTTTTCCCCTCTATATTATTAGGTCGACTTTAGGAAGTCGACCTAAAAAGTAAAAAAAAGCAAATACAAGCAACATATGAGACACAATTCAATGTCTCTAAGTGAAATGCTGGAAAACAGTCAAATAAAAAAAACATACCTAAATGTTCAACTGATTGCATTCAATGTGTGCAAACTTATCGTTTGCCATCTCTGTGGCAACAATGAACATGTTTATCCCTCAAATAAAATGACGGCTCTAGTCAGGTCTGTGAACTCACGCTTCAATGTTGCCGTTAATATTATGCGACATCTGTAAATTGACGATTTCACAGGCTACAATGCTACAATGGTGAAATATTACAGAATCATACGTACTTGTCGCTGTATAATGAACGACTGGAAAACAAGGCAGTTGATGTCTGTGCCATCAGCTGACTGGGAGCCACCCAACGCACGTGGTGTCCAGCAGGCAGAGTAGACTTCAGCATCACACAGCTCAATATGCATGACGTCCAACAGACAACTGTACATGTCAGCATCGTCAGTCAAACAGTTACTGTTAATGTGTGAATAGCAAACATCAGAGCGAGCTGGAGTTGCCGACGGCAAATGATATGTGCCAGTGCCCATTCTGGATGTAGACACACATGGTGTAGAGCCATTAGGCTGAACTATACAGCTGGAAACGCTAGCAGCTGCCGATACACCGAGTGCTGAATAAAAGCTTGACAAAATGGCAGAAGGCGATCCGCCACCTTCATCAGAATGCTCATGACTCACAGAACCTCTGTAGTCTTCATCTAGGCTCCCATAGACACTCCTGTTCATAATATTGTCTCTATCAAATGTGCTACTGGAACAGCTTGTGGCTGTAGCTGACATAGGTACAAAGTCACTCCTTGACGGCATGCGACTCTTGTACCTGTGTGATAAGGTACCCTCCTGTCCATCATAAATGAATGCATTCGTAACGTTCAGTTTGCCGAGGTCCATGACAAGGACATCCTTCGTGCGAGAACTGTGTGGGATGAGGATGACTGGAGCACCAGCATCAATGCTGAGACTGATACGAGCATTGTGAAAAACGCCGTCAGATATCTACAAAACAACTGCATTTGCTCTACTCATCTTTACACACCAGTACTTAAAAAGCTTTAGAAGCAACAAAGCAGCAAAAATTACAAAAAAAAATAACCGATGCATAAAAATGAGGATAAATGTGCTGTAACATAAGAAACTCATTAAAAGATGTTACTAACACCTGTGAACTGATCAGAAGAGCATAACAAGCACAAAGACAAATTTGATACACTGGAGATAAATGGAATCAACAACTAAGAGCTGGTTGCGCCAAATGCAGTTGATTGTTCCGTTGACTTTGCTCGTATGCATGTAACAGATTTAACCATGTGTGCAAAATCACTGAGCCATGAATGATTTGTATGTAACAGCATTTTTGTTTAAGGGTCGCGACACTGGTGACTTATGAACTGGCACCTTGGAAATGTACTGACTGACTAACTAACTAACTAACTAACTAACAGCATTTGCTATTGTCTGAGTCTGACAAGTGATCCATGAAACTTGTAAACATTCTCTGCAGAAGGTTGAGATGGCAGATGACAGTGACAGCAGACAATACGTGAAGCAGTACGCTAATGTTGGCCCATTAGACTAACCACATCACGGCTACAGCTACTGCATAAGTAAAAAAAGCTCCTACTTGCATACGTAATACGTTCAAAAGCATTAATTTCAGCAGTACTGATCGCAGTTTACCACAACAGTCACTCAAAAAATAAGTAAACAATACGGAGTTGCTTTCTTTGGCCATTTATAACGTTTCACAAGTGATTAACTGGAGGTTATATGGAAACTGGCCGCTGGATAAAGTTAACACAAGTTTAACCATATGTTAGTATGGAAACGGTGGTAGTGTGTAACAAAATTTTAATTAACCTTGGTTAATGTGAGAGATAGACCTAGGTTATCTTTAACTCAGCTTGGTGCAACCAGCCCTTAAATTAACTAACTTACAGTTTCAACACAGCAAAAAATCAGTTATTCAGTATGTTGCAGGAAAATGCCAGTTAAGGACAGATGAAAGTAGCTTACAAACTGTTGATGTGCACAAATCAAAATCGCAGTAAACAATATTATACAATGCACAAATAACGTTGACCTTTTTGCCACTTGCAACAGCTCGGCTGCGACCCAAAACGTCTTGCAGCTTGTTGAAGTTTTGAACGAATGCAAAAGTCTCCTGCATAAAACGATGGGTGTGCACATACCGCACAGAAGACATCGTCAACTTAATCTGAACATCATATTCACGCATGCCATCAGGATCAGGAGTCCCATATCTACAACGAAAATCAGACAAATAGTTGACCAGAAAGAAACCACTTTCTCCTTTCTTAAACTCTTACATTAAAGACCATCACACATTTTCCTATTTTCACAGAATCCTAAGAACTAGCATAGCCAACAGCATTAATATCGAGCAATGCTGAACAAAACAAATTCCACAACAATATAAATCATCATAGACTCCTGTAACTCACTGGATTGCCTTCATGGAGTACTGGACTATTTTCAAATCTTTCATGCTATCGGTTTATCTTTTAGTTTATTTCTTATTTTTGTAAGCTGGCTATACATCAGTTTTGGGGCAGATGTTAAATATATCATAGTCGTGTCATTGAGTTACATACTTGAAAATGTCAAAGACGACAGCCTGACTGCCCGTGGTAACAAATCGTTCTCTGTACAATGAACCATGAGGTGAAGTGTCCTGCAGAAGCATTGAACCAAGCTGACCAGTGACGGCCACGTTGCCATCTCGAGCAACAATGTCTGAAGCTACGTTGGAGACCTCAGCTCGAGCCAACTCATACTTCTGCTTGTTAAGAACCAACGACAAGCTGGCAATTGACAACTTCATCTCCATGTTGACTACATCACCATCACCGCTGTGACCTGATATTAACAGTCATAACACAGACAAATGAGACAATTATCAAACAATCACAACAACAATGTCAGCTTTAGTGATTCTTGACACACTATGCCACAGCCCTTGTGAAGTAAGTCAGCTACAGTCTTCTTCCACAGAGTTTAGCAGTTTTTCTGAATCTATTGTAATTTCCTGGCTTTCAAGAGTAGCACGGGACAGAGACACTGCTGACATGACAGTAATCAGGTTTTATTGCAGTGAGCAAATTACTAATTTGGAGCATTATTAATCAAAATAATCTTCATTGGTTCTATATATTGTTATAAACATATTAAAAGATGGTATGGTATAGAAGTGTTTAACATCCCACTCGACACATTATAGGTCATTTCGGAGACGACATATTAAAAGAGACACAGTACTATAATGATGATGATGATGACAATGATAGCAAAGCAGAAACATAGAAGCATTTAATTATAATTACAATTTGCATCATAGCAATAACTGCTGGTAGCTATCGTAATGTTGTCCAATAACCTGAGTCAAAAACTCTATGAAAAACGAAGTACATTTCAAACTATTTACATAAACATAAAAAGTGATATATACCAGACGTATTTGTGCCCGAAGCCATTTCTTCAATTCTTGCTTGTTGTGCTAATCGTGTGAACAGTTCTGGATTCAAAAACTTGCCACCGATGCCAATAAACTCCAGCACGAGCACCCACGTCTCTAGATTAACTGTTGTCTCCAGACAGTTGAAATTCACTTCCACGAACCTATTAATCTGCAACAGCCACAAGCAATGTCTCATACTGTCAACTGCTCACCACTGACACTGCCTGCACTCAGAAGACAATTCTGCAGCTGCATCTAACTGACCATGGTGCATGATGCATTCAATAGAAGATGAAGCAACCAAAAGCTGCTCATCAGAGAAAAGACACGAATGTATGTCACATACTTATCAGTATAGACAAACAAACCAGAAATTGGATCAGAAAATGCACGTTTGGTTCACAAGTCACCAAACAGCACTCATGCACACTTCATAAAAATTTGTCAAAATGAATATAATTTTGATCACCTATATCATCTTTTATAAACCAGCTGCATGTGCTTGACTTCAACACAAATATCACATCACCTCATACTGTAATCAGCAACAATATCTCAACATAAAAAACAAAATCACACGGACAGTACAGAAAGAAAGGACAACTAGGATAACTCAGAACACAAACATACATGACCAATTAATGACAACTGTCAAGCTGTTAGTGGGTGGTCCCCAAAAGATCTGGATGGAGATCACTGCACTGATAGTTTTAGAGGCCTTTCTGGTGCCCAACTAACAGCATCATAGTATTGAAGGAAGTTAATAGAAAAAAAAACTTATAAAAATACACATTACTCACAGAATTGTATTTGCTAAAAAACTGAGGATGATTCCGGTCAACGAGTTTCAGCTTGATACGAACGAGAAGATCATCGTTCACTAACGACGAGGCAGATTTACAGCGCGATGGCGGAGGAGCACATGGATATTCACTGTAAACACACATTACCATGTCATCTGTGATCCACAACGTCTCTGTTTCACAATATACAAGTACCTCTGCTGGTTGCAAAGAGGCCACACTCGATGCTTTGTGTCCGTCAGTAGTTAGCCTCAACAAAATAATAATTCGTATGGAGTATTTTATTACTGTTACTGAGGCTTTAGATTTACCACTGCGTAACGTTGAGGCTTCTTGTCACACATTTCGTCATTGTTTCCCACCATCAACAAACTCGGCTGCTTACCAGTGACTAGTGTCATCAACTCGCCATTGTCCGTCTCAGCTAAGTGTATACTGCACTTGCCGCTGGAATGGTTCACAGCACGCACTGCTCAGAATCATGGTTTCTGCCTACCCTATCTGCATTCGACTCCCCCACTAAGGGGGGGGTGTTCCCGTCGGAATATTGCCATGTCATTTGTTATGGAAAAACCAGAATGGTGCGGCTACCCAATGGTGAAAAAATTTGGAAGATACACTGGGTCATTTCACTTTTTGGACTAGTCTTTCGCTGAGCAAAATCGCTAAGCATACTCACAGTCCTCAAGGAGTAAATTATCATGGGTATTTACATGTCCTCAAGTATTTATTATTATTATACTTAAACAGAGGCGTGATGCAGACGAATAGATAAATAAATATAACAGGCTTGCAGACATCTAACTACGACATTTTCGCGAAACTGTCGCAGTTAGACGTTTGCAAACCTACTTGCCTGCCCCCGTACTGCTTACAGATTATGTCACTACAAGAAAGAAGCACGAAAAATAGCGTCCACCGCCGCTGTTTGATCGCAAACTTTAACTTCAACTTGACAGTAACATGTTGCAGCAGTTAAATATTCTTTCGCGCAAGCAGGCAATATTTCGCCGAAAATAAACCTGTTAATAAACATGTTAATAGCATCCCATCTTCGAAGTGTCCTCCATTTTTATGCTCGTGAAAACTGAGGACATTTTCCCAAAGAAAAGTCCCAATCAGTATGCAGTCTAGAAAATTTAATATTCTATTGTCTATGATAATAATTATAATAAAATATTTGAGGACATGTAAATACCCACGATAATTACTCCTTGAGGCCTGTCAGTTACAGCAGTTTCGCTCAGCGATTCCGCGCTCAGCAATTCCGCTGAGCGAAGGACTAATCCAAAAACTAAAATGACCCAATGTATGTTTATTTGTTTTGACAGAATCCACGAACATGAGAGACGGACAGACACACACACACACACACACACGGATGGACAGACACTGCATGACGACATAGGCCGTGCTTGCACAGCATCGTGTGGCAATAAACTGGTTTTGATATGCAAGAGAAAATGCAAAACTGCCGAGACATTTTAATCTTCAACTGTAAATTAAGATCTTGAAATGTCAACTGTCTGTCGGTGGACTTTTCTCAGTACACTGATTTGTGTATTGTCTAACTTTACCTATACTGCACACACAGGTGTCAAAATATTTCAACAAATGTAATAGCTCCCCCTTACTGCGAGCAATTTCTGTTTCAAACATCATTTTTGGAAGCTTGCACCAAGCATAATGCCAGAAAAAACCACTACTAGTATTACTGCTACTACTACTACCACCACCACTACAACTAGTCTGTTTTCAGTTTACATTTAACTGGCCTACTTTGTTCAGCTTACTCCAGGTTAAGCCAGATGCACTTAAAAGTAACCTTTGGAGATTTTTACAGGTCAGATATTGTTCCTGTTATCCACACAACAGTGTCAGAGAACTAAAAATTAAAGTTAAATATACAATATAAATAAAAATAAAAATCATAAAAATAAAAATAATAGCCACAGGAAAGAAAGCAAGTACTTACGAAGTACTTCTGCTGTTGCGGCTGCGGCCTGTCATCAGAATATTGCGCTTGGCCTGTTGAGTCATTGATGCCATTTGAAACACATTCTCCAAATCTCGGTCCAGTGATGATGGCAACGATGGAGGCATTGGCAGCGTCGGCAGGTCTATAATGCTAGTCGGACACGATTGTGACAGGAACACTGGCGCTGTACTGCCATCGTATCTTGACTCATCATGTGGCTGTCCACGTGACTTCATTATACAGCGATGAGTAGACGACTCATCTTGCAGAAGATCCTCCATCACCAGCGACTACACACCATTCAGTCACAGGAATTACTTGCTTAAATCTGTCTACAGTAGCATTTGTGAGCATATATATATATGCACCACGATGACCGAAGACATAGTGGCGCTAGAAATACAGAGAGCTAAACCAAGCAAGATCAAAGCACGATACAGTTGACCGACCTGCAAGAACTGCTCGTACCTTTGTGCACCATTATAATAGTACACAATACTGCACAGAGACAGTTTTTTTTCAATATTCCCATTCCTCCAGACTAACATCACATCTCAGATGTGGCCAAATGGAAATAAGCAGGACGCCATAATATGCAACTTCATTTCCTACACTAACATACTCCCCTTATCTTGTTCAATCGGCAAGCTTTGTATGTGGGTGAGACTGGTTTCTCCAAAGATTTCTGATGCCCTTCCTGGTACAAACCAATAATGTCACAACACACTGAAAGACATGATACAACATAGTTGCCAGAATACAGTATAGGCATCAAAATGTGTACAACATGTCAAAAAAACACTATAACTACGTTGAAATTTCTGCGTATAATGTACTATTTACGGCACTAATCAGCAACAGCAAATTCATGAAAATAGCACATAACCAATAAAGCAACATTAACTTCCACTAACAATGTTAGTAATTTAAAAGCGGGAAAAATAAGGATACACACCTGAAGCTGAAAGTCGAAAGCTTTAATCCACTTTCGTGCCACTGCATTGACTTCAAATCCATCAAGCCGCAAAGCAACGATGTCCTTTTCAACACCACCATCAGCAAAGTCAGCTCGCATTAGAACAATGAATGACGGCAAAGTAAACGACCCACAGACGACCAACGAAGCATCATGTCTGCCAACTGACACTGAAGCAGAACCATCAACTAGTCGTGGTTGCTGCATACTAAGAAGTTCGTCACATTTGAGTGCTGAAACACCGGGAAGTACCTCATCTGAGACAGCAGTCACTCCTAGTCCATTCTGCTTGACATCAGAGGACGACTGGCAAGGCTCCACGTCATCGGGAAGCAATATATTATCCAAAGTGTTTAAAATCTGCTCATAATGATCCTTTGTCAAAACTATGTGCAACGGGGTGACAACTGTTCCAGTAACCTCCAAATGATTTAAAGCTGAGTAGACAGACTGGTCATCGGTGAGGTTGGCATACAGCTCGGCAAACGTACCGTCAAGATATCCACGTTTTCGCTGCAACTTCATTTCAACTGACGTGTCATACAGCATTACTGTGCCATAATTCAACGGGTAATCTGCATCTGTCTGCTGCTGCAGCTTGTCAACATCAGCCGAATACATCGACATGTTGAGGATTTCAACTGAAATGACGTCCGAAAAATTCTGCATGTTTTGCAAAGCCAACTGCTGGTCAGACTCCACATCATGTTTGTTGATAATAACAATCTTACCAAGATGCAAAGAAAGCACCTCAACACTGCTGGCAGAACGTGGCAGCATGACAACAGGCGAATCAAGCACTGCATCTAGAAGAAAATTCAAGCTAGTCGCCGCAACAGCACCATCTAGCACTCTTTCACTTCCTTCATCTGTGAACTGTAAGTCACCAACAGCATCACATTCACTTGCTAGACATTCTCTCTCAAGCTTCTGATGAAACAGCTCCGACTTTGAGCCAAAATGCCCAACATCCAGACCCCAAGAACTCCCGTACATTGATACGGCCGACAGAAGCTCAGCACGCTTATTCATGACGAGCCCCATTGCAAGATCAGCAGCTGCACTCCGCAGCGAGTCTGTAATGTGCATAAAATAGGCACGAAAGTCACTGACGCACAAAGCCAACTCGTGCAACATGCGCGGGATATGCAGGTACGTCACCGATGCCATTCGCAGCACCAGTTTCACCGTATTCTCAGCAGCATTCGTTGCCTTCACAGCAGCATCAGTCTTCAACTCTTCCTGAGGACCACACATGAACTTAAATGTAAATGCATCAGACAATGTTCTGTTATTTCCCAGAGCGTCACCAATTCCGCAGTAATGGCCAAGACCGGACGAAGACAGGTGCTGCTGCGGAGAGTTGAGTGGTGGTAAACATCCAACATGAAGCACATGCTGGTGTTTATGACCCTCAGAAGTCAAGTTCAGCAACTGCAGGCCAGAAAGTGAACCTTCCACTGACAAACAGCTGTCTGCAACACCAGTAACATGCCCACTAATGCATCTCAAGCAAGTAGACGTCAGTTGCATGCAATAACAGCCAGCACTGTACATGGTGAGGCATAATTACCGGACCCCCTAGCTTTAAACGGCATAACTTAGTCCATTTATATGGTTTGTTTACATGAAAATTTCAGAGACTATAGCTGAGGAAATCCTGAGTCTGCAAATCTGAAAATAATTGGTCGTTTGATTAAATATTATTTGCTAGCAGCAGTTTAAAGAGACATTAGTGGAAGTGCCGCTCGATCGCTATAGTCCAACGCCCTACCATTATGCCACACCGAAGGTTGGTCATATTTACCCCCGGTCAAGTGTCCACTGTCACCTGTCCCCAGTCAAATGCCCCCTCCTGGTCACTTGCCCCCTTGATTAAGGTCTAAGGGTAAATGACCTACCTTTGGCATGGTGTCGGACTATAGCGATCGAGCAGTACTTCTACTAATATCTCTTTAAACTGCTGCTAGCAAAGAACATTTCATCAATAGACAAATTATTTTCAGACTTGCAGACTCGGCATTCCCTCGGCTATAGTCTCTGAAATTTTCATGTAAAGAAACCTTATATTGACTACGTTATGCCTGTTAAGGCTAAGAGGTCCGGTAATTATGCCTCACCGTGTAGTTAACAGTTGGTAAACTTTCTCTGCAGTTTGCCTTCAACTACAACAATATTGCAAAGATTGTTGTAGTTGATGCTAAGTTTTGCAGCATTGTGAGTGAGTGACATTATCTCCTTCCTGTGTGTAGATTAGTTTATGTTGTTTCATTGTATTTGTTTGCATGTAACTAGATACAAACCCTGTGTACGATTTAATAATAATAATAATAGATATGCTGATCATAACAGTTCCACAAATCAAACAATGAAAAATCAAATATCGGACACCTGTTAGAAGTAATTAAACGACAAACATCAGACTTGTAACACAAATACAAACAACAATCCAACTCCCATAGTAAAATAATACAAACATAATGACAAAAATGATAAAGATACTAAAACAAGTGTAAGTTCAGCTGTCATCGCAGAAAAACAACTTTACAAAGGTACACATTGTCTGTACACAATTCCCATTAAACATCTTCCTTTTACTAATTTTGATGCTAAGTAAACATGAATCGGATAACCTTGAACAGACATTCAATATCACAAAGACTATATGAATTTCTATTTTGCACGCAGCTTTGTTAATGCCACACTGCAATGATTTTATTACTCCACAATACTGTGTAAGAGAAGTATATGCTACAGCAATTCTGTCTGTCTCACCATTCATGTGTCTGTCACTTTCATGCACAGTGAAAAAATAACATAAACCTAACGCATTCACCATGACAACACAGTATGCTCTGTAAAACTAATCACAAAAATATCCGTACCAAAGTTTGCTTGAATCTTAGCTTCTGAAAGGGTAGCCAAGGCGACTTTTCTTGCGACGGGTGATGAACTCTTCTCCTCGATGCGTATCAGCAGGACATTGAGACGGTGAAAGTTTGCCGTCAGCTCCCTTCTAATTTTTGACACGTCCTGATACAAACAACAGGAAAGCTCTCCTACTGAACAACACTTACATAATATATATAAACACTTAAGGTAAACTGTCTGGAATAGAACATCATTCTCATAGTATCACAATATTTTTGGACAAGAGTACAACAATTACCAACGATCGTAGCGTTGACACTGCATACATTCCCACATTTCCAAATCAAAAACAAATCTTTCAGTTGTTATTTCACATCTGTTTCCAACAAACTGAGCTAAGGATACAATATGACAGAAAAACTGTGACATATTTTAAATGGAAAAATGCTTTATGATCACATAACAGTCAAAATGTGATTACAAGTTAAGTTTCATATGACACTGTCACACAGATGTTGACAAACAAAACAAACTCAGCAGTCTACAATCACGTCCCATAATTACGATCACTAATGCCCATAAGACACCTGCACACATTCTTACTTCAACAATCAGTGGCTCTGACTCATCTGTCTGTCTTTTTTCTGAAGACTTCACTGATGCACTCTGCGGAAATGCCCGCTGAAAAAACCCAATTAATTCCACGACGGTCTGCTGGTTCGCTACAAAAACAACCAATAATGCGACTACAGTTTTTACAAAAAATTATTCCCATACAAACTGGTGACCGCGTTGTCTACAATTTAAAAAAATTCAAAAATTACCGTATGTGTTACATAGGTTACAAAATTGATAAGAAGTGAAATATGCAAATAAATCATATAGCATCACTGCTGACCAATAACATCAAGGCTGTTGAATTCAATCGTTGCCTGGCAGAAAGCCGTATCATCCGATTCTTCAGTCACTGAATGACTGAGATCAATTATGTCAATGTTGACTTTAATCAGAGCTTCGTCGTCGTCCACTAAACTGAAGACTGGCCAATCAATTGAATGAGCATTCTGGTTATCTGTGCACATGTAACACATCTGGCTCAGCAGAAGGTACTTAAAACCAGAATAAGCCAGAAAAACTGTACTTTTTGATAATAACACTAGCAAAAACACACATGACACCAGTAATGCAAGAAGGTATTTGTCTAAACACAAGGTTCCTTCTTCTGAGCCATCTGCACCACAAACAGAAACAATGCAGTGGTTACGGATGTGACTGCTTCCACACTGCAGGTAATAGGTGGGACATTATAATAACACAAACACTTCATTGAAAGCTGATTTAAACCATAAACCTACTAATGCCTGAAATGATTCAACATATGCATGGAGGTGCCAACTCTCCACCAGTCAGATACATTATAAAATGACACCTGTCATCTACTAGTTATAATGCCATATCTTGAAATAACTCTTCCTGACAGACCCTCCTCAACACAATCCATCCAGTGATTCCTTGGCCTTTCTCACGACCTTCTGCCACTTGCTTCTCACTCAAACATTTTCTCTGCAACTTGGTTATCAGACATGTGAAATACGTCCGATCCATTTCATAACCTTTCTTAAAAATACACATTCATACATATCATTCATAAAACAATACTGCATGGTAGACAGTATTTTGGCCATAACTTTGACAAATTTAGACAACTTTTCATAATCTTTGGCATGAATCATCCTGACAATCCGTGTAACTGAAAAGCATAAAATGTCCTATCAACACATGCACGACACTACGTAATGATGACGTCATTGAAAAATGCCGTTTTCAATGACGTCACAATTACCGAATGCCACTTTCTGGTCCGTGTCCGGGAAAAAGGAACCGACTGTACTTTAGACATAACTTTGACAAAGTAATGTTTTGCAAGGAATATCGTTAAAAAAATGTAAAATATTAATGCAACAAAAGTCCGCCTCACCTAGTCAGTGTTGCTACTTTACCTTGCGAATTAGACAATGGCCACATATTGCAAAGCACAAAGTCATAACTGACAACTGCACTTAAACCAAACCGGCCTAAGTATTTGTGTGCAAGTGGTTGACTGATCAACGACAGTAAGGAAGGTCGTAGTTATCGCTGAAAACACAATGTCTTAATCAAAAACAGTGCTCAAAATGACCACCGCCGGCCTTGACGCACCCTGAGAGACTACGACATCACTGATGCACAAAAGCTGCAACGACGACGTGATCCAGCTTACCCACTCAGTTTTTATGCGGTGCTTGAGGTCATCAAGATCAGTCATGCATGTTTTGTACACCTTGTCTTGCAGCATTCCCACACACTTAGTCAACTGGATTTATATTCAGCAAATTTGGAGGCCACAGTAGAGGCAGAATGAATTCTGGCATTTCTCTTCTTGCGAAAATGGCATTTTTCAATGACGTCACAATTATGTCATCATTACGTAGTGTCATGCAAGTATTGATAGGACATTTTTCAATTTTTCAGTCACACGGACTGTCAGGATGATTCCTGCTAAAAATTATTAAAAGTTGTCTAAATTTGTCAAAGTTACGACCAAAATACTGTCGGTTCCTTTTTTCCGGACACAGTGTACATATATCCAAAGCCAAACTATAATGCTGTCAACGCACAATGACCTCTGCTCATAGGACTAGGCAGACTGTGGAGCAAATGAGTGAACGAGGAGTTGACATTCTCGGTTTTACTGGTCGTATCACTCAACAACAGACCACCAGTCAGTGATTCAGTTGGCGAGCTTGGACACGCCGGTGATGACGGGGAATTACACTTGCTATCTCTGATGCTGCCACTGCAACTGTCCAGGCTACAAGCAACAATTTACACCGCTGACAACTTTCACACAAAGACTCAATAATTCAATAACTGGAAAATGACGCTATACAACAAACTTAATGGGCACAACAATCACTCGAATTCATTTACTGCTGTATTATCTACTATCACAGCAATGTAGTTTCAGCCACAAGATCACGATGCAAACAAACTAACATGACAATATTATAACTCAAACACATATACAGCAACACTCAACTCAATACTAAAACAACTAGCAGCTTACATACTGGCAGTTTGTATGTGAACACAAAATAAAAACAAAACCAAAATTTTAAAAGTACAACAATAAAACAAAACCAAAATTTTAAAAGTACAACACAGAATATACAGATTCACATCCTAGGCACGACTAACCATAAGCCATGATGTGAAGCAACCAAAAGCTCGTAGTCATGACCCAGCATCTGAAGTGCATCGACAACGAGGAGACTATGAACAGCAAAGCCGACGGACGTCTCGAACGGCTTCTGTACAAATGCTGCACGTACTCTGCCCACCTGCAGCTCTGCAATACTCAGACCTAATTTCGCAACAGCATCAAAACACAATAAATACGTAAATATGCATGCACTGACTGTTGACGCCAACAAAAATCAGACAGAATCTGACCAAGTGATACATAAGTCATAAATCTTAAAGAAAGACATAATATAATACACATGCCATTTCCACTGTCCCATAATCAACTCGGAAAGCTTTCTATCCATTTGTATGACTTTTCAGGGTTATACCAGGTCAACAATTTTGGTACCTATTGAAATGGGTGTATGCAATTTCTTATTACTGAATAATATTAACAAAAACAACCCACATTCATGCAACAGTCTACTCATCTCGCCAGCCCACCAATGTGCAAACATCACTGATTTCACATAGCCAACTTAACCCCTCCACACGTGATAATCTCTGCACATTTATGCACAGTCTTTACAGTCTGAAATCTACAGACACAGGGCTACGTTTCTGCTGTTGACAGTATGTGTTTGTCTTCATTCACGTTTAAACAGCAGGCTCCAGAAAACAGTAAGCTAACACCACGTTACAGCCTTTCGAGGTCATCAAAACTGGTATCTACCAACAGCTCATAAGCGATTTCCTATTAGCAGCGCTAACAGTAACACACTGCTTACCGTTACTACGACAAAAACTCACGAAACTGCTGTTTTTACCAACAGCAGTCTCATGTAAGGGTCTTGCTCAGACTGATCTCTTGGGAATGGCCTAGATATGTTAAACTCTATTTATTCATAATCGATGATCGGTTTGAGAAATGCAATTAAATTTGATGATCGATGCTGGTCGGTCGAATGTAATAATCAAAGCAATGGTGTCATGGTGGTCGGGTGCCTACAACCCACATTCATGCAACAGTCTACTCATCTCGCCAGCCCACCAAACCTGGCATGTTCCCCTCCATGAAAGAAAAACAAGCTGAGTTGGACCACCTTCATGTCTGGCGGTGGGCGAAGGTCATGATGGATGGCCCACTGGCCCGGGTGACTGGCAACACATCTGCCCACCATGCACCGCTGATGTTTGTCTTCAAGTAATCAGTTAGCTAGTTGGTGCAGCAGTGCCGCTTGATTAAACTGAAGAATAAATGCCGCCACCAGCACTGTCCATGTTCCAACCAAGCGATATATTGGTTATTTAGTGCGATACTCGATCATCACTTTAACAAATGATCATCGATTAATCAACGCTCGTTTAACATCCCTAGAACTGCCATGTGAAAATTGGTATAAAAAACTAGATTCCCTGTGCTATGCAATACGATATATGATACGATAGTGTGTGTTTAACTTGCAACAGAAAGCTAATGTGGGTAGTCAGCTTAGTCCACCACACGGAACAAACAAAAAATTAAAATGTGAAACTAACAAGAGGTCAAAGTAATTTGACAAAAAGTGCCTCATGGGGGGCCCATTCCCCGGTTACGGGTCACCCCAGGGGGTCGAAATTTGTACCATTGAATTCCTGGGGTAAGGTTTCCTATTAGTGTTCCATAGTAACTATAGGCCTAGGATGCACCGTTTGGCCACAGTGCACGCGCGTGACAACCAACCAACGAC
>Ga0209149_1000596_pt1 | contig 15547 bp, 12 predicted proteins | sample WorMetTyACAVOLI2_FD_187423 | JGI IMG/M metagenome (GOLD analysis project Ga0209149, IMG submission 187423) | Marine gutless worms symbiont microbial communities from Max Planck institute for Marine Microbiology, Germany - Olavius algarvensis... ... | reverse complement strand
AAACCATCTCAGTATGCAACTAGCCAGTTAGGTCGACTCAGCCTTCTACTCTCCGTGGGATGGTAAAATGAGTATCGGCTTTCGGGCTGAGTAATAATAATAACTGGCGATGGTGGGAGTAATTTCTGGCAGCCTGTACAGGCGGACTAACAGCCTATGTCGTCTGGCTTGGTCTTGGGCCGCCGGCCGCTTGGCGCCATTCTACTTTCATCAAATGAACCGGGTGAACTCTCGCAATGGTTCTGCCATGATGACAGCACCATAAACATTGTCTTGATTATTATTATCATTATTATTATTAGAAACTACACCCACCATTTATTATTATTTGTTTAATAATTTTGTATTAATATTATTTTGCTATAGAGTTTCTGTTTGTTGATTGCAGGTCACTTTGGATGTGTGTACCACGCACTGCTGATTGCTGATGACAAGTCTGAGACGGAGGTTGCTGTCAAAACGATGAGGATACCTGCAGGTTAGCTACTGTTCATTCAGCTACATCACAATACCTTTATAACTGTCCTTTAACAATTCTTTTGTTTGTATCTCTCCATGACAAACTAATTAAATTTCAAAAATTTGAATTTTTGCTCTTCAGACGTTTTGTGACACAGTTCGTATTACATTTATTGTAGATGTTAAATGGATGTCAAATGACGGAATTGGCTTACAGTTCTGGCGTATTAAAAGCAGAGGCTTGTGGTGTGATGTAAATATTAGCACAGTTTATGTCACACTTGTCCCTTATTATTAAGGCGCTGCTCGTGACAGCAAGAGCGCCTTTACGCGTTCGTTCTGTCGATCTGTTCGTCTGTCTGTCCAAGTGTCCGTGTGTACCTCTGTATGCCTGTCACCAAAATGCATACAATAAAACGTGAATTTCTCAAAAACTAAGTAATTTAAAGTTGTAGTCTCTATTGACGACCTATAGGGAGTCCTACGTGAGCTTTTCAAAGAACCCATTATTGAACCCCTAAATTCAAGATGGCGAATTGTGAAATCGCCATCTCTCAAAGAATGATCAAGCAGTTTTGATGAAATTTGGTACATAATAGCAGCTGTGGAGACGGTCACATGACCAAATATGAAATTTTTAAAATTCAAGATGGCGGACGGCCGCCATTTTAAAAATTGTTTTTTTTACCATAACTCAGCAGCCAGTTGTCTTATTTCAGTGGCATTTTGCGTGGGGAAGTTTTACGCAGAATTTTGGCAGTGGGACAGATCCACGTTCCACAGAATGTATTTCGTTTACCTAGACTAAATGCAGTGTGGGCTTCGGCGTGTGGCACCTATGGTATCGTCTCCGATACACTTGTTATTAATGTTATTACGTCGGCCTGGCAGAGTATTGTGTTTGGCTGCATGTGTTTGTAAATTTGTTTGTTTGTTTGTTACAGTTCTAGCTGTCTTCGTGACACTTTCAGAATAGATTGGCAACGGCTGTGTGATGCCACCGTTAACATGTTAACATTTGGACCAAAATAAGGTCACTGGGCCAAAAAAACTGCAAATAGTTGGTAGCGCCACCTAGTGAATGTCAGTGAACCGGGGCGAGGATGTTGTGCTTAGCACTGCTTGTTTATTATTATTATTATTATTATTATTATATTCCGATTTATATAGCGCCTAAGGCCTTGGCTTCAAAGGCACTTGCAGCAGGTCAGTCGTCGGTGTTACCATCATCATCTGATCATCATCATCATCTCATCATCATCATCATCATCACTGCCTTGAACTCGGTGCTGTGACTTGGTGACTTGGTTTGGCATCAGCCACGGCTCAAGTACCACTACAGCCTTCTCCGGAGGTTTCCTTGAAGACCTATTTGATCGCCAGGTGAACCAGGTTGTGTCTGTGTATGTGTGTTTTGACTGAACTTATTTCGTTAATTTGAGCTATGATAACCTGTCAAGTGATGTTGCAATTGATTATGTTTTGCAGATAATTCAGGGTCGTGTGCAGTGGAAGTGAGACGGTTCATCGACGAGGCTCTGCGCATGAAGGAGTTCGATCATCCGAATGTTCTGTCGCTGATTGGAGTGGCGCTCGACTTCGACAATTTGCCGCTCGTCGTTCTGCCGTTCATGCGTCACGGAGACTTGCTGTCGTATATCCGCGACGAATCTCATGTGAGCTGTCTTTGCCACGATCCATGTTTAGTTCTTAGTGCTTGACTAGGGTACCATAACATCTCACTTAGCTCATTACGGGCCATTTTTCCAGCCAGCAGACATGTTAATAAAACTGAACACTAGGATCAATTCTATTAAAGTGGATCTTAACTCCTCCATCAAAATTGCAGATGCTTTTTGCATGTTGACAAATGTGGAGAGATAGTCAGAAGGTAATTCTGCAATATTAAAAGGCTTAGTTTAGAGATAGTTGCTGTTTTTTGTCATATATATCAAAGAAATTACTTCTTGTGCCTGTCATACACTTAACTCTTGATGTATGTAATGCTGGGCTGAGTGCAGTAGTTTGGTATTGTAACTGTCATGCCAGGCTTTGATTCAAGACTCAGTCTTTCATGTTATCAAGACCCAGACTAAAGGTTTCAAACCAAGACTGAGACCAGTGCTCTGAGAATAGAATCTCCAGATGTCTGGAGACAGAGACGTAAGCCCAAGAACTTCAAGCCTGTGCTGTGCTTCCGGCATCAAGGCATGATCAAGTATTGCTGGTTTTTCTTGTAGAAGCCGACTGTGAAGCAGCTCATCAGTTTTGCGGTTCAGATCGCACAAGGAATGGCTTACCTGTCCAACCTCAAGTTTGTTCATCGCGATCTGGCAGCACGGAACTGCATGTGAGTTTTCAGATCCACCGTTCAACTTCTAGGACGTCATCATTGACTCATTCATTCATTCATATTCGTTTAAAGAACTTTGACAATACGCAAAGTAACAACAATAAAGTGTAGTAGAGATAAAACAGTCTAGAGAACGTAATAATAAAATAGTAAAGAACTGTGGGACTATATGTCTTTATACAGCATACAAACAATAAATCTGGACATTGTATCTAACGTTGGTTATATGAGCCCTTGGGGAATCCAATCTATTCCGAAAGCGTCTTAGCTCATTGGTAGTCCGCTAACTCGCTTAGCATTTCTGAGGCTTAGGTGATCGTTGAAATATGAGAATAAATTCGAGAAAAGGTTTAATAGACAACGATATACGATATATGAGGAACTAGCTAGACCTCTTCACTTGAAGAAGCCTCGCTAGCAACTGAGCTGTACTGCATGTGCAGCCGTCAAAAAAGGGCAGACCAACAGGCCAGGCTCTCTGGTGGCGGCTAAGGCCTTCGGCCAGAAAAACCCATAGGCCTGCCGTGTAGCACCTAGTGCTACACTTGCCCCCCTCTCCGGATTTAATCTAACTTACCCCCCAGACCGGCCAAAAGAAATAAAGGGGGTGTAAAACGAAATATTCAAGTAGTATAGAACACTGACAATATAGCACAGATTACAAATCGTGAATGCAAACAATTGTAAAACTCGCAAATACACCATGATAGACATGTAGTCGTAAAGTATGGAAATCGCATCATAGATCATTAATAAACCTTAGAACTATTAATTATAGCGCTCTAGACCGTGACATGTAAAATTGAGTTATGGAACAAAAATTTGAAGTCTGTAATGAGTTTGTGCGCACAAATGCAAATAACTAACAATGTGATTTTGATGCCCGTATTCTCCACCAAATGTATCTAACGTTGGTTATATGAGCCCTTGGGGAATCCAATCTATTCCAAAAGCGTCTTAGCTCATTGGTAGTCCGCTAACTCGCTTAGCATTTCTGAGGCTTAGGTGATCGTTGAAATATGAGAATAAATTCGAGAAAAGGTTTAATAGACAACGATATACGATATGTGAGGAACTAGCTAGACCTCTTCACTTGAAGAAGCCTCGCTAGCAACTGAGCTGTACTGCTTGTGCAGCCGTCAAAAAAGGGCAGACCAACAGGCCAGGCTTTCTGGTGGCGGCTAAGGCCTTCGGCCAGAAAAACCCATAGGCCTGCCGTGTAGCACCTAGTGCTACAACATCTTATCAGTTTTATTGTCACTGTTGTTATCTTTGTTATAATAATTATTATTATTTTGTATTATTATAAAGTTTTAAATCATTTCTTCTTTCTAATTTAAAATCTGATTTTTTTCATACTGCATCCCGTAATCAACAGTTATTCCACAGAGGAATACCTGCATTAAAATTATGTATTTTGGCTCATAAATAATCGTAAATGATCTTTATATAGTTTTGTCAGTTAAACTGAATCGAATCGTGTATTCTTTTTTCCTTCAGTTCGTTTTGCCACAAGTGCTCACTGTAACCTATGCCATGGCATGGTGTCCATCTGTCCGTCCATCCGTTTCATTCCTGTTGTTTCGAAATGAATAAACATATCCTCAGACTTTTTTCACCTTCTGGTAGCTCCACCATTCTCGTATTCCTGTATGAAATATGGCGAAATTCCGACGGAGTCCGCCATAACGTGGGAATCGAATGCAGGTGTGGTATGAAAAAAATAGCGATTTTTAACCAATATATTGCTTTATCTCGGAAACAATACAAGATAGGGCCATAGTTCTCCAATAGGGACTCATACACGATCTATCGAATGTACCATTTCCACTGACCTTGAGTGGTCCCTAATCTAGTTTTCAAACTCACGATATCCTTCCGGCAAAATTTTCTAGGACACGGAGCATTGCGCGGCCTCTCTGTGGCAGCTGAGCTTGTACACTATGGTTTGAGGTCGTGAAGGGGCATATGGGATGTCAAAAGCTTGCTTCAGCAGTTTCTGAGGTTATTCTGGTTCTCTAGTCCAACTCATTGTAGCAGGTTTGTTAGACAAAACAGAGTGGCAGAAGCGTTAGGATTAACTGCTGCTGACGTTATACAAGTATTGAGCTTGGCTGGAGTCAGTGTCAAGTTGTACAGACCTCGGGCAAATCTGTACTTCTTGCCGTTTCAGCCAGTGACGTCACAAAGTTGTCGTCCGTCGTATGATGTATACAACTTTATTTTCCAAATGGAAGCAGAATAAAAACAACAAACGACTTAACTAAACACAATAAGATAGAAATAAACAGTCCAATCATGTTCCAAATGCAGCACGTCTAATTCATGTATAAATGTTATTCACATTTGCCGAATACTTGATAACTAATGGAACTGATCATGTACTTGCCAGTTGGGTAGTTAGCCCTCTATGGGCACATTAAAACCGCAGAGCAACAGACCATTATACAGCAATGCGATGATTGGTAGACTGGTCGTTGATGAGTGGGCTGTTACATTTGGTACAGCGAGGAGGGGCCTGGGCGGACTGTGGCCGGTGGCCCCGCTCAGTCCCCTCCTCGCTGTACCAAATTAACAGCCCACCCATCAACGGCCAGTCTACCAACTTCATATTATCCGATGTTGCACTGTGATCGCCTCTGCACTCTAAAGGGTAAATTGGCGATGCCCTTTGCTTGCTGCCGAGTAACCCAGCCTCGTCTTCAGTGACACGCGTCCGTATAGCATGTGTGTGACTTTGCTGTAGGTTGGATAATGAGATGCGCGTCAAGGTGGCTGATTTCGGCCTGTCACGTGACATCTACGAGCGGGACTACTACAGTAGCGACAATCGTAAGAGCAAACTGCCCGTCAAGTGGATGTCGCTCGAGAGCCTCGAGAAAGGCATCTACAACTCCAAAACCGACGTCGTAAGAGTCGTGCGTTTGTGCGTCTGTTATTTCAGTCAATCAATCTTAAAACTTACAGAAAGACTGGCCAGTGATTTACAATAGTAAAAGGTAATAAAATAAAAATGAAACGAAGTTCACCGATTAAAATAAAATGTAAAAACTGGGCAGTAATCTAAGAAAAGGCTCGTTCAAAGAGAAGTTTTTAGCTGCCGTTTACGTGTTTGCCAGCTTTTTGTTCGTCACTATAATTGCCAGTGGCGTTTCCAGGATTGTGGTTTAAAAAGTAAAAAAAGTAAAGTACGTGGATTTATATAGCGCATCGTCGCGAAGCGCCTCTATAATGCGCTACGGTTCCCGTAAGTCGGCGCTGTTCTCCGCAAGCCAACCCTACAGCCAGGCATCAGCGAGCACTGCGAGACCACGTGATACGGGTTGGTGTATCACGCGATATGCCTGTTTACTCCCCCGGCTTTCGCCGGGTACTCATTTCAGCCTAGGCAGGCTCAGCTGAGTAGGCCTGGGTGCCGGGTTCCGCGCTGAGGTGGTTTATCCATCCAAAGACGGTCACCCACCTAGGCACTAACCGGGCCTAGCGTAGAGTAACTACGTTCATTAGCCGGAACGTGTTACCGCTACACTAAACCAGCATTAGGACTAAGCAAGCTCCACCCGCAGTCAAGATGAGCTACTACTCATTTTTCTTCCCGCTGAGGGTAGGAGGCTGAGTTGACGTGAACATGCAGTACCTTAATAACTTGCTCGCAGGTGAGTGTCAGATGGGAGTCTGATATTTTACTATCCACTTCGTTAACCCTTTATGGCCACATTAAAACCGCAGAGCAACGGACCATTACAGCAATACGGTGATTGGTACACTGGCCGTTGCGTGGGCTGTTACATTTGGTACAGCGAGGAGGGGCCTGGGCGGGTCGGGCCCCGCTCAGTCCCCTCCTCGCTGTACCAAAATGTAACAGCCCACTCGTCGACGGCCAGTGTACCAACTTCATATCATTCGATGTGGCACTATAATTGCCTCTGGACTCTAAAGGATTAATTTCCTTTCCGTGCGGACACCTATAGTGAGGTATTGTTATTTGTTGCTTGTTGATGTTTTTGTCCCCGTTGCGGGTACTACCACGCTGTCCGTTGGTTTGTCTGTCTGTCTGTATGTCTATGTCCCGAACGTGTTACAGTGCCAGGAGCGAGTTTGCTTGCTCTGCCTTACACTGCACATTTTCTTGTAACTGTGCTCATAACCATGCAGCATTACCGGAAACCGGTTTAGAGCTGAAACTTTGAAAACAGACGGACCGTCGGTCTGGAATCATGCCGTAAAATAAGCCACCACCCAGTGGGCGCGGGACGAGTATTGCTGCGTCTGGCACGACTGTTAGTATTGATGACGTTGCTGGTGTGGTGTTGAGTGGTCATACGGCGTCGTGTTGTGGGAACTCATGACTCGTGGAGTCGGTCCGTACCCGGACGTCGACAACTGGGACATCGTCACGTTCCTGCGCAATGGTCGACGTCTCTCACAGCCGCCATACTGCCCAGAGGCGCTGTAAGTCCTCCTCGATGTTCGCTTCTCTCAGTTTGCTTGTTTTTCTTTTATTATTTGCTGCCTATTATTGGTGAAAAAAGTTGCTTAAATTGTTTGATTTTAACATGCAACTGTCGTCGGATAGATATCACTTATTGTTTTTCGTTGTTTTTATTTTAATCCTCTGCACTGTGTAACCGGCGATACAAGCTACTGAAACCAATAAATTTGATTTGATTGACAACATCTGAGCTATTACGATTGGCTGGGATGTTTATCAGAACTGTTCTGTGCTAATGTGCACAATACGCACGCACACACATATATGAGCAGTTCTTGCAGATGACAATTTTTTTAGGTTCAAGTTTATTTTTTATGCGTTTTGCATCTTTTTCAAGGCCAGCATGTTTGTGTTAAGGATTTTTTTGCAATAACTAAGCTTGTTGTTCGATCATATTAGTGAGTGGACGTTATACGCAGGTACGACGTGATGCAGCGTTGTTGGCACGTGCACGCGTGGCGGCGGCCGAGCTTCGACCAGCTCGTCGCCGAGACGTCCGCCATCATCACAGCTCTCGTCCATTCCCGCCGGCGAAGCAGCGCTCGGTCCTCGGGGATTCCCAGTGACCGTGCTGGTCCCGCGGACGCCGGTCGTCCGTCGGTCAGTGCCCCGGACGACGTCGATACAGCGCCGCGGGCCGACTACCTGCTGCCGACCCCGCGCTGTGGCGACTGCTGCCGGCAGTATGACGAGCCACGCCGGCCGAGCCAGCTGTCCGACGTCGACGTCCACATGCTACCGTCGTTTGTCTATGATCGTCCGACGTCGTCAGCTGTATACCAAGTCCCACCTCCATCACAGGACACTGACCAGCTGCCCTGGAAGTGCACGGCTGTGTGATTGCAGTCGTAATTCCTTGCGCGATTGGTTTGAAATCCCATCGTAATTGGTGGTGATTCAGCTTCTCTGTTTTACCACCTTCTTCACTGAGCCTATTAATTTGGGTACTGACAGTTACGGTCGGTAAATTTCCCGCCATTTTAATGGACATTTGCGATATTTACAGTATTTCAGTGGCAGCTAATGAGTCTGTAGTGTCGTACGAGAGATAACGTCGTTGGTACAGTGGCTGATGATCGCTGGCTTTGTTTCATATCGTACAGCAAATGTCCAGACCAGTTCTTGTGATACGAGTGAGACAGCCAAGCAGTCAGCAGATTGTCTGCCACTCATCACGTTTTGGGGATCTGGACATATTCCCTCCGGACATATCTCCCTGCTGGACATTCCCATCCTGGACAATTCCCCTCCTGTTTTACATGGTGTACGACATTTCCTCATTCCATCCACCATTCTACGATATAAAGCGATCTACCGTTAACGTGTACACAGTTGATAGCGGTAGATCGGTTAGGGTCAGGAATACGGGTTAGTACCGATTTTAAAATGTTCGGTGTAACACCCGGGGAGGGAAATTGCCCAAGCGGGGAAATTATTATTATTATTATTATTATTATTAAGAATGAATATCATAGCAACATTATAGGCAATAGACTTCAAGGTTGCGGCCAGCTGCGGGAAAGTGAAAGTGAGTCACGCAGCAGTAAAGTCGTTTGACAGGTGCGGTGTCAGTTGTAAGAACTCTCGAACAGTTCAGTTTTCAGGCGGTGTCTGGGGGGGGTATGTCTGGGGGAAATGTCCAGTTGGAAATGTCATCGCTCACGTTTTGCATTGTTGTATTCTGTTGCGGGCATTAATATGCAGTGGCGCCGCGTCGTGTGGTCTAATGGTCAGTGATTGGTTGCTGGTTCGACTGGCGGCCATGCCACTGTGACGTGACGTGAAGACTCCGAGCAAGCTGGTTGTTCAGTGACGCGGACGTTGCGTAGACCCTCAAGAAAGTTCAGGCCGTTCTACCTCGCGGCCGAGCTGAGCCAGCTCAGCTGTGGTTCTTTGCCAAACTGTCGTCTGTGTCGCAGCGAAACGTCGACAACTACAGGCCTGTCGCGTCGGAACCGCAGAGCAACGGACTATCATAATAGCAATACAGTGATTGGTACACTGGCCGTTGGTGGGTGGGCTGTTACATTTGGTACAGCGAGGAGGGGTCTGGGGTGGGGCCGCAGCCCGCCCAGGCCCGTCCCCACTGTACCAGATGTACAGTGGGGACGGGCCCACCCATCAACGGCCAGTGTACTAACTTCGTATGTAATTGCCTTTGGAGTCTAAAGGGTTATATATCTGATGATGTTTGATGAACATATCTCGAAATGAAAATCAAGGTACTGACACACGTAACTCCATCACTAAACAATATAATGTGATTTCGGCCATGCAGTGGGCCGTGATGCTTTCTGGCTGGGAATCTTCAAGCTAAGCGCGGGCATACTGGAGAGTAATGGCAGCCTGTACCCAGGTCGCTGACTTAACTCACCTATGAGATCACTGCCCATTGACTGGCATCAGCTTGTATCCAGTATGCGACAACCTTTACCTTTACTTTTACCTTTATTAACGTGCATTGGTCTGTTGTCCGAGATACATGGATGTGAATAATTAGAAACAGTTGAACGGCTGATATTGGTCAGATCGACGTTCTTGTTGACTGTAGCACAACTGATCGTACGTAGGCCGGCCGGCCTACTGACTGATTATATGTCGATAATGCCTTAAACAGTAAAACTGATAATGTTAAGTGTTTGACACTCTATACAGGGTGAGTCAAAATAAAATATCCCAACACGAAAATTGCTATATCTCAGAAACGCATGATTATTTTTGCACCAAATTTCACTCATTTATTTGGCACAAAACTGCACTGATGGATTGTTTTGTGCTGTATTTTACTTTACTTGACATACATCAAACTGGTGGAAACGCAACCTTCAGGAGCGAATTTCATAAAGTGTATTTTATACTTTATTATTATTATTAAAGTAACTTTGAGCAACGAGTACCACCTTTGTTGTGACGTCATTATGACGTTAATATTTTTATGTTTACGTGCAACGTAGCATGATTATAATGTTTTTTTCAGTATTTCAAGTCATAATCGCAGTTAGGCCTTTAACTTTGGTTGTTGGTAAAATATCGTACGAAGATAAAGCTGGGATCGAGACATTGCAGAAACTTGGTTTTGGATACCGAACAATTGTTGCAAAATTTCCAGAAAAGGGTTGGAAGCTTTGCTCGGTGAAAGCAATCTGCAAACGGTTGATGAGCGTCGGTCAACAACGGAACGAAAGCCAGGTAGCGGTCGGCCGAAAACAGCATGAACAGAGGAAAATGTTAGATATCTCAAGCTGCTGATTTACAAAAACCGAACATTAAGTTTGATGCTGCGCTACTTCACCAAATGTTAAGTTAATGTAGTAAAATTAGACTTGTGAAGAAATACGTGCTGAATAAATACGGAAAACTTTGTGTAAAAATATTCTTGCATTATATAGATATCACAATTTTCGCGTCGGGTGGGATATTTTATTTTGACTCGCCTTGTAGATCACGATACTACAGTGATTGTTTTGTTTTGAATAACGACTGCGTTCACTTTGTTCATTTAATTTTATGCCCCGCGGGCTGTGCGCAGCGAGGGCATTGTTTTCACCTTGTCCGTCTTAATTGTTGTCTGTCCCGTGCCATCATCGGCTGTCTTTGCGGACGAGTCCCTTCCCGTGCAAAAATGCAATAATTCGCAGAGCGGATAAGTCCATTATACGGATGCTGCTGGCGGAACATCAAATGACCGAGGGGGTCTTTAGCTCTGTAGTTCTTTCATTTATTTTGTCACTGTATTGAAGAAAATTACCGTGCATAACTCAGTGGTGCTGCGTAATCTAGCAGGTAACAATAGTAAGTAAGTAACAATGTGCTGATTAAGGTGACACTGTCACGTCAAAGACATTACAGGGGCACCGTAAAATAGTATTTATAGTTTACACGAGTTTATACTAATTTACGCAAAATAATTCTCGTTGTTTAACCGATCCGGGTCAAATTATTGTTAACATTGCACTTGAGTATGAATACTCAATTTTTTTGTGTTTTTTTTTTGTATTTTTAATTGTCTCCCGCTTTATGCGTGCGAGCCTTCTGTACTTATGTATGTTATGTTTCAGTTTTAGTTGCTGTGACCCACTGTGGCCCAAGTTGTATTTTAGATCTTGTACTATTAAAGAATTTCACAGCTTGACTAATGAATGTTAAGTTTAACCCTTTAATACCCACATTAAAACCGCAGAGCAACGGACCATTATACAGCAATGCAGTGATCGGTACACTGGCCGTTGACGGGTGGGCTGTTACATTTGGTACAGCGAGGAGGGGCCTAGGCGGGCTGGGGCTCCGCTCAGTCCCCTCCTCGCTGTACCAAATGTAACAGCCCACCCGTCAACGGCCAGTGTACCAACTTCATATTATTTGATGTGGCACTATAATTGCCTCTAGACTCTAAAGGGTTAAACGGCGTATCTCGCCCAACAACGATAACGTTTAGAAGCCGACGGTCAGAGATGTCAACAAACAAACGCAGAGTGTTGAAATTGCGGGGAGGACCGCCTAGCGTGACGGCCGTCGGGGCTTCATATCTTGTTCAGTGTAATGTAGTTAGCAACAGCGAACTAGAAAGAATATTCGTAATCATATAACTACAAAATTAAGCATATTTACACCTGCGACACAGACAAAACGGCCAAGAAATAGGCTTAACGTCGTTAACAGATACACGTTTCTGATTTCAATCTCGCAGTCATATCAGTATTTTTGCGATAAGCCGTATATACGACGTGGTCTGTTTGCTGTTCCGAACGTCACGCAAACAGCTGGAAGAAGATATGTGTCATGATGTCATCAGTTACAGCAGCAGGTACTCGTTGCCGTGGCAACGATTGCGTCGAATCGCTACGGATTTCGTCCGTATTTCACTACGCAGCGGTGCAGAGAGACGGTCTGTGTCATTCGTCGTCGAACGTCGAGACGAAACGCACGAGGTATCTTGTTGAGATGCCAGTCAAGACTTGTACGAAGAGTGTTATTCTCGAAAGAATGGTGGAGATATTTTTCGCCCGTGCCAGATTCCAACGAGCACACGGTATCGGACATATTTTGGGCGGCTTCTTCCATTGTCTAGTGCTTCCGTTCTTCAAGACCAACGGTAAAAAGCTGACGGCAGATGCAATCAAGAGGCACGTGGAGGTGGCGGACGATGTTGTTGAAGGAACATTGTTGAACGAATCAGCAAAACAGCGAATTTCTGCGGGCATAAAAAGAACGGTAGAAGGACTCGGTTGTGTGTCTGGATCTCGTGTCGGTGGAAGACGAAAGGCCAAGTGCACAAAGCGTGCGTGACATTTTCTCGTAATGGCTTTCGTTTACGAACAGTCGTGCGAACGTGCACCGTCCGAACTGGATCTGTTTTCCGTGCCGCCGACGCAGTTCGTCGCGTCGTTGTGCGAATCGCATACGATGTTGTGCAGTTAGTGCAAATAAACGTGTCCGTTAAACACCGAAGTGTTGCCAGGCACAGCTAACATCATCGTCACGCGCCATACTGCAGGGTGCTGCCACCTGGCGAATTTAGTGGCATTATCTTAGAGCCATTGTCCGTCTATAATGAAAGTTTCATGACGCTAGATGTAACCGCTTGCAATGCCCGTAATGTTTCTAACAACAGTGGCGTATTAAGGGGGCGACTGCTCCACTTGTCTGACCATGAGTTTTTGGACAATTTTTGATCTATTTTTGTAAGCTTCATTTCGCGATTGAACCACGTCCCGTGTCCGTGTCCCAGACGCACCCAAAGTTACCACTTTGTGGAGAAAACATGACTTTTTCTGGGAAGGGCCCAGTCCCTCCACCATACCTACCCCTCGACACCTACGGCGCTTCGTCCCCTCCTTACTAAAATCTTAAATTACGCCACTGCTAACAAACAAACATGGTTACGAAGTATAAAGTTACAAACATGGTCAAAAATACAGACACCAAAACGCTAGTACCTCGGCGCGTCGATGTACAATGTAACAGAGAAGCTGTACACGGTGAATATGTCTTCTGGTCATGTTCATAGATTTACTGCCGACAACAGTGTCAACTGTATCCCTCCGCAGCGTCAGTCAGTCGTTGAAGTTGAGAATCAGAGATGAGGCAACTGTAGGCTACATCAGCTTTGGCCTTCACAACAGGTGGTTGTGCGCCCCGAGCGTTTTTTTTTAAATTTGAGGCGTGGGAACATTCAACACTGGATCTCAATAATGCGCAGGTGCACGAACTACGTTCCCTTGCGTCAATAACTACTCTCAGCAGTATATACATCATTGCATGTGTCGGACACAAAATAAACAGTCGTGCCTAGCCCTAGCGCCAACGCGACAAAACGCTGTCCCCGATTTTCGTACAACTCACCGGAACTGACTTGCATATTCGCGGCAGTGAATATATGCCTACAGGCGCTGTAGCCGTCTTTGTGATTTCTGTGCACGCTCGTATATTTTTTCGTCATTTTGCCATTCCTTTGATTCGTTTCGTTTGTGTGATCAACTAGGCTTGGTTACGAAGAACTACCTCATTTGGTGCCAGTGAGTGCACGTTAACTGGTGATGTTGCGTGCTTTTGGAATCGTAGCGTAGGTTTACACCACTTAGTCTGTCCTTTTTGATAGCGAAATCGAAGCCCGGCAATATACGTGTAGGCCTTTCGTCAAGTCGACCAGCCGGCGTGTGTGGTCAGACGACAGAGCAGGTACGCCGCGTCAACGATGCTCCGTGGCTGGTTCGTCGACGCCGAGCTGGCTCTCGGACGTCACTGCAGCAGTGTCGGCAACAGAAGCCAGTTTTGCGTCGTCGCCGCTGGCGTCGATACAGTCCATACTAGAGCTTAGGCGGCGAGCCAGCGTCTCCTTGAGCGGTATGACTGCCGGTCCAGCAGCAACGATCTTCGAAATTTTCTGCCTTCTGTCTTCGTCCTTGTCAGCGACTGGAAGCACTAGAGACGGCAGCGACTTGTACAGCATCGCCGGTCGACCTAGAAACAACGTGTGTTTTATACATACAAAATAAAATAAAATTTGAAAAGCGCCAGCAATAAACCAGTCAACCGTCGTAACGTTGGCTCGAATAATACGATTTTAACCATTTACTCCAAATGCAATTAACACACGCATATGCCTGAGCATCTATCTTGTCAGTGCTCGGTCCTTTAAATGTACGTTTGAGTTAGGCAGAGCCAAATTTTATAAATCCTTCGATGCTATTTTTGGAAAAACCGGAAGAGTTGCACCTGAGATTGTTATAATGAAGTTAGTCTCTTCCAAATGCCTCCCAGTGCTTTTATATGCCACCGAAGCCTGTCCTTTTTCGTCGCGTGATCAGAGCTCGATATCTTTTGCCATGACTCGTGTTTTAATGAAAATTTTTAATACCAGATCCAGGGATATTACTGAACAATGTCAGCTTATGTTTGGCATGTTGCCAGTTGCAGATCAAGTATTCACGAGAAAAGTAAGATTTTTGCTACGTTTCAGACATAGTGAAAACTTGATCCGCTCACTATTTGCCAGCAATGCTTCGAATGAAATGGCATTTATTGGCAACAAATAGGCCTACTCGGCCAGTGAGACTAATACATATGCATGCATTAGACGTTCTGCCTTTGGACACGAATAGATCTAGGCTAGTTAGTTAGTTAAGTTGTTACTTTGTTCTTTTTATATTTTGTCGTTTTGTCGCCTGCCATTTGGCAAATAAAGCTGTATATTGCCACATCGAATAATACGAAGTTGGTACACTGGCCGTTGATGGGTGGGCTGTATTTTGGTACAGCGATGAGGGGCCTGGGCCAGTCCCGTCCTCGCTGTACCAAATGTAACAGCCCACCCATCAACGGCCAGTGTACCAATCACTGTATTGCTACATGATGGTCAGTTGCTCTCGGTTTTAATATGGCGATTAAAGGGTTAAGTCGAAGAACAGTTGTCCAGTCCTCTAGTCGCTCTACCAAATCACCACGTTTATTACATTATACAATATACAGAACATTATAAGTTAAGTATAGTAAATGTGTCTTTTTCAAAGAATACTCCCAAATATTTAGCCAGGAAAGTTATTCGACCAAAACGGGTCGAGAATGATGCCTCAGCCAGGCCTCCAAATCGTCCTCGGCCTCGTGTGACCTTGAACTTTGACCTCCTGACCCCCAAAGTTGAACGTCTCATATCCGTGCGTGGACCGCTTACATTGATTTGCGTCAAAATCGTTTTCACAAGTTTGCAGTGGCGGTTCTGGGGTTTTCATTTTTTTTTTGGGGGG
>Ga0209149_1000595_pt1 | contig 15557 bp, 6 predicted proteins | sample WorMetTyACAVOLI2_FD_187423 | JGI IMG/M metagenome (GOLD analysis project Ga0209149, IMG submission 187423) | Marine gutless worms symbiont microbial communities from Max Planck institute for Marine Microbiology, Germany - Olavius algarvensis... ... | reverse complement strand
TACCCAATATAATGGCTTCTGACTTGTCAGCGTTCAAGAGAAGGTGGTTCGTAAGATACCAGTCGCGAACCGCTGCTGAGCATGTCTGTAGTGTGCAGAGGCTACGTGCTGACTCGTTCGCTGTCAATAATGGCAATAGCGGCCTACGCACGAAATGGTGATTCAGTGTAATCCTTTCGTGGCAAACCCCCCCATTTTTGAAATCGTGGGAGATCCGTCTCCCAACCCCCCCATTAGTAGACGCCCCTGTGCATGCAGATGGAACGCTCATAACCTGCGTCTCAATTGTCGGCGTCGGTTATAAGTTTAATTCTAGCATACATACCAAAACAAATAAAAGCATACGCAAATACGGAAAGCACAATAGAAAATTTAATAACTTAAAAATCACACACAACTGAGCAAGGATGCTATTATCGCTGTTCTGTTTATACAAAAATCAATCTGCTCCGGAAATACTCGGAATCCACCCCCCCCCCCGCTGGGGAAGCGTCCCCCAGACCCTTTGGCTAGTGGACCGGGCGTTCGCTGCCCCTCCCTGAGAACGTCACTCGAATCCCACCTCAGCCCACTGCACACAGTGCTAACAATATATAATAAATTACAATAAACATAATAAATGAGTTACATACACGACAAATAAACATTTTTATTCACCACGAATGATAGGAGAAATAACAGAAGGAAAAAATAGGAAAAGCAAACGAACAGCGATATGACCTAATTATCTTGTAACAGCATGACGATGACAACAAAGGAAAAACGTTTAGCTAACACTGATATTGAAATATCTCAGCATGCTCTTGTTGCATTTAAATTTCTTACAAATTTTTTTGTTTTTTTTTATCTCTAGCATTTCGGTTGGCAGGGGAATGTTACAGAAGGAGCGACATTCATCTATGATGTCCTTGTTTGCTGTTCTGAATAATTTCATTAATTAGTTAGCAATAATTTAACAGCACGTCGTGAATGTTCCCTGTAAGGTAGTTAGGCACAGTTAGCGTACATAATTATAAAAGTGGTTCTGTAACGTCGGTACACGATATACAGCACAAAGTAAATCTTTCGAACCGTCAAGACAACCGGAGCCACCACATGTGACATAGTGTCGATGACACACTCCAGTCAAATTCAATTGTCCCCTAAAACCATCGACAAACTATTTCCGATTAATACGTCATAATGTTTTGTCGCCGGAATATAACTAGAATTCTGGAACCGGTTTTCAACGTCGTTATGTGTGTCTCCGCCTTAAGTCGTCGTCGCCGACGACGGTACGACGCTTAGAACTCGTCGCGCGTCGCTTTATAGCTACAACACGATATGACTTGAAGCGAGCGGCAAAGGCCGCCACGGCTGCGCTGCTTTGAGATCGAAATCGGAGATTTCTAGTTAGCGTTTGATCGTCGCCGCGTACCAGCAGTGCAGCCAGCGCGTGCACCGTATCGAATTAAATATTGGACATCCGCGCCTCACTAAGTCGATCTTTATTACGGCCTTTGAACTGTTTTAGCGCCATAATTACGGCTCTATTCACTGCGATCGAACAAACACAGTGCATGTCATTCGTTGTCGTACCTTGGTCTTAATTTTTAAAAGTAAACTTAAGTAAAAAACGTCACTTTTCGACGCCTCCCTGTAGGAACAGGGGCAACCCATCTATCGCTACTGACATCTTTCGAGATGGCGCCGACATGTCTTTGAATTCTGAAAATTTCACATCTCCACAGCTTAGCTTATTCGCAAAAGCCTATGCCGCCTAGCGTATCTGTATCCCAGCGCCTCTGATTCGGCTCCCGATACTGGCGCTTTATAAATTGTTTTTAGATTAGATTAGATTAGATTAGATTAGCTTGCACAGTTGTCGAGATATTTGCGCGCAAACATGCTACCACAGTTTTTACCAGCCTTGACAGCGAAAGCTGGTAATTGTTTTCAAGGCGTCCGTGAGTCGACAAGCAAAGAGTGGTTATGGAGACATTGTCTTGTAGTTTGGAGCAGCATATAAGTTGTGGCGAGTATCAGCAGGTGCTTATGTGTATGTTTGTACTGCTGAGTCGGCAGAATCTCGTTAGCTGCTGCGTCGCGCCTGGTGCGATGTCATCGCAATGCGATCATGCATTTTGCTATATTTTCATGCAGACACACACAGGCACATGCATAGCCTATTATTCGCAACAACCAGTATATGGCGACTATTATACGACAAGACGCTTCAGTAAGTGATGTTTGGTTGGACTTTTACACGGATGCTAACACCCATATTAATGAAGCTGAACGGTTCACCGCGATTGCGACTGAGAAGTCAGACGTGATACGTCCATTCAGTTTGACACATCGCAGTATCTATACTTCATCAACTAGCCTATGTACTGCGTCGTTTGCAAGCTGAACGTCTCAACGCGCGCCCTTAGGCCTACTACCATTGCCAAAATACGCCTACGGACAGATTGCTATGTAAATCTTTATTTCACCATTAGTATGGTAGTAACAATAATAAAAACAAATGTTTTCCCCCATTTTTTTAAGTATGGGAGCGAAAGTTCCATGGATCAGTAGAACGAGGAGGCAGTAAAAAATCCTTTCCCTTCCGTTTCTCCTTCTCTTTCCGTTTCCTCTTCCCCTCCCTTGTCCTATACCCCCTATCCTCTCGATTTCTCCCATCCCTTTCCCTCCCCCAAATAGAGCTAGAGGACTGGGGGAGCGCTGTCAGCTCCCCGAGTGGGGTCTGGGGGTTCTCCAGTGGGGTCTGCATGGGGCGGAGCTCCAGCCAAAATTGAATTTCGTGCATATTAGCCGTAAAATTTAGACGAGGACAATTTTCCATAAAATTCAATGAGAAACTGTGACCAAAAACTCCAAATTTGGGGCACACGTGACATAGTTACAATATTCGCGTATATATGAGTTATTGGCGTTCCATAGTAACTGTGTTGTACCATGCATTTCCGAGCTAAATCGATATACATCCATGATACATATCTGTCAGAAGTCGCGATTTTTACCGCGCGACGTGTATACATAGGCAAGATCCCCTCCGTCCGTCCGTCCGTCCGTCTGTCTGTCACATGCACATCGGTGTTCTGTTTACACGGCTAAACATAACCTCAGACTTTTCTCACAGTCGAGTATCCGCATGCATGCACCATTCTAGTTTTTCCTTACCAAACGGGATGGCAATATTCCGACGCGGACCATCCTAACGGGAGCGTCGAATGTGGGGGATATGAAAAAATGCGATTTTCGGGCACTGTCGCTGTATCTCGGTCATGATGTGAGAGAAAGCACTGTGGAAGGCGATCGAAAACCGTACCAGTTTCAATGACCTTGACATCTAACCAAGATTTCACGGTCATGATATTAGTCAATGTCAAACAACTCGAAAATGGTACAATATATAGCTAAAGACACTTACGTTGGCAGACCAAAAGTTGTATATACATCGTGTCCAGAAAAAAAGGTGCCACTGATTTTTTTGCTGTAACTTTTACAAATATTGACGGATTTTCATAATTTTTCGTGCACAACTTTTTTTCTGGACACGGTGTATGCATCTTTATTCACCAAAATGGTAACACACAAAAAGAAAATACAAACATATAAACAAAAAGCAGTATAAAACACACACTAACCACACGCTATGTACAACGTATATACGTAATGCTGTATCGAACGACGTCATTTTCAATGACCTTGAACGACCGCTAACCGTGATGTCAAGGTCACTCCATTCTTTGATGCTGAATACTGAATAGGCCTATCTCAGAAACGTCTAAAGATACGACCATTGCTATAAAAACGAATGGGAAACCGTACTAAAGCTTTAGAATGGTACCATTTCGTTTGAGTGACTTGGCCAAATATTCAATGAGAGGAAGCGTTGCAGGATCTCTCTGCAAGAGCCGAACTTCTTGTTTCTCTGGCGCCTCACTCACATGCACTCGACAGTATTTCTACCAAGGTCCATCTACTACAGACTCGCGTGACACACGCTCCACGCAGTCGTAACTAATAATATTGACGCAGTTTAATGTCGACATGCACAGCACAGACAATACGATACTGGACGTACTGGAAAACAGATTTTCTTTACTACACCCCTTGACAAGACAGGCCTAAGTGTGGTTCCACAGTCGACGCTGCTATATTGGGACGCGTTTCTGTTAAATTTCCCGAGTAGATTTTAATCTTTCCTCACACTTCACACATTTTCCCTATAAGACAACCTCTCAAAAAACGAGGAAGCACGTGCCTCCTCGTTCCTCAACGTATAATTAAAAAAGGAGCGACTTCGGTTGATCGCTGAATGCGAAATGGGGTCAAGAATAGCAGTCTGTATGTTCATGTTATTACTGTCGGGAAAATACACGTAAAACCATGAATTGAAAAATTAAGACAAATATCCTGTAAATATTATTTTGCAACTGTAGGCTACAGCGTACAAGCCAGCGCGTCGCCATATTGGCGCGTCACGTGGTCGTATCTGTCATTCCCGTCAGGCGCTTGCGCGCACGCCGCGGTGGTTGAAACTCGATCTTGAGCTTGCTTGCGGCGCCGGTGAAAATGCCATTAAGTTTACTTATTTTTTAACTCTCAGCCTCTTTCTCTTCGCCCGCTGCCGACGGGTTTTTGCTCAATTTGCTGTGACGTGTCGCATGACGTAAACAAATACCGTGTCGCATTTGACCGGTACAAATGTATCGACACTAGATAGCGTCGTGTATAAAAAAACTGCTCTAACGGACGTGGCATCGCTGGAAGCTGCAGTAATGGCTTTGGATGAACGCAAACGGATGCCGCTGTCACAGTTAACTAAAAGCGCCAGTGTTTTTATCGACGTACCATGTATATTGTGGCGTAATGTAAACGCAACAGTCGGATACGTGCTTTGTCTGCGCTCACATGCAGTGTTCGAAGTACAACAACCACCACCATCATCATCATCATCATCATCACCTTGTATTTTGCCGAGATAGAAGACGGGATCAACACCTCCAGCATTTATTCAATATTTTACAGTCCGGTATTTATACGAGATAGTTAAATACTTTAACGGGTATTTAACATTTTAAAATGTTAAAATGAACATATTAGGCGAACATTACAACGTTACGTTCGCCTTATGGCATGAGCTGTCCGTCTGTCGTCAGTCTATCGTCCGTCTGTCGTCTGCAACGTTGTTACACCTGTCCATGTACTCAGAGCTTTGAACCTTTCGACAATGTTTTGCGCCGTCTGCAGGGACTCGGACAGTTTGTGTTAAAATTTTCGGAAAAAAAGTCGAAGGGACTCTAGATGATCGTACAAGTTAAATGGAAGGGTGAATAAAAAATAGCGTTTTTCGACCTCGTTCAAAAGAGCACTAAGCAAGAAAACAAACAATAAAAAGCAAAAAAATAAACATCAACAAGTCAGACAGGCATTTACGCATCTAATCGGTTTATTTCGAAAACGGTGAAAGATAAGGCCATAGTTACAATGGAAGACGAATGCGATCTGTCGAATGGTGCCATTTCCAGTGACCTTGAACGACCACCTAGCCCCATTTCAAGGTCACGCTAATATTCGACGTATTTTTCGTAAGCGTTCATTTGAGTAGTTTTTGAAACTTTACTATAAAGTAACTCAGTGTCACTCCAGGTCGTTCAAAATTACACCATTTAGCAGTGTCACTATTCTATTAGTATTCATCTTTATTCACCATAACGGTAGTACGATACAATTATTACAATATAAAAATACCTTAACTAATAAACTTAGTATTTCATTATAAGTATAGCTGTATCTTATACTATTTTCGAATTTTTGACGTCGAAGAATATCGTAAATCTAGGTTGCAGGTCACTTAAAGTTACTGACAAGTCTCTGCTGTCGCAAAGAGGCCGCGCGATACTTCGTGTCTGTTAGTATTTAGCTTCAATAGTACAATACCTCGAGCGCAGTTTTTTTATTATTAGTTACTTCGGCTTCGGATTTACCAGTGCGGACAATTCGATGTTCTGTTGTCTTCGGCGTAACGTTGAGCCTTGCTGTCATACACACGATTCACGGACGACCGTGACTGCGTATAGCGCGAGACCGCGTTTGGTCGGTCTCACACTGTACAGAGTCACGGACTACCGTGACCGCTTATAGTGTGTGACGCTTAGTCCTCCGATACCCGCAGTAAACAAAAATTCGCCCGCTATATAAATGCGATATACCAACCACGGTGCAGCAGTTAGGCCATACCTATCGCAAAGCCAGGTATTCGTTCAGAATCGAGATTTTAGCCTACCCCACCTGCATTCGACGCCCCCGTCAGAGGGGTTTCCGTCGGAATATTGCCATGATGTTCGGTATGAAAAAACTAGAGTGGCTTGGCTACTCGATGGTGAAATTTTTTTTGAAAATAAGTTTATTCGTTTTGACAGAATGCACGAACGTGATAGACGGACGGACGGACAGACAGACGGACGGACAGACACCGCATGACGGCTAAGGCCGCGCTTGCACAACATCGCACGGCCAAATATTTTAATTTTCTGCTACCACTCTTGGTGAATAAAGATGTTCAAAATGGCACCGTTTGATGGAACGCGTACGATTTCCTGTAGCATCGTTTCCGAGATAAAGCGAGATATTGGTCGAAAATCGCAACTTTTTAATACCCCGCCTTGAACGAACGCGTTAAGGGACAGTCAGAATTTCGCCAAATTTTTCGCGCCGAAAATCTAAAATGGTTGGGCTACTACAGTTGCAACAAAAGTTCGAAGATAAGCACACTCGTTTCAGGAACCCGATGGAATGACGGACATACACCGCGCAACTGCGTAGGCCGCGCTATGCGAACGTCGCGCGGCAGTGAATAAGTGAAACGAAACGACACGATTTGCAGCGCGGCAAAAACAGCTTGAACTTGATTCTGATACATAGCTTAGCTTCGATGAGCGTGTATCACTTGCTAGATTATTTTTTCGAAGAAGACAGCAAATAATACCCCCAATAAATCGTTGAAATTGAATAGCAATGCTGCAAAGGTGTGAGCAGCTGATTGCGTCAGGATGTGTCTCTATAACAATGACGTAATTGATGCCGCCTGCGGCGAGTTGAGACTGATTAGTCAGTCGACTTCGGGGTCACAACCCCCGTGTGTCCTCCCCTCCGACGTCGTGGACCACCCAGGCCCCGTATCTGTCGCAATTTCTGGGCGGGAAAGGCAGCAGCGCTAGCGGGGATGTCTGTTGGTGGCCTACAAGGTCATCATGTCACGGAACGAACTAATTACGTCACCATTGACGTGCGTCTGTCGGAAAATACAGCGTTCTGGTAATCTGAGCTGATTCGTAGATCCATACGCAGCGGTAATAGACAGTTTTACGTGACTATGTTGAATTGCTTCTCTTTAACCCTTTAATCATGGACACATTAAAACCACAGAGCAACGGACCATTATACAACAATACAGTGATTGGTACACTGGCCGTTGATGGCCATGGTACAACGGGGAGGGTCCTGGACTGGTTGGGGGCCCCACCCAGTCCCCTCCTCGCTGTATCAAATGTAACAACCCACCCAGTGTACCAACTTCATATTATTCAACGTGGTACTGTAATTGCCTCTGCAAGCCCGGTACACACCGGCAACAGAGTCGACTGTTGCCGATACGGTCGACTTTGTTGCCGGTTTTGGCAACAAATCGGCAACAACTTGAATTCGACAGCTTGTCGCGGTCGACATTGTCGCCAACTCGGTCGACTTTGTCGCCCGAATGTTGAACGTCCTTTCGACTTTGTCGCTAGTGTCTACCGGGCTTAAGGGGTTAATCTAATGCCGTTAATCGTTGATTGATGGATTAATTTTGAGTAGTTTTGGCTAAAATTGACATAAATGAATTCGCCGCTAAATGTGAAATAATATCGGTGAAAGAAAGTTGTGTCGTGTTAAATGTCCTGGACCCACGCAAACGTCTTCTTGTTCTACCACATAGGCCTACATACAGCCCATCAATACCATACAGCCCATCATACATGTAGCCCATCAATTAATCGCTAATGTGATAATTAGTACACTAGCAATTGATTGATGGGCTGTATTGGCTTATAATGATCATTCTGTTGTGCTGGTATTTTTTTTACCTCGGGTACTGTTGGTCTAGTGATAAATATATCGGACTCATAACTGAGAGCTTGCGGGTTCGACTCACACGCGGTCCATTGCAAGCAACCTTGAGCAAGTTGCTAACCTTCTGTGTGCTCAGGCCAACTCAGCCTCCTACCCTCAGCGGGACGGGAGTAGTAATAAGTAGCAGTAATAAGTAATAGCTAACTTGTGGGTTACGGGGTAAAGACCTAGTGTGGCTGCTTGCGGCAATGGTGTGTCTGCTTGCTGCACCGTGGGTGCAATCCAATTGTCTGTTAGCGCGGCAATGGACGGCCACATGATGCGCTGCGGTACAATTGGCTGATGCCAATCAGCTGTCGGTCTCCACGTGTTATTAGTAGATGAGTGCGTTAGCACGCGAATAATCACCAGTTACGCGACTATTTTCTGACCCGCCACAGGACATCTAATAGCGACGTCGTTCTCGCCCTGTTTCGAGGTGATGGCGTCAGGACGGGTGACGTTTCCAAATTACTGGTTACGGCGCGTTTTTAGCAGTTTAATCATGACGTAATCAGCACGTTACAGCGAGTCACAAAACAGCTTTTACCGCGTGCTGCTATGCATAAGCGCTGACTTTGCCGTGGCAAGATGTCTGTCCGTCTGTCTGTCACATGCCGGTATTGCGTCGCAACTTTTTCACCGTCTGGTAGCTCTTGTTTTCGCACACCAAACATGGCAGTATTCCGACAGGGACCACTAATGAAGGCGTCGAATGTAAATGGTATGCAAAGGGTGTGAAAAAAATCGCGATTTTTGATCAGTGTCTCGCTTTGTAAATCTTTAGATCTTTATCTTGGAAATGAAACAAGGTGCAGTATTACTGCGGAACGCTAATAGGAAGTCGTATGCGATCTGTCGAATGCTGCTACTTCCAGTGACCTTGAATGACCTTGAGTGACTTAGCAAAATATTCAATGACACGAAGCATCGCGCATGCATCTCGACTTGCATACACGTTGCACTTCATCTGTTAGCTGTTCTGCAGTCTGCATACATGCAATACACTTATGGATGGAAAATCGCAAAACGTTGATAATTGGTGAAGAAAGTTACGCGTATACAGACTACAGAGCCAGGCTTCTGCTTGGAACGAGCAGCCAATGGGGCCGTCATATTGTATTGTTAGAAGACCAATCCGTGAACTGTATAAATTTCATGCTCAACCATGAAGCAACGCATCCAGTCGCGTGATATTTTGAGAGCAAACAGAAGTATAGGCTATACAGTACATACTGTTGATGCAACCGGAGAGATATATGTTGAAATCAAAGACTGCTGACGTATATCGTGTTGTATACTTGAGTGCAGCACGGTATATATTCTAGTCTCTGACTGGATGCCTGCCAGTCCTCTCGTTACCTTGCTCCGGCGAACTTCTGTTTTCCGTTGCCATGGTAGGCCTAATGGCAGGATACTGAGTTTGCTATTTGTCTGTCATTCTGTCCGTCTGTTCGCGACGCATCTCCTCCGAAACTGCAGCACAGACTTGGCTGAAATTTTCCACAGTCACGGAGGTCTGTCTGGCCACTGCATCTCGCATTTTGGTGGCTATATCCTCCAAGGATCTCCAAATGCCCCAAAACCGGAAGGGGTCGGAATTTGGGCCTTTCAGAAAGCCAGTGACAGTGATTATCTCGAGAAAACGGTAAGTCATAATAGTGTTTCATATCAACGAGTATACTGAAGATTAGCGCGACGGGTGCTTTCCAAAAGTGCAAGGGACGAGACGGTCCCCCTATGGGCGCCCCATTAAGGCCAAATATGTTGCGTTTTGGCTATTTTTCAGACATAGTTTACTTACTGTCGGCTTTGTATTTTCTGTATGTATATATTACACAACTTTATTTCACCATAAATACGGTATGGTAGTAGAAAAACAAGCAATAAATAAAACAAAAAAATAATATTATTTCTTTTTTTTTCTCATATTATTGCTGCCGTCTACGGTGAATGATAAATAAATATATAGTCAACTTCAAAAGCTATTATAACTTTTAAACGGTGTAAGATAGCTGTATACAATTAGCGAAGCAAATGTGACAAGTGGCAGCCATAGGAACAATTTTCAACCCTCTCTGAAAAGGCGTATCCAGGAGGTAGAATTGGGATCGTTAGGATAGCATTATTCGAGTATTTTAAGGATTTTGTTAATTAATATCTTTTAAACGGCTGAAAGAATGTTGATAAAATTTAACATGCCTCCTCAACCATCCAGGGTCGGCCGCCGGGGGGGGGGGGGGGTTTCTCTCAAAACACGACGAACAAGACCATCCAGTTTTTACGGCGACGTTACGTACGCCGTATGTCGTGGCAAATCCGTCTGTCTGTATGTCTGTCTGTCGTCTGTCGGCTGTGACGTTCATGCGCCCTACTCATAGGGTTGAACTTTTCGGCAGTGTTTTTGCACCGTCTAACAGATTCTGGATTCGGATAGTTTGTCTAATAAATTTGGAAATAATTCGAAGGGGTCGAGGGTGATCGTGTAAGTTAAATGGAAAAGGGGTATGAAAATTGGCATTTTCGACCAATATCTCGCTTTATCTCGAAAGCGATATAGCTTCAGTGTGTCTCAAAAAACCGGACCGCTGCAATTAATATCACTTTTTGGGGCTGTGTCATTACCGAAAGACAGCATTCGAACACGTGTTGTCCGCACAACATTTTATTAACACTGTCTGTTTAAAGATTTACCTGTTCTGTTCAGGCAGCAAAACTGTGACAGGCAGTTAAGGATTGCTGCGGTAATTCGAGTACTTTGCTGCAAACACAACTGTTCACATTCAACGATAAACTGCCCAAACACTAGTCCAATGAACTTTTGTGAATTTAAAATTTTTCAAGAAACACAACTGTTTTCTATTGTGCTTTAATTAATAATATTGAGCGCATGTTATCTCTGAAATTTTATTTAAATTAAAGAACTTTTGATCGAGCTATGTCAAAATATTGTATACGGTCCGGTTTTTTGACACAGACCGTCAAGTGGCTACTGTTGCTATGGAAACCACGCAGCTGGTTCTAAGCCAATTTAAAAACTTTTTAACTCACTGAACTGAGAATCTTATAAGGTCTCTCTGTACCAAATATTTAGTAAACGTTGTGAACTGATGAAGTTATGTCATATTAATCGTAGCGGTCCGTACACAGTGTAGTTACAATGGAAGACGAATAGGAACTCTTATGTGATCGACAGTGTGTAACGTTCGGCTATCTAATCTACTGATTAGTTCTTGTCGTGATATGACCATGAAACAGACAACTGACGACGGCAAGCGTCGCATCTGGCCCAGAAAGCGGGCCAGCATTATAAATCGGACGGTATTTATGGACGCGTGTATGTCCTACGTGTTCGCCAGGCGTCGTTCGAGAATTCATGACTCCTCGGTTTAAATAGTAAAAAAACATTCGTGAATGTTTGAAAAATTTAAAAATTTATAAAAAAAATTCATGGTACTAGTGTTTGGGCAGTTTATTGTTGAATGTGAATGGCTCTTGCATGCGTATGTGAAGCAACATCGACAAATAATGATGCCACGATTTGTTGATTCCACGAAGATGCTTCAAAAATTGAAATTTATATAATAGACTATTTCTTATGATGAAATTTTAATAGACAGTTACATTGATTTGACGTGACAGCAGAAGTCTGAGTAAGTTTTCAAAATACAGAAATAAAAATAAGTGATTGAATAAAAATGAGTAATTCGTTCCAAGTTTTAGAAGTCGTAAAAATTGGCGATTTTTTGAAAATGTTTAAATTCGTAAAATGCGAATTTTTGAACTATGTCGCGAGGTGGCAGCACCGTACAATGCAATCAGATTTTACTATCACGTGATATGAGTGACAATTAGAGCAGCCGGGGCAAGGAGGAGGTCATGCTTTGGACGGTTTCTTCATCGCTCGTGTTGTGCATGTTTACGCAGTGAACTTTCCCACATACGGCTCCGGTGCCGACGTCGTCGACGATCTGCCGGGCGGCTGCAGTTACAAGTCCGGCGAGTTGATGCACGGCGCCGGCGGGGCAGGCTGTTCCGGATCATCGGCATCTTCCCTGCTGCTGAACCAGCAACGCCAGCATGTCTGCGGGACTCCGTCAGCAGCTGCCGCGGCGTCGGGCTCAATGCTGCCGTCGTTCGGCTTCACGCAGGAGCAGGTGCGCTAGCCAGCCAATTAGGCCTACTCACAGCTAGCACTGTCACTCCGTGACTCCGGTAAACAAACAGTCGCGAAAATTGGTTGTAAGTTGACTGTGACTGTCGTGACTGCTCCGCCTGTCTTACCATAGAACAGCGTTTTCGTCTGGTTTAAACAGCGGATACTGTTACATTTTCCACTCCAGCGAATTTAGTGCAATAAACCAATATCAATTTCTACTGTCATTATGTTGAATAAACTTTATCAATAAATTGAGTTAACCAGTTTGCTAATTGTAGTTTATTCTATATCTTTCTACTACCAGCTAATTTCGTGATATAAAGGCCTATTCGCGGTGGCTTAGTGGTAGGGCGTCGGACTTGCGATCTAGGAGTCGCTGGTTCGAGGCCCGGCCGCGACGCTGCTGCGCAACAACCTTAGGCAAGTTGTTCACACCCTACTGCCTCTATCACCAAGCAGTATAATTTGGTACCAGCGAAAGCTGGGAAGTAAACAGGCATATCGCGTGGTGCACCAACCCATATCACGTGGTCTCGCAGTGTTCGCTGATGCCTGGCTGTCGGGTTGGCTTGCGGAGATCAGCGCCGACTTACGGGAAACGGTAGCGCATTAGAGATGGTGCTTCACGACGACGCGCTATACAAATCCACGTTTACTTTACTCACTCAGTTGACGTTACTATTTATATCGCTGTTGTTTCAATTATTTCAATGTGTCACTCGTTGGTGAATGAAGATGGTCAAATTTCATTTTTTTGTCCTAGCAAAACGCCTGTGTTAAGCTAGAATTTTTTTGTGTCGTATATATATATATATGGCGTGGCATGGATCACGTGAATCAGCTGGGCTTGTTAGTTTTATTCGGTCAAGTAAGTCTCACGGGTGGTCGCTGTGTATAACCAGTTGTTTATCTGATCTGGTGTGAAGGTGGCGTGCGTCTGCGAGGTTCTCCAGAACTCCGGTAACGTGGAACGCCTTGCCAGGTTTCTGTGGTCGCTGCCGGCCTGCGAACACTTGCACAAGAACGAGAGCGTGCTCAAGGCGAAGGCGATCGTGGCGTTCCACCGCGGCCACTTCAAAGAACTCTACCGACTGCTCGAGTCTCATAACTTCTCGCCGCACAACCACCCGAAACTTCAGTCACTCTGGCTCAAAGGTCACTACATCGAAGCCGAGAAGCTGCGTGGAAGACCGCTCGGTGCTGTCGGGAAATACCGTGTCAGACGGAAATTCCCGTTGCCACGCACGATATGGGACGGAGAGGAAACGTCGTACTGCTTCAAAGAGAAGTCTCGAACTGTGCTTAGAGACTGGTACGCACACAACCCGTATCCTTCGCCGAGAGAGAAGAGAGAACTGGCCGAAGCGACCGGCTTGACGACCACCCAGGTGTCTAACTGGTTCAAAAACAGGCGCCAGAGAGACCGCGCCGCCGAGTCCAAGGACAGGTCAGTTTCGGTATCGCTTCCTGTTTGTTTTTACCGCGCGACGCGTATGCATAGCGCGGACTATGCCATGGCAAGATGTCTCTCCGCCCGTTTGTCACACGCCGGTATTGTGCCTAAACGGTTACACATATCCTCAAAATTTTTTCACCATCGGGTAGCCCCACCATTCTAGTTTTTTTTCACACCAAACGGGATGACAATATTCCGACGGGGAATCCCCTAACGGGAGCGTCGAATGCAAGAGGTGTGAAAAAATTCACGATTTTCGACCAACCTCGCTTTATCTCGCAAATGATGCAAAATAGAGCCATAGTTACTATGGAAGGCGAATTATATCAACTGTACTACCATCTTAATTGACGGTGAATAAAGATGTATTATAAGAAACCGCACCCAAGCTTTTGAATGGCACCGGTTTGACTGATCTTGAGTGACCTCTAACCCAAATTTAATATCATTCAACGTCAAATAACTGAAAAACGGTACCAGATATTTACGATGGCGGACCAATACAAAGTCGTATATGATCTATCGAACGGCGCCGTTTTCAATGACCTTGAACAACCCCTAACCCAGTTTTCAAGGTCACGCTATACTTTGACGCTGAATATCTCATAAACTGTTCAAGATACGGCCATAGTTACTATGGAAGGTGAATAGGAAACCGCACCCTAGCTTTTGGATGGTACCAGTTTGAATGACCTTCATCAGTGACCTTTTCAAGGTCACGATTATTCAATGTCAAATAACTTGAAAATGATACAACATACAGCTATACTTACAATGGCCGACCAATAGAACGTCGTATATGATTTATCGAACGGCGCCATTTCCAATGACCTTGAACGACCCCTACCCCCAGTTTCAAGGTCACGCCATTCTTTGACGCTGAATATCTCATAAACGGTACGACATACAGACGTAGTTTCAATGAAATACTAATAGTGACTTACACACGCCCTACTCAACATTTTCATTTCGAATGACCTTGAGTGACCTTTAGTCACTTAGCAAAATATTCAGCGATACGAAGCGTTCGCGCGGTATCTCTGCGACAGCCGAGCTTCTTGTTTAATTAGGCCGCGTTTAAATTTAATTGACTGAATGATTGGTGGATTGCTTGATATATATGAACTTTGTATAGGACCTAAATGTTAGCAAATAGGTCCATGCTTCTCCGTTTCCTTTTCTATTGTAATTTGTATTAATTTATATGTTAAACTAATCTGGTTTAGTTTTTGAACGCGGGTTTCGTGCTCACGTGACGTTTGTGTGTAACAGAATCCATATCCGACTGAAGAACAGAAGAGAAGTTTGTCGTCGGTCACTGGTTTAAACCTATCACAAGTCAACAACTGGTAGATTATTCAATAGTTATGAACTCAAATAGCTGTTACAGTAGTCTGTAGTAGGTCTGAAAAAACTGCTTCGTTATGCATGATATATTTTATTACGTGCTAATAAATTATTTGTGTGTTAAAATTACTTTTTCTGAAGAATGCCATTACTTTAAGCATTTTTAGTTATTGTTCATATTTATCATACTGTAGAATGGTAGGGCCAGACGGAGAGACGGACGGACACACTGCACTATGGCATAGCGTCGTGCGGCAATGAAATCAGTGGACCTCACTATGCTTAACCCTTTCATCGCCACATTACAACCGCACAGCAACGGACCATCATATAGCAGTACAGTGATCGGTACGTTGGCCCTTGATGAGTGGGCTGTTACATTCGGTACAGCGAGGAGGGGACTGGGCGGGGCCACAGTCCGCCCAAGCCCTTCCTCGCTGTACCAAAAATGTA
>Ga0209149_1000594_pt1 | contig 15559 bp, 10 predicted proteins | sample WorMetTyACAVOLI2_FD_187423 | JGI IMG/M metagenome (GOLD analysis project Ga0209149, IMG submission 187423) | Marine gutless worms symbiont microbial communities from Max Planck institute for Marine Microbiology, Germany - Olavius algarvensis... ... | reverse complement strand
CTGCTGCGGCTGCTGCGGCGATTGCTGTTGCGTCGCGACATATATGGTAACAGACATTGTTGAGTAGTTCTCAGTTGAGTTGCTGTGGAACTGCCGTTGCTGTCGCACGCTATTAAATTGTCATTACCTTGCTCTACCTTTGAGTCGGTTTCTTTAATCGTACAACACAAACAAAAGGGGTTCGGATAAGGTCATATCTAGGATAACAACCTCCTCGAAGTTGTAAAGTTGTAAAGGTGTCGACACCTCGCGAATGTTGATAAAGCGCAGTGTTGCTACCATAGAAGTATAGTCCGTGAAGAAAAAGCCGGGGTTATCCTACTGTAAGTTCGATAACGATTGTCTGAGAAACTGGTGCGACAAAAAGCCGAAAACAACGGCAGCTTAGAATTTGGCGTGAGCTTACGGAGGCAGTACATAACCTAACGAGTCGACCTCGGCATTCTGTCATCGCAAGCTGATGCTGCTAGTAGTGACAACTGATTATCGAGAACACGGCGCATCGCCGCCCTTCCCAAGATTAATAAATGCCCGCCGCGGCGCTTAGCGCAGTTTTCCCGGTAGCCGCGAGGAAGGTTATCGGTGGCCGCTTGCAGCAGCCGCCGCAACCGATCGGCGTCGCATCGGCGTCATCAGGGGTCGGCAGCGGCGCCATGGCATCGAAAGGCTAACAGGGCAACGCACCGGCCCGGACCTGGCGAGTACAATGGCAAACCGGCCAAGCGACACGTAGGCCTACACGTCGCCGGTGAGCAGCTATCGACTAGCTCCATGTCGAAGGATGACGGGCGTTGGCCGTGCCTCGGCGGTACGACGGCTAGCCGGTGGAGTGGATCGATAGGTTTCCATAGACCTGCATCGTGTCGTGTCGCGGTCGATATACGCGCTGTCGATCAGCCGACCGACCGGGCATCCAGCCGCCGCACCAGCCACACCATCACCAGCAGCTGTATCAGGCCGAGATGCGTAATTGCGAGGGAGTGCCTCTCAGCGCTGAATCGACACGGTCGGACGGGCGGGCGAACCGTAACACGGACACCGACAACGGACAGACACCGATGGACGGGCCGGCGGGCAGGGAAGAGAGGGGAGACTGGACGGTGGCGGCTGCACCCGGGAGGTTGATAATAATTAACGCGTGCCATCACTCGATCTCCCTCTCTATGAGACAGACAGCGCAACGTCACTGTAAACGCGTTGAAGCTCCGCCAGCAGATGCGGCCGTCGTCGACACTTCCAGGGGCGGTTAACCGGATATAGGTTGGGGGTGGGGGACCAACGAGGGCCCGGGGGTACAGGCTCCCATATGTTGTCGGGGCCCCAAATTTGTGGGGCGATTTGCTGACGAAGGGATGTCGACCTTCATACCACTTCCCGTACTGATAGGTGCGAATGATGGGGGCAGGCGCCCACCCAAATTTTTCGCCTAGACCCCCGCCCGGACACTTCAAACCAGTGATCCGGTCAGATACAAAACCGACTTACGGCCACTGACAGCGTCTTTGTCATACAGCAGCCGGTCTCACACCGTGCAGTGCGCCGGCTACTCGGTATTAATCTAACAGTCAGATGTTCTGCGATCGACTAACTGCGCGAATAGTGCGCGGAGATAAAAAAATCTCCCCAGGTCGTGTTTTGCTTAGAGGTTAACCCTTTACAGTGCAAAGATATTACAGTGCAACATCGAATATCATGAAGTTGGTACACTGGCCGTTGATGGGTGGGCTGTTACATTTGGTACAGCGATGAGGGGACTGGGCGGGGCCGCAGTCCGCCCAGACTCCCCGCTTTACGAAATGTAACAGCCCACCCATCAACGGCCAGTGTACGAATCACTGTATTGCTGTCAAATGGTCCGTTGCCACCACAAACAACTGTGCCAGGAAACACTAACCTAAATTAGGGTTAGGGTTATGGTCAGAGCAAAAGTTGGGTTAGTGTTTCAGGGGTTGTCTCCGGGAGGGGGATTAGCCAGGGGGTATGGAGTGACTGTACTGGACATGTGCGTCCTCACTAACTGTGATGGTGCGTTATTGCGATGTTTGACACTGCGTGACGACTTTGTACGGTGGTCCTGCAGCAACAATGCGACAGTACCATCATATCTTGTAACAACATGTAATAATAATAATAATAATAAAATAATAATAATAATAATAATAATAATAATAATAATAATAATAATATTTTCCGGCAATCCGCACGAATCGAATATCACGCACGCGCATCCGAAATCGATCGACTGATTTCACGAAACTAAATACGCCTAACAAGAATTCTGTCTAATCGTTGAAGACGTATTGTTTGGTCTATATCCAACTTCTAGAGCTAATAATATTGTTAGTCTGTCCAATTTTTGTATGTGTTGTTTTTATGAAATTTGCACATACAAATATTGACGTAGTCTTGATGAAACTACATGAAAGATGGCCTGACGACAAGTTAATGCAAAATGTTAAAATAGAAAACAATATTCAACGCTACATGTGAAGTGATAGGATCATGGACGGGCTTAAATAGCGCGTTCTTTTCGTTATCACTTTAAACTTCTGGTAATATACATCATGTATTCGTGCACATGCCTCCAGTGTTTGCCGAAGACCTATGTTTACACTGGACAATTACTACGCATAAACACATACACAAGCCTGCCCCGGTGGCGCTATTGGTAGCGTCGCGGTACGCGCTGCCTGGCTACGGTGATCGGCGAGTCTGGGTTCGAGACCCAGGCTGGCCGGATCATTGTGTCACGTTATAGCGGCGGATGCTTTGAGATTAAATTCTCGGGCAGGCACAGAGGGTTCGACGGTGTCCTCTTTAATCTGTGACCGTTGGCTAATTACTGGGTTTAGAGACGCTCAGTATTAGTCGCTGCTTGAACCACTGATAACAGATGGCCTCCTGCTGTATGCGCTGGCCGGTCACCAATGGCTCTGTTCACAAGCACCGCTAATATAGACCCTAGGGCCCACGGTGCGAGGTGCGCATGAGCTGCGGCCGTCCATCATGCAGTAGGTATTAGCCGCCAGAGAAACAGTGGTTATAGGCCAAGCATGGTAAATATCATGGCAGAAGGTTTCTCCACTCCCGATCTCTCCCTTAGCCCTACACACCTCTCTATAAGGAGAGGTCGCGCAACAGCTACACGCTACACACACCATCAGGTTAGCCTAATGGTGTCGCGCAACACTACACTAGTCCATTCACTGGGGTTGCGCATTGGGCCAGCCTGTGAGGCAGGCCTCAGCACTGGCATGCGAAGCGTGTGCCACCTTAAAGAAGAAAGAAAGAAGAAAGAACGCATACACAAGCCATTATAAACGCTACCATAAACACATACACGAAAGCTATCACTGGCTATTAATAGCTGGCTGTGTGGGCAAGTCCATTTCTGTGCCAACGTGGACTCGCCCGCAGGTCGAGTCCATTCCCATGTAAAAAGGAATAGTCCGCAGGTCGGGCAACAAATGCTACTGTGCATGGTGCATAAAATGACCACCGGCGCTGTTCAGCTCACTATAGTTTAACATAAGTCTCTTGTTCTTTTCCCCGTCTTTCCTGTCTTTTTGTGTTCTATAAAATATAGGCCTAAGTATAACAGTGCAAGCTACCAGCTATGAAGGAAGCCTTGTTACGTTGCCCCGTCAACAGCCGGCTGCAGGGCATTGTTTCTGGCCACATGTGTTTGTAGCTTCGCTACGATGTCTGTTTGTAACCGTGTATTTAGCAACATTACGGTTACAGCTATTGTCATGAAACTTTAAGCACGGGGCAATGCCGCTGGGATCACGCCGTTATATTCGCCAGGTGACAGCACCCTGCAGCGGAGCGCAGAGCGAGGTTTCCTGTGCCTGGCAGCTCTTGTTTTACATTTATTTTACCTCTGTAGCAAATAAAATACGAATACATAACGTGGCATCGTCGGTCAAAGGCGAACATCTGCACCTTCTTATTGATTCCTTCTGCAAACGGCAGGCACATAAACACAGCACAGGAATGAACTGAGGACCGACAAAAGATGAAGCATCAGCGTTGACAAAACGAAGATCGTGTCGCAGAAGCCGCGTTTCATCTGGGTTTTCGTGGCTTATTGCTTTATTCCGTGTTAATCTCGGTCCACAGCCATGTCATAATCTTGTTTTCCCTGTTTTTGATGTGGTACTTTGTTACTGTCCCGCAGGTGTTTTCTATTATATGCAATATCGCCTTCATGGTCACGAAAAATAATAGCCTATTTCTACTTATTAGAGGCGCAGGTCAAGGTTAAGCCTTATCGTCTACTGTCGACTACATCATGTATAACAAGAAGTTTAATATCACTAAGTCAGGCGAGCGTACTTAGCGTTTTTCGTCACTTTCGCAGTCATGCTAGTGCGCATACCTCCTGTACGGTGGCGTGTAGGGACCAACTGCTACTAAACTGAATAGGCTCTGGCTCATACTACTTAGGCCTATTGGTTTTCTTCTAATCTATGGTTGTGTTCTAAACTGAATCAGAGGTGGACGGATGCCCGGGGGATTTCGGAGACACAGCGGTTCATGGAAATACCGCTCCCGATACAAGCCTTCTAATTTAACAACGTTCTTCGAAATGTAAACCTTCTCCTAATTGAAAGTCGTCTCCTAATTTCTGCTTCGCTCCAAAATCAATGTTGTTTCCCAAAATTATTAAAATCAGACCATGCTTGACGAAACTACAGCTTGCCAAAGTTGGCTCGTTTTTTGAGACACGGTGTATTTCTGCTATACACCGATTGCATAGATTTATGCTGGATTTTTGTCATCCAAGCAATAAAACAGTTACCAGCAGTCTCCTTAGCTGTCAAAATATCGCGGCGCCATGGTAGTAGGCCTATCGTAGTACCGCCATAGTCACAAGTAGCTCTGCTGTCGCAAAGAGGCCGCGCGATGTTTTGTGTCTGTCAGTAGTTAGTCTCAACAAAATAATAACTTGTGCGGAATCTTTTATTATCGTTACTTAGGCTTCAGTTTTATCACTGCGTTACGATGTCTTCGGCGTAACGTTGAGGCTTCTTGTCATACATTTCGTCGTTGTTTCCCGCCATCAACAAACTCGGCCGCTTAGTGACTAGTGTTATAAACTCGCCATGGTCCGTCGGAGCTAAGTATATTGCACTTGCGGCTGGAACGGTTCACAGCACGCAGGGAAGCCAGATATTGGCCCAGAATCGCGATTTCTGCCTACCCCACCTGCATTCGATGCCCCCGTTAGTGGGGTTCCCGTTTAATATTGTCATGCCGTTTGGTACGGAAAACTAGAATAGTGTGGCTACCCGATGGTGAAAAATTTTGAAGATATGTTTATTCGTTTTGACAGTTTTTTGACGGACGGACAGACGCAAACACGGACGGACAGACACCGCATGACAACATAGGCCGCGCTTGCATAGCACTGCGCGGCAAAAACTGAAGTGCGTGTCGCACAGCAGTTCGTGTAGAAGATCACCAGTTTTTGCCACAAACAAAACTGACATACAAGATACAGCGGTTGTAAACGTGCAGCTGAGAAGTTTTCATCACTTGCATGTACTTAGTAGGCCGCAGTGTTTCGAAAAACTCGAGTTACGCGGAAATAATCGTGAGGAAGGAGCGCATTGCGATATTTCGATTTCTTTCCCATCTCTCACCACACTCGATGCCGCTGTGTTCGGATGTCTCGGAAACATACAGGTAAACTTAAGCTTATACCTGATCATCAGCTGTGAAGCTACATCATTAGCTGCGAATAACAATTACGTCCATTAGCACTGCCAGAGTTAGGCTAAAGGGGTGGTCACATCTAAAGGCCCGTTTGTAGCGACGCAACTGAACTCAAGTCGACGTCGAGTTGAGTTGAGTCGTGTCGCTATAAACGGGCCTTGAGAGTCGTTGTCAGTTCTGTGCAAAAAGTCGTGGCGCAGTCAACCAACCAACCAATCACTCAATCAAATTTATTCATCATGAAAAAAACGAATCTCAGGTGCTAGCGCAGGGTGACTAGAGGTTAAAAGCAGAGTCGAACGGATAGGATAGGATAGTAGGGTTTAACATCCAACTCGATACATTATACGTCATTTCGGGGACGATTTTACGAATCAGTTGACACAACCAACAGTGTCATAGCACTGAAGGACAGACATGTCTTCAGATGGTTTTTAAAAGTTGGCAGTTCGTCAGTTGAACGAGTATTATGTAAGCTTACAGCCAGTGATTTCCAAGCAGAGACGGTGCGCAGACAGAACGCTCGTGAGTCGAATCGTACGTATGTTGTGACGACCGCTTAACACTGCTGCTGCTGTTACGTGTCTACGCATTCACGCAAAACATTTCGCCCGCTTTCTTCATAGCCACGTTAGCTACTCCTATTAGCTAATGCCAGCAAGAACGAACCAGTAGATTAAATAGCCGAACGTTACGCTCCGTCAACGTACTGCGTCTTTTAGATTTTAGTAATAATAACATAAAGAACGGTACCATCCTACCACAGGAAGTCGTTCAACCGGGCACTGTCGAAGCCCACCGACGTGCCCTTCTTACCGTCTAAAGGCTCCCTGTATACCTACTGTGTAGCAATCGAGTCATTGCTTTTAATCCGTTTTTAATCTACACCTTGTTGTTTGCCTGCACTGTTAGTTGTTAGCACCTTGTTGAATGGAGAAGTGGCTATCTGTGCACTGCGTATGCGTACCATATGCACCGACCACACTGAAAGTGCTAACTGATTAGTCAAGGTAAACCTCCGACATGAAGCAAGCCACAAAGCGCACTTATAGTGCTACACGCAGTTCAGCCGTTCACAGCATGAACACTTAAAGCGTTTAGTCAAGAATTTAACACTTAAAATACTAATATTGTAACACCTCAAGTGTTCAACTTTTTACAGTTATATGTTATATGATGAAGGCAAACTGCGTATTTAATGCAATAAAGTTACCGTTGCAAATATCTTGGCGATCTCTTTTTTACCAGCCACCCACATCCATGGACTATCAGTGTTAAGATTATTCGAATTCCAGTGTTTGCGCACAGATCATGCGTATCACAGACAGACGACATTGCCACAGCATATAGCGCGCATTAGTCCGTAACGCTCGCTGCAACCCAATATTGCCATGCCTTTTATATCGGTAGGTTATGCCAAGCACTGAAGTAGTAGTAGTAGTAGTAGTGTAGTCAGCTGGACGCAGATCGTAGACCTCTGTGTCCAATCCATTGTGCGAAACAATTTCCAATCACAAAACAAAATTAGAATAAATTAATCAATTGTTAATTCAACTTTACTACGACTTCCGGTAAACGATATGTCGGCTTTCCAATTGTATCTTGGTCCTCCCAGAATTTATCAAGACGTGCTTTAAATGTATTTATGGTAGGAGAAGCAACAACATAATCTGTTAAACTATTCCATATTGGGATAATCCTATTGGAAAAATTAAATTTGCGCATATCATAATAAACATGTGACTGTTGTAATGCAATCTATGATTTCTTGTTGTAATCTATGATTTCTTGTATCATGTTGTTTTTCGATACATTTTCCTGTTATCCATTCAGTTGTGTTGTTATCATACTTTTCCGCAAAGATCTTATACAATTATTGAACTGGATAAATCGCGAATATTTATCTAGTTCAATGATGCCAAGGACTAGGAGCTTAGATGCCACGCAAAAGGAATTATGGGTAAATGATGGCATATGTAAACTGGATATTAGGAAGCAGGCTAAAACCAAGCTTCAACAACCAGATGATCATCCAACGTACGCCATCTGTTTTCTGTTAGACAAGTGTATCAGAGATGATACGAAAGGCGCCGCTCGCCGAAGCCGAAACTGCATTAGAAAAACAAAATATTACCGTATTTGCCGGTATTTGTGCCATACCGAAATTCTGTGAAAAACTGCTTGCCCACGCAAAATTTCACTGAAATCGGGCAGTCAGCTGCTGAGTTATGGCCAAATACAATTTTAAATATGGCGGCCGTACGCCATCTTGAATTTTAAAAATGTTGGTCATCTGGCTGTCATCGAGTTCCAAACGTGCTATTGTGTACCAAATTTCATCAAAATCGGATGATTTTTACCGCGCGACGCGTATGCATAGCGCGAACTATGCCGTGGCAAGATGTCTGTCCGTCTGTCTGTCTGTCTGTCCGTCACACGCCGGTATAGTGCCTAAACGGTTATAAATATCCTCAATTTTTTACTGTCTGGTAGCCCCACATTCTAGTTTTTCCTTACCAAACGGGATGGAAATATTCCGACGGGAACCCCCCTAACGGGGGCGTCGAATGCAAGGGGGGTATGAAAAAATCAATATCCGGCTTTATCTCGGAACTGATGCAAGATAGAGCCATAGTTACTATGGAAGGCGAATAGGAAACCGCACCAAAGCTTTCCAATGGTACCATTTTGAATGATCTTGAGTGACCTCTAACCCAGATTTCAAGGTCATGGTATCATTCGACGCCAAATAACTCAACAACGGTAGCAGATAGAGCTATATTTACAATGGCGGACCAATAGAAAGTCGTATATGGTCTATCGAACGGCGCCATTTTCAATGACCTTGAACAACCTCTAACCCAATTTTCAAGGTCACGCTATTCTTTGACGCTGAATATCTCATAAACGGTTAAAGATACGGCCATAGTTACTATGGAAGGCGAATAGGAAACCGCACCCAAGCTTGCTTTCGAATGGTACCAGTTTGAATGACCTTCAGTGACCTTTTCAAAGTCACGATAATTCAACGTCAAATAATTTGAAAATGGTACAACATACAGCTATACTTACAGTGGCCGACCAATAGAAAGTCGTAGCCTATATAGTTTATCGAAGGGCACCATTTTCATGGTACCCCTACCGCCAGTTTCATTGTCACGCCATTCTTTGATGCTGAGTATCTCAGAAACCGTACGACATACAGACATCGTTTCAATGAAATACTTATAGGGACTTACACACGCCTTACTCAACAGTGTCATTTCGAATAATGATCTTAAGTGACCTTCAGTGACTTAGCAAAATATTCAGTGACACGAAGCGTCGCGCGGTCTCTCTGCGACAGCTGAGCTGCTTGTTAGTTGAGATATGGCGATTTAATGATATTCAAGATGGCGGCCGTCCGCCGTCTTGAATTTTCGAAATTTAGAGTTGATGTAACGCGACCTCTTTCGCTGTTCTGCTTCCCTCGGCAAAATTTCACTGAAATCCGACAATCGGCTGCTAAGTTATGGACAGAAAACGATTTTTAAAATGGCGGCCGTCCGCCATCTTGAATTTTTAAATCAGATCTCATCATAGATCTCATCATAAAAGAGAGAAGACTGAGATGGGTGGGGCACGTTCTGCGAATGTACGACAACCAGACTGCCAAGACAAGCTGTACACTGGGATATGTTGTACTAAGAGAAAGCCTGGAAAACCACGAAAGAACTGGATAGACACCATACAACAAGATTTGAAAAACATCGGCATAACCTGGGAAGTAGGTCAACAGCTCGCTGTCAACAGAAAGGCTGGCGTCGACGTGTGGCCCATTGTGTCTTCGACACGGGATGAACTAAGGTCTATGGTAAGGTGACGTCACACGAATGTCACGGAGTTCTAAATCTGCATCTGTGCACCAATTTCATCAAAATTCGATGAATTTTCATAAAAGCATGGCGATTTAACGATCTGCAATATGGCGGCCGTCTGCCATGTTGCGTTTTCGAAGTTTAGAATTTATGTCAATGTCACCTGACCTTTATCGACATGCTATTTATTCCCCGCTGTGTCGGCTTCTGTCGCATCCCAATATCGGCTGGCCAGCAGGTTGTCCGTGCGGGCGAGTCCATTCCTATGCTAACGTGAACTCACGGGCAGCCGGCCGAGTCCATTCGCATGCACAATGGAATAGTTCGCAGCGCGGGCAAGTCCACTACACAGATGCTGCTGCGGTGGCATCAAATGATCCAGACGGTTTTCAGCTGTCTAGTTTTACAGTGTTGATATTTACATGTATTACGAAATCAGCACTTTTGGTTTTTTTGCGGTTGCACCTTCACGGCCGATCCGCCTTTCTTCCAGTCGCTAAATCGAAATGTTAGTGAATGGATAGCGTGGCATTTTTAGCCAACCGTCTATCTATATAGACGGTTGGCTATATGACATGAGCATGACGTCTGTCGTCTGTAACGTTCCGGCGCTGTCTCAAAACGATTCCACATATCATCATTCTGTCTTCACGGCATGAAAGTGACATCCCTTCGCTACCTGGACGCCAAGTTTCATCATCCTAGTCTGGGGGCATCACCCCCTAATAGGGGCAACCGTATTTCATGCGTCCAGAACTCTCGTAAAATGGAGAACCGTAACTCCGTAAATAATTCAGGCATAGGTATTCTATGTTCTAAAAATAGCAACGAACAGTTGGCTGTCCCAGCAGTAGCTGGGCTTCTTGTTACCTCTCCCGGCGATAGCCGGCGAGTAGGCTTATTTTGTTTTTGGTCGCTTATAAAATTATTATAGAGACAAATTTATCCTGCCGTAAGCGAAACTTCAAGGACAGGTAACCAAGTTAACTGCATCATACGTCGAACGACTGTTTAAAGAAGTACCTCGTATGTTTTCAGGCGTTTCTTGAAGGTTGCCAATGACGGCGCATGCAGAGAGGTCGCTTGTATTTGCAACTTTGCTTTGGCACTGGCAATTATAGTGCCACTCGAATAATATGAAGTTGGTACACTGGCCGTTGACGGGTGGGCTTTTACATTTGTAGTAGAGCCCATAGGAGTGATGTTTTATTGTAACGACATTGTGGGTGGAGTTTCTCATATTATGGTTTCCTATAGTTTATGCTTGGCTTAGAGGCAGTTGGTTGGTTGGCCAGTGGCTAGGCTGATTCTATTCGACCGAGCATCCTAGAAGTTACGTCATTGGCTTGTTAGGCTGTGACGTCATGTAATAGCACTATGAAACTGTATGTCGAACGTTGCTGTAGGTCTGTCTGTCTGACACAGTCAGTCCGTTACGATCTGTTTGTGACAGTGTGCTTCTATCCGAGTAGATTAGCTAATTCCGTCCGTCGAGCTACATTATACTTATTCGTCATATATTACATGCTTACTATATCAAGTCGTCTCCTCTCTTCATGTATCACAAACATTCATTACGACATTTATGTTATGGGTGCTATTGATTTCGATTTCTTTACATGAGTATTTGGTCCCTCTCTAATGCCTGCTAGCATCTTACCTGACAATATCTTTTTACCTATCTTCACACTACGTAGGCGACGGGCGTCACTCTAAGTTCGTTGATATTAATCTTTCTCCGTCCTGCCTTCCAGTGCTTTAGCCAACCTCAGCCTAGTACGTCTTAATTTCCGGGAATGGTATATCTCGTGTCATCGCTAGTTCGGTATAAAAATTCCGCGATATTCTACCAATAAGTCGCTATATTTCGCAGACGATACAAGATAGCGCCATAGTTACTACAGAAAGTGAATAGGAAACCGCACACAAGCTTTCGAATGGCACCAGTTTCAATACCTTGAGTGACAGCTAATCCAGATTTCAAGGTCACGATATTATTCAACGTCAAATAAAGCGCAAACGGTATAGGCCTATAAGATACAGCTATAATCACAATGGCGGACTAATAGAAAGTCATACATGGTCTGTCGAACCGCGCCATTTTCAATGGTCTTGAACGACCACAAACCCAGACTTCAAGGTCAGGCCATTCTTTGAGGCTGAATATATCCGAATTGGCTAAAGATATGGCCATAGTTACTATGGAAGGCGAATAGGAAACCGCACTTAAGCTTTCGAATGGCACCAGTTTCAATGACCTTGAGTGACCTCTAACCCAGATTTCAAGATCACGATACTATTCAACGTCAAATAATGCGCAAACGGTACAAGATAGAGCTATAGTTACAATGGCGGACTAACAGAAAGTCATACATGGTCTGTCGAACCGCGCCATTTTCAATGACGTTGAACGACCCCAAACCCAGATTTCAAGGTCAGGCCATTCTTTGAGGCTGAATATCTCCGAAATGGCTAAAGATACGGAAATAGTTACTGTGGAAGGCGAATAGGAAACCGTACCCAAACTTTCAAATGGTACCACTTTCAATGACCTTGGGTGACTTCTAACCCACATTTCAAGTCACGATAATATTCAACGTCAAATAACTCGACTAGCAGTAAGTAGTGTATGATCTATCCAACGGTTCCGTTTGTGATCTTGAGTAACCTTAACCTCGATTTCAAGGTCACGGTGTAGTATTTAGGCTCAACGTATTGAGTGCGCAGCTATATCTGTTTGCGATAGCTAAGTTCTTGTTTGAACTTGAAAGTGGCGCCGACCTGAAGTTAAAATAAGTCGGAACGGTTTCGAATAATGAGTTATGAGCGACCAATCCGGAAATTATAATTTCTACATCATATTCTATATAGTTTACTCTGCTGCACTACGTACATAGACTCACGCACAGGCGGGCGAGTCCATCCCCGTGTAAAAGGGAATAGTCCGCAGGGCGGGCAAGTCCACTATATACAGATGCTGGTGCGGAAAGGCTTCAAATGACCGCGGGCGGTCTTCAGCATTATGACTTTTTATGATCATTTCGCCTTATAAATACTCTTACTTACTTACTTACTTACTTACTTGCTTGCTTGCTTACTTACTGGTCAGAACTGCAATTGTCGTCTCTGTGTCACTTACCAGAAGTCGTTGTATACAAGAACGGACAAGATGAACGGAGGATAATGTGAGCCGACGGACATGTGAACTAATGCGCTAGTAGGTACGCTGTATTGCGTCAGTATATCGATATCAACTGACCACCGGCAGGCCAGCCAGCAATCTCGAAGAGCGAGCTATCGGCACTGGCGACTGCGCCGTCCCTGCCTCGTTATCCTCGGCCTGACGGTCAATTACGACCCGAGCGGCCCGGCACTAAATCAGTCAAGCCGTAATCAGTCGGACGACGACGCCGGACCGCCGGTCGGTTATCGAAGCCGCGCTGCGCATCGACCGCGTCGACAATTCATCCGGGCCTCCTCTCCGCTCCGAGTCCCTCTCCCGCCGGTCGTCAGCGTCGCCTCCTTCTGCATGCGACGCGCGCAGCTCCAACGCTTCGCTGGATACCGTACGTTGCCGGTCGGTTCGGACCGGAAACACGGACCGGAGCGATCAGATGCGGCGGTCCGCGACGTCCCTCAATCGACGGGCAAGCGCCGGTCTCTTACGGCACCTGACAACCGGAACTGCGCTCGACTGTGCCGGCATCGCCCGCGCGGCATCCTCTCTGCTTTACTCACCCGTGTTCTGTCTCGTTCGCCAGTGAATCCGATCATGCGTTCTTAGCGTGCGCTATCTGCGGTGTCTGCCGGGCAACTGTATATAGCACCGGCAGCGGTGCTTCGTCGCATAATTAGTTGATGTGGCTGACTAGACGACCGCGCATGCAGCGAGCAGCGACTATGCGCGGCCTGGTTTCTGCGATCGGGCGCAGAGGTCGACGATAGACGCAGTTGAAGTAATGAAGCACGTCACGAGCTGCTGCAGCTGCTGTCGCTGCTGCCTATTCCTTTTAAATAAAACGTATAAACGGTAAAGACTAACGTTGGCGCGGTCCAATCCAGACTCCTCTACTGATTTTTTACTTCACGAAATCCAACTGAAAAATTCGGCTAATATAATGCTTAGCCGAATTTTGTTGTAAAAATAAATTTACTGCTAAAATTACAAAAATGTGGTCAAAATTCGGCTGCTACAACAACAAACTAGTGCTAGACGGCATGTTAGTACTGTTACTGGAACAGCACAAGCGAAGAAACTATAGAAACCAAAATAAACATTGGGTCATTTCATTTTTTGGGTTAGTCCTTCGCTCAGCGGAATCGCCAGAGAGGTTTTTATTCCATCTCTCTGAAGACATGTAAATAGTACCCATGATAATTTACTCTTTGAGGCCTGTGAGTATGCTTAGCGATTGCGCTCAACGAAAGACTAAAAATGAAATGACTCATTGTATCTAGAGTCTAGACGTGTGTTGAAAACGCGCCGTGTTTGCGTCGCTTTGTGGAATGTGTTTATTAAATTGTAGATATTCTGCAGAAACGTGTTGGCAGACGACCATGTTTCTTCAGCGTGACCCGTCTGAGGCCAGACCAGTAGCTTGATGCCTAGTTTTGTACATCTATCAACCTTCCTGGGGGACGGTGTCTATGCGTGTAGCCGTGCAGAAGTATGCGCAGTGATTGATCGTTTTCCATAAGGTCACGTGGCCAAAGTACCTGACGAATTACTTCGGATTAACTGACGGCAACAATCTCAAACATTTGCGAATTGATTTGACCACATTATACAACATGAAGACGAAGTCGTCAGCAACACAACGAACCTCGCCCCGGTGTGGATGTTGGACCAATCATATCAAAATTAACCCTTTAATGCCCAGATTAAAACCGCACAGCAACGGACTATTGTATAGCAATACGGTGATTGATATACACTGGCCGTTGATGGGTGGGCTGTTACATTTGGCACAGCGAGGAGGTGCCTGGGCGGGCTGCGGCCCCGCGCAGTCCCTTCCTGGCTGTTCCAAATGTAACAGCCCACCCATCAACGACCAGTGTACCAGCTTCGTATTATTCGATGTGGCACTATAATTGTCTCTGTATTCTAAAGGGTTAATCGGCATGATTCTTGAGCCGTTATAATACTTTTAATAGATACTTTTAAAAGTTTCCTGCTAAAATCGTTTTCCTGTAATCTTGCTGTAACACACAAGCAAACTGACGCGACCGAAGACAAAACATCGTCGGGCGAGATAATGTCCATGACACACGGCACCGAAAACCCGTACCAGACAACTGGCACCATATTTTTAACTTTCTGCTACCACTTGTGGTGAACAAAGATGTTCATTCATAAACCGGCACGAAAATAGAGCATGTTCTATTCGTTACCGGAAACTGGTACCAGAAAAAAACAAATTGCATGTTAGACACGTCGGAAACCAGTACCGGTGTTTGCCGTGCGATGCTATACAAGCACGGCCAGAACCGTCATGCGGTGTCTGTCTGTCTGTCCGTCACGTTCGTAAATTCTGCCGAAACGAATAAACTTATCTTCCAGATTTTATCACCTCGGATAGCCACACCATTCTAGTTTTTGCATAGCTAACGTCATGGCAATATTCCGACGGAAACCCCCCTAACGGGGGCGTCAAATGTAGGTGGGGTAGGCCAAGATATCGATTCTCAACGAATATCTTTGCAATCGGTAACTGCTGCACCGTGGTTAGTTTATCACACGTAGCAGCCGGGTTTTTGTTGACTGCGGGCATCGGACGACCAAGCGTCACGCACTATAAGCACTCACGGTCGTCCGTGACCGTAAGTAAGTAAGTAAGTAAGTAAAATGTCGATTTGTATAGCGCATTACGCGAAAACACCGATAATGCGCTAAACGAGACGCAGTGTCACTCAAATAGATGCGTTTTCAAGTCACGTCGAAACTGATCAGGCCCAACAGCTGGATCACGCAAACTGTCAGG
>Ga0209149_1000592_pt1 | contig 15593 bp, 7 predicted proteins | sample WorMetTyACAVOLI2_FD_187423 | JGI IMG/M metagenome (GOLD analysis project Ga0209149, IMG submission 187423) | Marine gutless worms symbiont microbial communities from Max Planck institute for Marine Microbiology, Germany - Olavius algarvensis... ... | reverse complement strand
TCCCAAGAACCCACCCAAAGAAGACTAGAAGAAATTCCCTTTGTGGCTATCAATCCGAGGCCCGATCCTGAAGAATTGTCTCATGCTCCAACTTCTCAAGTGCCCCGGATACACGATAGTTGTCACACTACCTTAACAGTTTCTATCAATTGTCGGCAGTTGTTCGTAAATTATCACTGCAGTACCGTGCTCCAAATAAAACTGTTTCGTATGACTACAGTATCATCTTTTTGTTCACTGATGTGGTTGTTGTAAAGGTGGAGACTATTGGTGATGCATACACGTGTGCTAGTGGAGTACCTGTTCGAAATCCCAATCATGCTGCAGAGCTTGCTGATATGGCACTGGCAATACGCATTGCTGTTGCAGAATTTAAGGTACGTAGTTAGGTATGTAGATTTCGTAGAACTTCCTGAAATGGTGTAAATTATTGTGTCTGTGTGCACAGTTTCAGGACTTGTGCATGCACACAGGGTGTTTCATTATTTTAGACATTGCAAATTTTGTGCTCATGTACCATTGTATTGATGTTGTATCTTCGTCAGATGCCGTTTCATGTGTTTGTTTTTCATTTAACTTATCCTGGTTGTGTCTTCTGCTAGGACTTAAAATTAATACATTTGTTAACATGTTAAAGAATTAATCGCGATTTAACAAAATTAATGCCATTAAAAATTTTAACGAAAACATGACGAAAAGACAGAAATCTTTTGTTTCTTTAATTTTTAAAACTTGATTTCACTTGACAAATAAAATCAACAAATTAATTTAATCAATCAATTCAATATTATTCAATCACACAATCGTCAAAACTCAAAAGACTCCGTCGTTGTAAATTGTCAATTGAGTTGCACTAATCAGTAACTGTAATCAGTCGTCAGTACGAGGAGTAGACAAGCATTCAACAGCAATGGGCCGACAGCGTCTACCTGCAAATGGAACACAAACAAACTGAAAAATATAACAGACAAAATATGCGTTAAAACTGCGACTAATTTAGTTTCAATTTGAAATTGTCTGACATCGTTTGTTACAGAAATTAGTTAAATGTTGAAATTCAGACTGTCAGGTGCTTGCATGCATGCGTACAGGTGAGACATCGGCCAGACAAGCGTCTGTTGATACGCAGTGGACTTCACAGCGGTTCTGTGGTTGGCGGTGTGGTTGGCTCAACGCGTGCTCGCTACTGTCTCTTTGGCAATACCGTTGTCATCGGCAATCTCATGGAGTCAACTGGAAAACGTAAGCTCAGTCGTCATGTGGTGTTGTTTCACGGGATTGTACATTTCACGAGAGCATTAGGCTAGACTACCATTAATATGCCCAGTAGTCGACGAGTCAGTCAGCTTTCGGCTGATACTAACCAAAACAGTATAAACTTCTGTACTTAAACTAACATGACTTATGTGCCCATAACAACTTCTGGCCAGGAAATGAGTAAGCTCTATCCTCTGCGTTTCCTATGCCAACTTGCACTGAAGATAAGGCAAATAACGTGATTTGACTTGTATTTACTATGAGTGAGTGAGTGAGTGAGTGAGTAGTTTCATAATGGCACATGAGCACAGATAAGGCTGTTCAGTGTCATTAATGGAGTGATGAGAAGATATAAAAAGTAACAGTTAACAGTGTGTTGTAGTAAAACAAGGTGGGTAAGATCAACGCTATTAAACTAACATGAGAATCAGATAACAACATTATAATCAACGGTAAAAATGGGTTTCTTTAATAAAAGCAACTACGTTGCGAACATTGACATTATGAAATAAGTATTTCATCGACGAAACTGAGTAAAATCTCTGTTGAACATCAGAAACACTGCTACAATCAAGGAGAATGTGCTTAACTGTTAAAAGCCAGTGACACAAGATACATTCGAGTTGTGTTTTGCGTTATAGTACGCATTTACCAGTGTTTACCATATGAACTTAGAATAGCAACATTTGCTTGTCTTGCAACTGTTTGGTGCTTATGTGCAGCAATGCGTATCCAGCTGAGTGAAGACATTTACGACTATTTGGTAAAGTGTGAACCAAAGTTTGACATCAAGTATCGCGGACTACGAAATGTTCTTGTATGTGACTTACTATACACTTGTAGCTAGAGACTAACATATTTATGCATTTACGTAAAAGCATTATGAAGCTTTCCAGAATCATCTTACGAAAGGTCCGTCAAAATAAAACTACTTGAAGTGTAAGAGAGGGCAAGGGCAGATACGTACATGTAAGTATGAAAGTGTATATTTTTGGTTGAAAATTGGATTATCTTCTTCATACCTCTGATTGGACAGTAAGCAGTAAAGCCCGGTACACACTGGCAACAAAGTTGAATTCAACACAGTCGACTTTGTGGAAAGTTGACTAAACTAGTCGACAAAGTCGACCGCGTCACTTGGCCCCGTACACACTGGCAACAAAGTCGACTGTATCGGCAACAAAGTCGACTGTATCGGCAACAAAGTCGACTGTATCGGCAACAAAGTCGAACGTATCGGCAACAAAGTCGACCGTATCGGCAACAAAGTCGACCGTATCCGCAACAAAGTCGACTGTATCGGCAACAAAGTCGACCGTATCGGCAACAAAGTCGACCGTATTGGCAACAAAGTTGAACGTATCGGCAACAAAATTTACCGTTGTCAATTTGTTGCCAAAACCGGCAACAAAATTGAACGTATCAGCAACAAAGTTGAACGTATACGGCAACAGTCGACTTTGTTGCCGGTTTCAGCAACAGTCAACTTTCAACAAAGTCGACCGTGTTGAATTCAACTTTGTTGCCAGTGTGTACTGGGCTTAAGGCATTGTTGAAAAGGAAAACATTCAAAGCTATCCAATCAGCAGTACAGTATTACATAACACTGTTGCTGAGTTTGCCTAGGCACTGACCATTTTGATTTCCCATTGTCAGAATGATCACGTCATTTGATGGTTCAGAGCTCATGTATTAATTATTGCTGAAAAGATGTTTCTTAAAAAGTCCTAGCATTGAAAATACACTATAGTTAGTTGTGTAACTTGTGTTGCATTTCGCGAAGAGTCACAGTTTCGGTGTCTTATGGCTCAAGACTATCGTACCCAACTTTGCTTTCAAAACTGATATCGAAACAGAAACACAGCAGCTTGGTAATAAATGATGGAAACTTAAGCAGAATATGACACGTACAGTTTAGCATGACACCCACCAGCAATAAATGTGTAGAATGTGGCACACTTCACAGCTTTTTAAGGGAATACACTACCTTTGTATCTGCAGAAATATAGACACCTTATTTGAAAAAAAAACTGAAATATCTATAGTACACGCTACAATTGTTGTATATGCAAACGATGATGACATCCGTTTTCAGTCTGCAGCATTTCAAGAAAGCCATCAAAAACAAGTGGAAAGAGTACAGTTTAGATTTAAATTCCGCCATTTACAGATACTATAGTTTAGTAATTTGTAACAGGGTAGAAGAAACAATTCTAGAGAACCCCACATTTTCGACAATGTGGATTTCTTGTGCTCACATTTCCTGTCCAATTTGTAGCAATTTGTATATCTATTAAGACTGTAGCAGCGTGTTCTAAGCAAAGACTAATCTTTGCAATGCAAAATTTGGGAATTTTGGGGGCTGATAGGTGCAGAGGTAAAATTTTTGCATCAAGCATTATTATCGGTTATTTGCAGAACATGTTTCCAGAACAGATAAAGGATGATGATAATGACAGTTTGATAGTTCATACCTCACGAATCACTTGGATTGTATAACGTTACAGGGAGAACCAATGCACACGTACTGGCTTGAAGGACGAGAAGGCCTACCAGAATTCGATTTAGCCATTGCATTTGATTGACCGTACTGATATGATGACTTACACCGCATTTTGCAGGCTGTAAATTAACGTAGCATACAGGCTTTATGACATTATTGTTGCTAGCGTTTCGGTTTAATGTGTTTGACACTGGTTGTTATTCTCATGTGTTCCTGCAATGTTAACTTATGCTATAAGCAGCTTATACTTTACAGTATTTGCAGTATTGATGAGTTTTGTGATGCATGTTTGTCTCTTTGGCAGTTGTGTAAGGACAAACGTAAAATCCTTGTCCTGGTCCAGTGCTTGACGCTCAACTCCTTGGCTTGACTCTGTTAGTGCTTCACCTTGTCTTTGACAAAAAGTCCTTGGCTGTGTTCTTGTTACCAGCAGAGCTGCCCGCAGGTCCGCTCCTCCATGCCAAATTTCACATTTATCGGGGCAGAAATGTGGGAATACAGCCCCCAAAACTGTCAAAATTTGGAATTTTGCCCACAAATTTGCTTATCAGAGGCGACTGGTTTGCACAATTTTTATGAAATTCTCAGCATCTGTACGCGTCTATAGTTAGCTTTCAAGCAGTGATTAAATTCAGCCGAACGGGCCAGAACGCAGTTCTGGCACCTCTAGTTGGCGTTCCACTGCATTTCAATATCTCAAATCAACGTTCCAGAATTGTTGTAAATTGTACAAATAATTGCAACTTAAATTGCAACTTGCATTGGAATTTGGATATAATTGTATTGTTGTACATTGTACTCGAGTTGTGTTGAGTCAACATGAGTTACAGTTTATAAAAATAAAATTGGTTTCATTTTATGGCCCGCAGTGTATTTTACCGAGCGACTATTGTATCAAGCATTATCGAGATAAATGACCGTTACACCGCGAGCTCAACATTAACACTGGAGTTTAGAGTTCCACCACCTGCTTTTGAGTAATTTAATCACTGCTTTTAAGTTTTTAATTTGGTTACTTTCAGGGACAAACAATCAAGTTATAAGCATTTTCCTTCGGTGGAGTATTTTCCCACTAATTTTTAATAGCCCCTAGCAGCGAAACTACCGATCGCATCCGAAAAAGTTAGGCAGTGCAAAAATGACAACGGACCTCTTCTATCACCATGCCAAGTATGGTGGGGATCGTGCATTGCGTGCCGGCTGTAGAAGAAAGTGTGATGTTTTGTTTGTTATCGGCAGGCCTGCAATCAGCCATGATGTAAGAGAAATAGGACTTTATTGCGACTTGTGGATTGGAGCATTTCAGTTTGCTACGTTTTAGACTGTGTTATTGTAGTCTACGTGTTGTTCTCATTCAGTTCCTAGTGTTAGGGTGGAGTACGTAGATCGCCGTGTATAGACAATTCAGTTGGGTTTTATGATGCATGTGTGTGTGTGTGTGTCTCTGCTACTGCAGAATAATTATTTCATGGATCTTTACAAAAAAGTGTCCAGAACTGTCAATGTAGTTACATACTAGATAAGTATGGAAAGTAAATTCAGAGACGCTTCTATAGTTTCTGTTGTGAAGTAAACAAAAAAAGACAAAATGGAAATGGTTTTTACTGTTGGACTTTTTCATGTTTGAACTTCAGTTATCACAGCTGGTCATAATGTGATGGATTATTAGAAGCATTATCTGTGTGTAGTATGCAACAATGACTTTACTGTATTGCATTTTGGTTTACTATATTAGACCGTCTTTATTACTGTACTATAATAAGTACCAAACTAAGTCGCAGTTGGCTGTGGCATTTTCTGTGATATGGGCCGCTTTCTGTGGACTGTGTAATTGTACTTTTGTGTGAATTTTGTGTAAAAATTAATGTTTCTTTCTCAAGCTGAAAAAAAGAGTTAGCTGAAAATACACAACAGTCAATAGTTGCTTATAAGTGTTCAGTGAGGTCTGCAAGTTTTTCGTAAAGCAGTCACAGATTTTTGCAATTTCTCCGTCAATCAGATTGGTCATTAGCCAAAAGTTGATCTCGTCTCCTTTTTGTTACGTAGGGAGATGCAGTTCAAACGCATATCTTAACACAAAAACACTTCTATGCTACTATTCACTGTTATACAACATTTATAAGCACATTGATTACTGACTGTACTTAAAACATACACTCAAAACAATAGCTGTCAACGTCTTCTATACTCTACTGTGCTTCACAGCTAACATTAAATCGCAGTTTTCTGAAGTGATACCGTACTTAAATTGCACTGACCATTTTCCAAGCAAGCGGTGTAAATGTCATAGCAGTAATATAAAAAGCCATAAGTGCAGCGGTGGGCGACTCATAATTACTGGACCCCCCTGACCCCTATAGCTTTCAGTGACTTTACTTAATCAACAGGCCTATGCAATTGACACAAAAATTTAAGGCAACTGCAGGAATGCTGCATCTGCACATCTGAAAATAATTGGTCTTTTGCTTAAATGTCCTTTGCTGGCAGCAGTTTGAAGGGAATTGTATGGTATGGTATGGTATAGTAGGGTTGAACGTCCCACTTGACACATTATAGTTTAAAAGGCATGTTAATAAAAGTTGTATTACAGTAATGCGATTTACTTTTGAAGTAAATAATTAAATGCTGATCAGTGAGTATAAAGTATGAAGCAGATCATTTTCCTAACATGTTTCCTGGCAGAGAATAGTTCTTTGTTTATTAAAAACATTGAAGAAAATGACAGCAGTAGCAGCACTGACTTGTGTCCGGGTTGTGGTCAACCACAAACCGTCCACACAGCTGCAAAGGTCACCAAAGTTAAAGATCTTGCACTGATTTTTAATTTTTTTTATCGGTACCATTTTCAGTGACCTTGAGTGACCTCTAACCCACATTTCAAGGTCACCATAATATTCAAGATCAAATAACTCGACTAACAGGAAGTCGTATATGATCCATCGAATGGGGCTGTTTCCAATGCCCTTAGTGACCTCTAACCTTGAATTCATGGTCATGGAGTTACTACAGACATAGATGCCCTTAACGTATTGTATGCGCAGCTGATGCACGATCTGTTTGCGATAGCTAAGATTCTTGTTTATCAATGTCTTCAACCCATCAGAACTTATCTTCTGTCAAAAAATATTTTGAGCAAGTGTTTTGATCCATAATTAGCCGTTTAAAGCTGGGGTCCAGTATTAATGATTCACTGTGTATTTACAAAATAACAACATCTAATCCACTCACACTAAAGTTGTAAACATAATGTCACACCTGTAACTGACATTGGCTGCAACCACCATGGTTGTTAGACACACACATATTTGAGTAACCAGCAATAGACATGATATAGACATCATGTTAGTGCTGACTGCATATGACGAGATGATAGGTGATGATCGATGAAAGATTCGAAACAGTCGCGAATATGTTTGGCATCTTTGGTGGCACTACAGAGATAAAGTTCACAGGGTCGAACTGCACACACTGACGACAAATCAAGGCACTCTCTCACCTGCATCCAAACAAAGACGACACCTACATTCATACACAACATGCTGATAATGCCATTATAATGCAAACACAAACTCTAGTGCACTGTTGTTTCATTTACATAATTGGTACATTATAAACTTTTATGCCTACAGCAAATGTGACTAAAAATCAGTCAATATGCAAATTGCCTATACCGCTGTAGAAATACAACAAGTTGGGGTTGATTGGTTGGTAACAACTTTAACACAGATATATTATACTGGGCCTATAGGGTAATGACAGAGTTGCAAAAGTTGCAAGTTGCATAAACAGAGTGCACTCTTAGCCTTCCATTAGTTACTAATAGCTCGTTTTACATCCTTTCTACAACTCATTCTCAACACTGTATAGTACCTGAACTTCGAGTACCTAATTATCAGGATAGCAAAAAATTCACTGTTGAAAATGCCATCTTATAACTAAGTCATGTGGCAGTCAGTTTAACTTGTGCTGTATATAAGATCTTGCTACTGCCACTGACAGTTTCTGTTCATTTCTGAAATGCTTTAAACTGCACAGCCTAATTATGAAATCATAAGAGACAACGTTTGCCTTTCTATCAGTAGCAGCGACAGTAGAAGGTCGTAATGTGCACAACTGCTCTGCATACGTTATACTCAGTCAGAACTGAATAACATTCACATCACTGACACAGCTTCGGCAAACTCGGAAAGTTAACTGGTAGCAGTAACAACAACAATGCCAGAAATTAGATCAACAAGCCGTCATTAATCAAGCTACCACTACACACGCTGACCTGCTGTTCAGTTCGAGCGCCGTCCTTGTCTTGGCAGTTGGCAAGTAGAAGACACGGCAGGCTTGCGAGATTTGTGTCAGCAAGTGCTTCCTGCAGGGCAGCTCGAGCTTTATCCATTTCATCGTCACTGCAGGCTGAGTCAATGACAAACACCACTGCTTGTGCGTCGTGGTAATAGTGGCGCCAAAACGGACGCTGTTTGTCACCACCTGACATCAATCCAGTGTGCACAGATAACCTCCTCGAGATATCCCCCCCAGTAATTAACCCCATAGTGGGATAGTGGCAGGAGTATGGCTTAGTGCCAGTTACTGAAAAGCCTCTGCCTCGTGGGGTCAAAAGTACAGGTTAGTGCCAGTTATCAGATTTTCTCTACAGGGTGTTTCAAAAAAGTAGCCCCCCCTAAAACGTTTTGGAATATTTTCACTTTGGTTAAGTCTTTTTGCCTAAAATTTTGCAAATTTGTTGGCAATTCATATCCACATATATCTGCCAATTTTTGTAGATTTATCTTTTTATGTCATCAAATGGCATTAATTATTCCACGAGTACCCATCATTTTCACCCTATCAATTTTCCCATTGGTAAGCTCTACCAAGCTTTAAAACAATGCCAGTAAAACAAACGTTAATAGTAAAAGTCAGACAGTTATTAATAATAATAATAAGCCTTTATTGAAATCAAGTTGACAAACCGCAACGTGCTACAATGACACACACCAAACAAGCTGCCACGCAGAACAGCACAGCACTGTATAATAGAATACAAAGCTTTGGCACGCAGGCCTTCAAGTCAACCAAACATAACACAAGTTTAGCACGGAGCGTAGGCAGCAGCTACTAAGCGCCAGGTGTCCACAATGCTGTAACTTAATTAATACAAACTGAAACAACGAACGCACGCATACATTAACATAGGATTAAACTTAAACATGATAAATATTTACAAATTCCATCACTGCCCATCACTTCTTGCGACACCGGGATTCGAACCCACGACCTCTCGATCCCAGTCCGGTGACGCTAACCACTCGGCCATCCCTCCCCCCAACTGTTTACAATTATCGAACACTGAGACACGCGATGACGATAAAATGACGTCATTTCCGAAAAGCTGCATTTTCATTTTCTGGGTGAACAGGCCTCAAAATGGTCTCGAAACTTGACAGGGTGAAAACGATGGGTACTCGTGGAAAAATTAATGCCATTTGATAAAATATTAAGATAAATCTACAAAAATTGGTAGATGTATGTAACTGCCAACAAGTCTGCAAAATTTCATGCAAAATGACTTAATCAAAGTGAAAATATTCCAAAAAAATTTAGGGGGATACTTTTTTCTCAAACACCCTGTGGGGGGTAATTTTTTGGGGATATCTCCATTCCAGGCGGTATCTCATGGATTGCAACAACCCATGTATATTCAACTACGTATTAGATTTAGTTACACACAGGACACGGTTTTGATAATTAACTTTCATGCATTTTGCTTCATAATATGTCAAAAGGACAGAGTTCTGTGCCACAGCCTGTGTCGCAGGAAAGCAACCTGCAGTAATGAACTATCACCAGACTGCTAATACACTTGTTTTTACAGTAAAATGTAATTTATATGCAGCCAAATGAATAACACATGTGAGTATGTACTGACCACCAATCTCTTTTATTTGCAAAATGCAGTTGCTGAACTGATATGGTTTTATCGCAAATCCTACAACACAAAATACATGATTTTAGTAAGATTGCATTAAGCACATGAAATGGTATTTCCCAGCAATTTGGATGTCAACTCAGAAAACAGCACATATTCAACATTTATGGTATCCTACCAATGGCTGCTTATCTAATGAAATTAAGGTTACATAGGCAGTAACAACAGCAACAATAACAACTAGAAAACACTGAGAAACTGCACATCTATCAAGGCTGACCATGCATGCTGAAAACTGGTTATTTCATACTGGGATGTCCCGTAGTGGCTCAACCCACTGCAGAAATGCCCTGCATGCAGGGTAGGCCTACCTCTGCAATGTTAAAGACAGCAATAAGTTAACAAATTTCTGGATCTGGATCACCCCCAAAACATTGATTGTTGTGTATCCCCTAAATTTATCCACAACTGTTTATCTGACTCTGCAGATAGACAGAAAGCAAAACAACAAAGGAAAAACAACTTCCTTTGCATTCAACGTGACATTCAGGCTTTTCCATGTAAACTGCATTGCAACTGTAACATTGAGTTTACATACATGTGAAAAATTATTGCTATTTTGCAAAATAGTCAAATACCAAAGTTAAGCCACAAATGCACTTCTTTAAAAAATTACACAACTAAATATTTAATTAAACATTCTGTTATCGCCGCTGGACACTTCATAAATTCTTATTTGTATTTATTTTAGAATACCTAAAAGTACCTGTAGTGGCTGTGATATTGTCTGTGTTCTCATTACACAGAACTGACAATAAAGTTGTCTTTCCAGCTTTTGTCAGACCAATGCACACCAGTGAATATTCAGCTCTTGGTGCAGCAGGCTTTTTACAGCACAGCCATTGATAAACCTGCATGAGTTTTCATATCAGTTATGCAGAACTGCCTTTCAACCAGAAGTAATACATAAAAAATATCCACACTGTGTCTCAAAACCTTTACCCATTCGTTTTCTTGCACAACTCCTAGAAAAATTACCAAATATGAATAAACATTTAATATATAGGCTAGCTGATGAAATACTGATTCTGTTCATCTGCAAGAAAAATCTCTATTTTGTTACCATTCTTTGTTAATGGCACTGTAAAGTGGATGCCAGGAAAGTTCTGTTGCAGCAATGGGATTTACCACTGACAGCGTGGAAGATCAACATTTTATTAAATAGTTGTGACTGGATGAAAGGTATGCAGTTCTGAGCATGCTCGGGATATTTCTTGACAGAAGATGAAGCTTTAATGGGCTAAAACATTGATTAGAAAATGTCATCAAGATCTTTAACTTTGTTGATCATCAGTCGACCACTATCCTGAGGCGTGTCTTTTACTTTTTTGCTATGCGAGATATTGCGAGAGATCTATGGCAAGTAAAAGACAACTTTCTCGCATTGATAATTTGATATCTCGCAAAAGCTTCATTGCCATGGCGCCCTGTCCAAGGTGTAGGGAGTTGCGCCCATACCATGAGGAGCCACTTTTCAGTTTCAGTTTCAGTTGCTTTAGTTGCTTAGTTTTGTTGCACCTTTAGTTTGTTTTTGTTGCTCACTGCACAGCATACCATCGATCGCGTGACCTGCCTACTACCGGCTCGGAGTCTTCAATATATTGAAGTTGAGTCGTAACCTGGAAGAAGAAGAAGGAGAAGAAGAAGAAGGTAATGTTTATAAACAAACACGAGGCATGTCTTTTACTTGTTTCTACAAAAATAGAAATAAAATACAACTACAATATCATTCATATCAATACTGAATTTGTACCAATATGCAAAAAGTTTCCATCACTACTGACGCCACGTTGTGGGCGGAGCTAGCAAACTGTAGACACGAAAGTTTTGGCTCGCCAATTCTACGAGTTGCTAGCGCAGAATCTACGTGAATCTCGTAGAAAAAAGTAAAAGACACGCCTCTGATGTGGCTAATGTTGCCACTCGCCAACTTGCCATTGCCGTCATTTTCTACAGTCAGTGTATTCAGCCAAACAAATCTTTGTCAAGTGTCAGAAAACATCTTAAATAATATTCTGTGCCCGTGCTGTACTTTTAATTTTAGTTACAAGAATATAATTAAATGTTTGTCTGCAGTGTAAACCCCATTCCCACAACATCACGTTTACAGACTTCACATCAAACTGCTGTTAGCAAAAAAATTTAACCAATAGAAAAATTATTTTACATGCTTAGAATCGTCATTTCCTCAGCTATATCAACTAAAATTTTTATTCAAACTGGTTCATTTTCTAGATGTTATGCAACAAAATAAAATGGTACAGTTCTTTAAGACACTGTGTATAATTTCAAGAATCCATAAATCACATAACTCCAAAAAGATGCTAAAAACCTTCAGCATCGAGAGCTTTAGAACAGTGGATTTATAATAATAATAATAATGTGCATGTGTATTTAATTCACCCGAGACAATAAAGTTTCTTTCTACTCTATTAATTTCAATTGACATTATATTTAAACACAAAGTAATACAGCACAAGGAAGATACCATGCAGCAACATTCGGTGGAATTATAATAACAGAAATATTAAATTCAAATGGTAAATGTTGTTTAATAGTTAGATGTAAACTATACAGGGTGGCTCAAATTAAAATACCCCACCGGACAAAATGCAATTTCTCGACAATCGTGTGAGATTTTTATACCCAAATTTCTTAAGTTTATGTGGGAGAGATCCTGCTACAATTTTAAATTTAAAAAAAATATTTTAGTTTTCTCCAAAATTATGGCTATATAAATATTCTATGCCACATTTTCAATTCTGCACGGAATAATAAACGGCAACTTGTAATTTTCAATCACGTCATGGTTTCTGCGGGCGTCCGTTTCGGTGCATTTAATTCCAAACAAGACGAAAGTGAATGCTAAACTTTATGTTGAAACCCTGTTGCCGGAACTTGTTCAAGATTGCAGATCTGTTTTGCCATCTAGTTTCATCTTTCAACAGGACGGCGCGCCTGCACACATGGCATAGCTGGATCAAGACTGGATTGCTACCAACTGCAGTATAAATTCATTTGTAAAGATGAATGGCCTCCGATCTTGCCAGACCTCAACTCTCTGAACTACCATATCTGGGGAGCTATGCTTGAACGCTACAAGTCTTTTCAACCCAAGCCAGAGAACATCGATGAGCTCAAGAAAGTTCTGCAGTTGATATGGGACCAGCTGCCATGCACAAGACTCGATCAACAAAGCCATATTGAGCTTCCCAAAAAGACTTCGGGCTTTTGTGAAGGCTGGTGATGGACACTTCGAACATACGCTAAAATGAACTACTTGAGAGATTTTGGTATTTGTAATAACAGTCAATGTTTCTTGACAATGAAAATTACAAGTTGCTGTTGATTATTCCATGCATAATTGAAAATATGGCATAGAATATTCATACAGCCATAACAATGGAGAAAACTAAAATGATGTTTTTTTAAATTCAGAATTGTAGCAGGATCTCTCCCATATAAACCAAGAAATTTTGGTATAAAAACCTCACATGGTTGTCGAGAAATTGCATTTTGTCCAGTGGGGTATTTTAATTTGAGCCACTCTGTACAACTTGTCAAAACTCTCTAATATAAATACCGTATACAAGCATATTCTGCATGCACCACAACATAACTGGATGTTTTGCCAGCACGACATATTACTGGCAAACACAGTAGGACAACAGCATGTGTGCAGTAAATTTCTGTGTCATTGACCTGTGAATAAAAATAAACACAAATTGCCTACATTATATACAACAATCTCAATTTCATGTTCTGATCTAAAAAACGTCACTGGCAACTATATGACATAAACTGTGGTCACAAAAAAACCACCTTTCTTTTCTTGAATAACTACTATAATAAATCCACAAATCTGAACCAAAAAGTGCTGTAACAGCAATGGGATTTACCACTGAAGATAAAAATTTCATTACATGGTTGTGACTAAAAGTATAGACTGCAGAACAAAGCACTTGCTCAATAGTCCCCTAAGCCAGCTAACTGGCAATTTCTCAGCCGGCTTAGTACAAACTGCGCCTTAATGTTGGCTTAGCCTCAGTTTTCACAGCGGCGGCCAATTTATGTTTTTTTCGGCTTAAATATCAGCTTATTTTCGGCTTAACTGCATGTCTCTGGTGTTAGCAACCTGTAAAGATGGCATGATGTTGGCGATGGCGATGAACACGCATCAGCGGCATCAGTATTCAGTGCAAGTGTGTCACCAGTTGTTAAATATTCTTTGCTAACAGCAATGTAATGTGAACGTCAGTAAAAGTGCTGTTACAGCAATAGATTTTACTGTTGAAGATTTTGCTCATATCTGAAGATTGAAGATTAATTTCATTAATCGTTTACGGTTGAGTCAAAAGAATGAAGGAAATGCTTGTTAAAGATGTCCCTGAGGCAACATGGAATTTTCGTTAGATTAAAAACACTGATCAGATAAAACGACAGCAGTGGCATCGTTGACCCACTTCCTTGTTGTGGTCGACCGCACATGGCTTGCATAGTTGAAAAGATATCAAAGTTACGATCTTGCACTGTTTTGAGACTTCTTGAGCGAGTGCTTGGCTCCATATTTTTAACGAGCGTTATGTAGGACGCTTCGCTATTGAAAACATTATTATTCCGTTTGTCTGTCTGTCGCCGACGTGCGTGAGGTGTGAGTAAACAGAGGACTTTTTGTCACCATTTTTCCGGCTAGCTGCAATTTTATCGACGGCTAAGCCGCAATTTTTGTTCTCGGTCGGCTTTGGCTAAGCCACTAATTTTACGACTGGCAGCCGGCTTAGCAATTGCAGCCGGCTCAGCCAGCTAAGTCGGAGGATTAGAAAACTATTGCTCAAGATGTTTCCTAACAGAAGACAAAATGTTATTGGGCTTATTAGCAAGGTGCCAGTGTACTGATCAAACTGTGGCACTCGAGTCACCCAGGTCGCTTCTACACGACGACATCTACGCTTTGCTATACGTCATCAGCCGATCATACCTCAACATCGTCTCAGCATTTACGGTCGGCGGGCATTTGCTGTCGCTGGTTTGACGATGTTAAATGCTCTGCCAGATGATCTACGAGATCCCGCAGTCAGCACAGGAACCTTCAGACAATCATTGAAGACGCACCTTTTTTCTGCCTATCAGCACATTTAGTGCATTAGGGAGTATCTCATGTAATGCGCTGTATAAATACACAATACTTACTTACTTACTTATTTAGTTACTTAGTAAAAATACTTTCAAGAAAATCAGTGTCAGATCTTTAACTCCGTCAATCGTTGCAAGTGTGTAGGCAGTGGATCAAAGCTGCCACTGCTGTGAGTTTCTCCAATCAGTGTTTTAACCCATCAAATTACATCTTGTGTCAGGAAACATCTTAAACAAGCACTGTACTCCATACTGTACACTCACAACCATTTAAACAAAGGTCAGTAATAGCAAAAGACCAGTGATCTACCAGAATACAGTTCGACAACGACGACAAGAAATTATTGCAGACAGGGCTTGCCATTTGCAAATGAGAGGTGATCGAAAAATCGATCGCCTCACGCAGGGTAGGCGATCGATGGTGATCGATTATTATTGGACTGTTAGCTATGTAAATTGTAAGCCTACTACCCCATCCATCACACCCCACTAAGTGCCTGTGAGGGCTGGCTGTTGATTGCGTTAATGCGTCATGTCTCTTAGTCTTCCCTAATGCAGCTGGCAGTAAGTAATAAGCAAGTGATTAAATGATAGTGTATTGCTGCGTAACGTTTAGTCGCAAACGTCACTGTAGATTGTTAGTTGCAGCCTAATTTACAACGGCTGAGAATTAATTAATCGCATATTCACATCAGACGACCCAAATTTCCCGTGGTG
>Ga0209149_1000591_pt1 | contig 15603 bp, 13 predicted proteins | sample WorMetTyACAVOLI2_FD_187423 | JGI IMG/M metagenome (GOLD analysis project Ga0209149, IMG submission 187423) | Marine gutless worms symbiont microbial communities from Max Planck institute for Marine Microbiology, Germany - Olavius algarvensis... ... | reverse complement strand
TGCGATGTGCTGTTTTTATCGTGGACACACGTAAGTGGTCATTGATCCTGTGTGATCCATTTGCGCCTTCCCTATTACTGTATATTTGTTTGTTTTTATGATTCATGGCGTAATCAATGTATGTATTGTATTATTGTAATGGGTGATTAGCTCGATGAGCCAATTGACTGTTCCGCTAGCCTGCTATTTCGTTGCTGACTTACTGTTTACATTGCATTGTGTAACACTGCTATTACTGAATTATCAGAAGTATGTAGAAATTTCTATGGAAAGTTTAACAGTATCATGTCTGTTCTTAGTAAATGCTCCAATGAGATGGTTGCACTTCATCTACTTAAAACGTACTGCCTACCAACTCTGATGTATGGTTGTGAAGTGTGGTCATTAACCAACAACAGCCTGCGTAAAGTTAATGTTGCTTGGAATAACTGCTTTCGACGAATCTTTTCGTGCTGTTGTAGAGAGAGTACCAGACCTCTTCAGTTCTTTTGTAATACACTCCCAATATCCTTCCTAGTGGCCCAGCGTAAGTTAATAATTTTGGTACAGAATGCACTGTTCAAATAATCCAATACTGTATGCACTGTCCGACTGCACCAGAACAGATTCATTGCTATAGGCTGTAAATATGGTATAGACTTGTTGTCAAATAGTTGTGTATGTGTTAAAGAAGCTGTGTGGAGAGTCTTTGCTGGAACTCTGACTTTGTGAGACTTTTGATTTCTATTTTTATGTATTTTATATGTATTGTGTGTATTTTATTGTCTGCTGCCAATGGCGTAATAAACGATGATTAACCCTTAACGTTTTGATAACGCAATTCTCTTTGTTTTCGAAACGAAACATGATTAACAGAGTATCAAAACCGAAGCAAAAAATGTATCGTAAGGCAGACGTTCCTACCACTGCAAGTTCTGTTGTCGTTATTCAACGTAAAGCCTGTGTCACACGAACAGTTGTACGTTCCAACCAGATTGTTGCACAAGTGTTGACAGTCGTGGTTTCCAGTCTGACATTCGTCAACGTCTGAAATTAAACAGTTCAGGTCCACAGCTTACTGCCATTTTGAGGGAGACCGCAGCTATGCTGTGGGCTGTAGGGCGTCTGTCTGTCGTGACGTTCCAGTACTGCGTCGAGACAAAAGTACATAGGATCACGCGGTTTTGACCTTTGCTGAAAAGTAACTCTAGTTTTCTGAGAACAAATTTCATGCAGCAGTTCTCACGCTAAATGAGACTGGGGTCGGTAAAATCGGTGAATTCTCAAGTTATCTTCCCTACACGATATCTCGGAAAAATTGTGAGATAAGGACCAGGTTGCTATTGCCTCGTCTGTCATGTCTCGACTCACCTCCTCATTCACTTGTGTCTCATCTGTCATCATCACTACTCTCATCATCCATCACTCATTCACTCTTTCACTCCAGGCTCAAAACAAAAACAAAACAAATTTCATGCGCAGTTCTCACGGAATCACCGAAAGCGACGGCGTTAAATGAGTAAAATCGGCGACTTCTGAAGTTATTGTCCCAATATGATATCTCGGAAACGTTGTGAGATAAAAATCAGCTCAGCTGTTAACCACTAATAGGAAGTCGCAGATGGGGTTTCCAGTGGTACCAATTTAAATTACTTTGAATGACCTTGAACGACCATAACACGCCATTAACTCACTACAGCCTAGCCAGACTGCAAGCGCGGCCCTCGCCGTCGCACGGTGTCTGTCCGTCCTTCTGGTGTCCGTCACGTTCGTGTATTGTGTCGAAACGGGTAAACACAATTCTCAAACTTTTTTCACCGTCTGACACTATCAGAAAGTCGCATATACGATGTTTCCACTGGTACTGGTTTTGATTACCTTGAATGACTTTTGAACGACTGTAGCATGCCAATAGTTTATCATTTACCCGATTATGTCGTTTTCCGGAGTCCGCTGTCGCTGTCGCTGTATAATGGCGAAAAAGACAGACACATCTGTCAGTTCCACAGACATTTTAGCGGCGTAAAGTTGGTGCGTAAATTCGCAGCGGTCATCCCGTGACGAGGCGTTAAGTGATTGCTGAGTGTGTGTAATCAGTAATTCTTGCATGGGCTTATGAAACCGTGAGAGACATGCCCTTTATTACCCGTAATGACACATCAACGCCCATTAATGACGAGATTTTGAACCATTTGAAATCAACAATCTGTGGGCCCCAGACTAGTCTCCAGTCCAAAGGGGACCTTGGTCTGATCTGCCGTTTCTGCACAGACACGCGCAGACAGACAGAAGGACAGACAAAGAGACACACGGACATCGGTAGGACAAGGCAACACCCTAATAACATTCGCTCAATCATCTCGTTGGGAACTGCTAATCGACCGACCACTGTTAGGTAGAGAGTCAGTTTCCACTCAAGTTTTGGTGAAATAGTAAATGTAGTATTACAGAATGAAACTCGAGCAATATCTAAATGATATTACAAAGTCTGGGGAGCACTTGGATCCATTGCACTCCCTGGCTACGTCTATGAACAATGAATTGAAAACTTGTAATCTGTCTTAATCTTATCTTATCATTAATAGGCCCATAAGTGATGCGAATTACCTAGACAAGACTTGTCGTTGATTAGAGCGTAACCTGCTTGACAACGGCAGAAGTAGTTATCGAAAATATTAACACATTCGTGATCGCAGCCACCGTTGTTCACGTGACACCTGTCAATACCTGCGGGTCGAATAACAGCATACTTCATTCGTTCATTAGTCACAGCTTAAAATATATTCCGTTCCTTATCATTAAACTTGTTAAAAGGTAAAGGTAAAGGAGCGTATAGTTCTTAGTGAAATGCATCTTAGAACTACGGGACGTCACTTGTCAACGGGATCACAGTGTTATCTGCCTTCACCCAACCGGGCAGGTTGGTACTCGATTTATCGACCCCGTAAGGATTAAAGGCTGAGTTGGCCTAGTTGGCTGGTTAAGGCCACATTCCATCATTCTAGCCAGCTGCAAACCTGACGGGCAAACCTGGTTTTCTACCAGGTTTGCAGCCAGGTTTTCGACAAGTTCGTGATGGTTTGCGACATGCTTCCGACTTTTTTTGTCGAAAACCTGGTCGTGAACCTGCTGCATCAATCTCGACATTTCGTCATAAACAGGTTGTAAACGGTTGTAAACAGTGCCTTGTGTGGTAGTTGACGTAGTGGTCGTCGTAGTTGTAGGAGTAGATGTTGTCGTTGCAGCAGTCGCTGTAGTAGTTGGCGTTGTTGGAATATTGTCGTTGCCTAAATACATCATTCACAGTCTAACTGCTGTTCAAATTATTATTATTATCTCCATTCGTACAAAATGTAAAAACACCGAAACATGTATACCTACAAAGGAAAAAAACAATAGCAACATTGCAAACTACAACTGCAAAAAAAAAGAACTGGGTTCAAAAAAGCTAGTCGCAGAGTACTGTTGATAAGTCATTCAATTCGTCATTGGTGATACTGTAGTTTCTAGCAATGGAATGTAGAAAAAACCCGTTTCAATAAGCCAGCCAACGAACCTGTTGAAGCTGGATTTTCGTTACGTATTTTATTATTCGTGCTTATCTTGACGTAATTAATTGAAAAAACGCTATTAAAAAGCTTGATTTTACACCCCTTAACGTTATAAATTGCGCCGATAATGCACCCGCGTTATGGGACACAGAATGCACCGACATCCGTCCTGAAATTATTGCACGTAGGCCTATCGACTCACGTCATCGGCTTTCACTTCTGGAAGCATAGTGCTATACGCATCATATCTGTGTCTGTCTCCGATATACTCTTTAACCCATGTGGAGTGTTTCCGTTTCTTCATGGCCGCTAACATCTATTTTGTTTGAAGCAGGTTTGAAGCAAGTTTGCAGCTGGCTTGCGACCTGCTTTCGACATGCTTTCGACCTGCTTGCGACACGCTCACGCAAGTCTGCGACCAGGTTTGCAGCCAGGTTTGCAGTTTGCTAGAATACTGAACGCGGCCTTTACATACCGAGATGGTTTATCCGTCCACAGACGGTCACCCATCCTGGTACTAACCGGGTCTAACGTGGCGCAACTACGTTGATCGAGGCCAACGCGTTACCACCAAGCCAAACCGCCAACTTATAATATTACACATTTCGTGGTTCAAGATGTTCTATTGTTATTGAAATTGAAATTATTACACTGAACGGTCCAATACCGATATTTTGAGTCAGACGTCTGGACCGTCGGTTGATGCCGTGGTATTAACAATATCAGCCACAGCACCATTCAGTATCTCAACGTTTGTTATCCAACGTTTACAAACGTTTGCTAAAAATTTCGTAACAAACGCGTTTATAAACGTTTTTAAAATTTTTATTGAAAACGTTTGTCAGCCTACATCTATGATTAGAAGAGTGACATTATTATGCCCCCGCCCCGTAGGGGGGGGGTCGGGGGCATTAAGCGGTCATCGGCGTCCGTCGTCCGTCCGTCCGTCTGTCTGTCTGTCTGATGTCGCGTACATCGGCTCTAACTCGAAAACCAAAAGGCCTAGGAAGACGAAACTTTGCACAGGGGTACCCCAGGTCACATGCGACTCCCACACCGACTTCAAGGTCAAAAGGTCAAAAGTCAAGGTCATCAGGGGCGGGGCATATTGTGGCGGCCACCTAGCCGCACAGCTTGTTCTTACTGTTATTGGCCGACGGCGGCGGCGGGGAAGAAGACTGAAATTCACCACAGGAGATTGAGACATCTTCTCTGTGTTGACAGTCGTTGACGCCAAAGTCGTTATGTCCGCATTCATCTATGTATAATTCCAAGCCCGTACAGTTGACGTCGTCCAGCCAGATAGTACCGCTGCCCGGACCGTATCTGTTGTACAGCATGCGACCGCTGCGTCTGCAATCAGCATCATCAAGACGTTTGTACGCTGGAACGAATCTTCGTCATTACTATCATCATCAAAGAGTAGGTTTATAATTGCATCAGTTTACTGTTTGCTCAGAATAAGCGAGAAGATAAAGTTGAAGTTAAAACCAACATTTTGACGATTGACTAAAGAATGGAAACAACAGACAACAGAGTGAAAGACGAAAGAAGTGGATGGCTTATAATACGGAGAACATAAGTTTTCTATTACTGGTTTAAAGGGCAGCTTTAAATGGTGAAATTTCTCACCCGAAGCCAAGATGGTAGCAGGCGACTGCAGCGTCGACGTCGTCAAAAAAGTCATCACAAACAGTGCCCCAGTCATCGTCGTAGCAGACTTCCAGACGTCCTTCACGAGGTCCAGGACCACCCACCAGTTTTATCTCTGTCATATGTACTAGTCACACAACCACACAACCAGCAGTCAGCTCATTTCAACACGTGCACGTGCACTGACAGTGACAGTGATAGTGACACTGTCAGTGAGAGACAGTGGTATTGACATTGACTATGTGTCCTTGCGTTCAAGTGTCACCACCCTACCTGTCCGACCAATTTCAACAAGTCGCTCGAATGGAGCCCAGACAGCGTCTGAAATCATCGAGTTCGCCAGCGCTCGTCGTACCATCTACTAGAAGGTCGTCAATGGGTGACTGAGCGTTTCTTGTCGCTGCCGCCAGGGCGTGGAACAGTCTGTCGTCAACAGTCACTGCTGCGTCAACCATGCATTCATTCCGTCGAGCCCTGCAAACTCATCTATTCACCGCATCTTTCCCACCATCTTAGTTACATTATCTGCATTCTGAGCTAACGTAACATGTAAATTTTGGGTGCGATCGACCCAGTGGAAGCAACATAGAGCCCTCGAAATGTATCGGAAGGGATTTTTCTCAACAATCCAGGATGGCAGACGTCGGCCATATTGAATTTCGTAGTGTTATCTCGGTGTTGACATTTGCGCAAAATTTGGCACAAAGATGCAGCATCAGCACGCGAGATTCCCACGTGACCAAAAACGGAAAAAGAAGTTAACTCGCATGACGTCATCAGTCGAAAGTGGGGAACAAATGAGGGTCATTCTTGACGATTTTACGACATATTTAAACTAAATTTGGTACACAGCTCAAGAAACAGACAACCAGTGCTCCAATTACCATAGTAGCCAGGGTAAGCCGGTCCCCTTTACTTCGTTGAGCATCTTCATTACTTGTGGGCAAAAAGTGTGGTACAAGGGGGCTGATTCTGGGCCCCTACTTCTCCCAAAATAATAACCCAGTCACATTCAGTAGTTATTATTATACACAACGCCAACAACAATGTTAATGCTTTTGTCGCCATTAATGCTGAAATTTCTATAAATTAGATTAAACTAAGGAAGCGGAGGAACAAGGGGGGGAATGAAAGAATAAATTAAAGGGCAGGTGCAGGCCTCCTTATATATTTTTGAGTTACTGGAACACTGCAGACAACTATGATGGAGGAACGCGTGCCAAATTCACTAATCATGAAAATACAAGATGGCGGCGAGCGCCATATTGAATTTCGAAAAATGTTAATATCTGCGAAATGGATAAAGATATTTCCACCAAATTTGGTGAACAGACGGACGTATAGACAGATGAACAAAGATCCGAAGAACGGTCAATGCGATAATATAGGCTTAATGTCCCCAGCGTCAGTTATCAGTTGGGCCTATCAGTTATAAGTTATAAAATTTATTCAGCGCGCGCAAACTTCGTCATTAAACGCAATCGGAGGCGCGACCAGACAAGGTGCTAGTTGTCCATGTGGCGGCGGAAGTAGTGTGTCTTGAGATTTGACTTGAATGAAGAAATTGTATTCCATTGACGGAGCTCGTGTGGTAACCGGTTCCAAACTTGTGGCCCAGCCACAGAAAAGCGACGCAGACCCAGTGAAGTATCAGTACGAGGAACGGTTAACAAATCCATGTTTGATGACATTTGTATGCATCTAGCAGTCTGGCCTGCTATAAGGCATACAAAATGTAAACAGCACGTTTTTAATGGATTATGCAGTAGAAAGAGACATAATGTACTCTCTGAGCTTGTTGACACGATCAGCGTCAGCATCACCACGGAAAGCAGCAGTTTTCTCACTGACGTCATGCTGCCGCCAGCGATCCACCTGTAACAGCAACAGTAATGCCATCGGTCAGACTCAGAGTTTCAACAGCGCTTTGTAATTAAATAGCAAATCGTTTTACTTACTTCAACTGCTATTAAAGTTGTCTGTCGATGGCTGACAGCATCAAAGGTGCTATTTCCACTTTTTATGAACTTGAGATTTTGATATCAGGTGATAGCCCGATCATTTTCCCATCTCTGGACAAAATGTGCAATTTTATTGTTATAGAAACGAAGAAAATGACTTTATTGAAGCAGTTCATCAAACTTGAGTGGATGTCCATTTCACTCTTCCACGAAGGTTTTAAATCCAGCCTTTGACTTAATTCCTAGGCCTACGATACTTCTTAGTGACATGTAACGTAGACTATTTAGTGCCAGTACTTTGACGGAAGTGTTTGTTTTGTTTACATTATTGCAAAATATCGTGATTTTGTCAATAATAGTCATAGTACGTGTCGGCGTTAAAAAGCACAACGTCGTATGTCCACATAACGGGACATACGACCTTTTTTTGCGATTTTCTCAAAAACAGGTTTTGTGGACATAGTACCTTTGTGCTGCAAACCACAAATGTGCGTCGTGCGACGATGCGATCACATTCTAATCTATTTAATATTATTGATGCATTTCGCCGTAATATCAATTCACAGAATGTCAACATGGTCTGACGTCAGTTGTTAATGATTAAGTCGTTTTTCGTTTTCACTCGTCATCCACATGCCGTCATCACATGTCAGCATCTTTACGCATGCCTGCATGTATTTCATGACGCAATAATATACATGTACACATGTACATTGATCTATTGTTAATATATGTGTAAAATACGCTTTTTGTCGCGCGACGCTATGCATACGCGCGCCAATGCCGTCATGCGGTGTCTGTATGTGTGTTTGTGTGTTTCTCTGTGTGTGTGTCTGTCACGTTACATACATATACATATATACATACGTTCGTGCATTGTCTCAAAACGAATAAAGATATCTTCAAATTTTTTCACCATCCGGTAGCCACAACATTCTAGTTTTTCCGCACCAAACGGGATGGCAATATTCTGACGGGAAGCCCCCAACAGGGGCGTCAAATGCAAGTGCAGTAGGCTAAAATCTCGTAATCAAATGATTATCTGGCCTTGCAATCAATAACTGCTGCACCATAGTTTGCATTTCGCACTCTGCGGCCACATTTTTGTTTACGGCGGGTATTTGACGACCAAGCGCGATCGACGTGCTGCTGTGTACCGTGCGAGATCGACCAAGCGCGGTCTCGCGCTACACACAGTCACGGTGGACGTGAATCGTGTGTATGACAGCAAGGCTCGACGTTATGCCGAAGACAACAGAACAGAATCGAATATTGTATGCACTGGTAAATCCGAAGCCGAAGTAACTAGTAACAAAAAACTGTGCTTGAGGTATTGCACTATTGAAGCTAACTATTGGCAGATACGAAGCATCGCGCGGCCTCTTTGCGACAGCAGAACTACTTGTTTGTTTAATCACGATGACAGCAAACTACAGGGTGGGCCAAAAAAGACTGTTCTTGAGATAACTTTGCAACGTCAAAAGTTTCAGAATTTTGTCTAGAATGATATGCATAAATTGCATGTCACCGTAGTTAAATATTCTTTGCCTAATTTGCATAAATCGTCAGTGCCCCCGAAAATGCATTGAATTTGACAATGTTTTGTTCAATTTTTATTCGAAATACAGTAAAACAAGAACGATCTCTAACACACATGGTTAGCACAGATGAAGTTCAACATGACCACCCTTTGCCTGGATAACTATCGTCAGTCTTTTTGGCAGCTGATCAATCGTTCGGTTCAGTGTGTCCTGGCTTAGCTGAGCGCAGGAGTCGATCAGAACTTGCTTCAGCTGATCAGTGTCTGAACTTTTGTGACGTTACACCATCTGCTACAATGCTCTCCAGTCTCCACACCGAATAATCCGCGGGATTTAGATCTGGACTGTTTGGCAGCCAGTTTTCTGGTTCAATGAACTCCAGCACATTGTAATACAGGTAAGCGACGGTGTGCAGGCGCTCCCTCCTGCTGGAATACGAAGTCGTTGTTTGAGATACGGCGAATTGCTAGCAGTAAACCCTGTTCGAGTACGTTCTCACAGTCGTAAACAGTGTTTGTTTTGACACCTGGCTGCACAGATACAAGGTAAGTCTTACCAAGTTTTGAAACAGCGTCAGAAACCATAACGCTTTGCGCGAAATGTTTTCTTCCCTTCAGCAGTCCCTCGGAAGATATCTCACCCACTCTTTGATCCGACATGTCAATATTGTCTGGGCTAACCATATGCGTTAAAAGATAGTCCTTGTTTTACTGTATTTCGAATGAAATTGAGCAAAACTCATGCGTCATTGCCAAATTCAATGCAATTTTTGGGGTACTGACGATTTATGCAAATTAGGCACATAATATTTAACTGCATTGACATTTCATTCTGGACAAAATTCTGAAACGTTTGACGTATTACACGCCTGTCTGTCATTTAATTTAGTCGTTGCAAAATTATCTGATCTCAAAAACAGTCCGGTTTTTTTGTTGGCTCACCCTGTATTATTTCATATTCGTTCGCGAGATGGCAGCGCAATTGCATTAATACCACGGGGAAATAATGTGTGTCTTGCAGTGATTAACTGCTAGCTTTGTTTTCGAGTTGTCGTTGCCTATCTGTTGGTGCTGCCTGGATCGCGGGCCAGGATCGTTCGATGTGGAGGACGCTACGACCCTCAGCTGGTCAAGCGCAGCAGTGAGTGAGTGAGTGAGTTGTCAACAGACACAAATTAAAATTAAAATTAAAATTATTTGCATTACGAATATGACGTCTGTAATAATAAACAGTTTGCAACTTACGGTCAAAGACGGCAGATTGTCCGCGTTGAAACCAGTCTTCATCGAATGAAGTGCAATGTGCAAGTGACGCGGCAAATGCGACAAGTGACATATGGAAGCGCGTGTTGTTTTTTGTAGACAGCTGAGCTTGCCATTTCACGCTCTGCCAAGGCGTCGTGACGTAAACTTCACTTCGTGGGAAGTTACGTCACGAAGTCTTGTATTGAATGATTAGCATGATTGCTATGCGTGAATCATGACTCAAAAAGTCGCTGTTCGTTGACGTAGTCAGCAAGCTGCTGTTTACTCAGTTATGCATCTCAGGCGTGTCAGTTCACAGAGTCTGTTAAAACCACCTATAGGTGACGGAGTACATGTGGCACTAGTGGCAGGAGTTTTAGCAAAAAGTAAATTAATGTAAAAATTTGTGGTAAGCATGACGAGTTGATTTAATTACTCGCCCCGGGTACTATCCGTGGGCGAGTACTGTTTAGCACGGCGTCACGCTGCACGGTGTGGGTCTGTCTGTTTGTTTGTGCGTCTTTAAAGCACAAAATAAGTAATGCGTCTTCAATGTGTTTTGTACTGCATTTGTTCTTGTTACTTCCGGCGACGAGGCGGAGGTGATGTGTGATCGTTCTGTCTGTTATCGTGTCATTCTGTAAACACTAAACAGAATAAGTTAACTGACGAACGCAGCCATGGGCAAGAGGTCCCACTCTGTTCTTGCTATTTATAAATGACATCAATAAAATTTTCTGTGGTAGGCCTACAGGTGTACGTATGAAACTTTTTGCAAACGATGTAAAACTTTATTGTTCCTTTGAGAACTTTTCATATGACCTCCAAATTGTATGGTGATATTGACCCTTGACCTGGTTGTCTAACCATTGTCCTTCAGTGCTATGACACTGTTGGTTGTGTCATCGGACCCGTAAAATCGTCCTCAAAAAGACCTACTATAGGTTATGAAAGTTAGCATCAAAAACTAGAGTCTCTGGGATAAACTTGAGTCTCTCTAATGGCGAAAACTGCGTGGTCGTACGGACATTAATTTCGAGTCAATACAATCGTGTGACAGACAGACAGACAGACAGACACGTCGCCGATGCCTATGTCGCGATCTAAAGGTAAAGGTCTGGACACTTGCTATAGCGCCACTTACATGAGTGAGACTCGTGACCAGCAGCGCTTTATAATCTCGGAAGTGGCAGCTGATTGGCATGAGCCAATGGTGCCACAGCGGTTCTTGACACGACGCGAACATGCCGTGTCAAGAAAGTTGATAGCTGCCCTCATCCCGATTCATGGCTTGTTGTCCTTCCTTGCGGATGTGTACGGCTTCTTTAATCTAGCTTCTTCCGATGAAGGTCTCTGGTCATTTTTGACCTAGGCCTACATATTTGCCAGGATACACAGCGATTATTTTTATCAAAGTTACTGTCGGGTTGGCCACAAACATCGCGTTTTTTAAACGAACCCATACACTGTGAAGGCACACTTGTGCGAATTCCTCACACTATACGGTGACTTTGTATTTCGTTGGTAGTTTAGAAGGACTATAAGAAAATCAACCTAGCAACGCTTCTATTTCGACTCAATCATGAAATCATGTGACAGTTGTTTCGAGCATGTCCGAAAAACCTGTTTTGATTACAACTTGTAGCTACATTGACTGTTGTAATGTTCATTCGTTATAGAACCAACTGACGTTATGATTCGTGCACGTATCAGATGTTGTAGGCCTACTGGTGTCAGTTTACGTTTGATGTACAAAAAAACTCGTTGAGTATGTTGCACCTACTAAAGAAGTTTCAATAAAAATGCTCTGGCGCAACTACAGCCTGCACCGACGCACGACTGCTCGAATGTGGCGCCACACAGTGACGGCAGTGAGCTACTGTATAGTGCAACCTTATCACGGCTGAGACCTATCAAGTTATCAACCAACGAGATGTTTTGCTGTGTCGTTTGCAGTCGCGCGGTGTCTGTCTGTCTGTCCGTATCTCTGTCACGTTTGTGCGCTATATCAAAATGAGTAATCGTATCCTCAAACTTATTTTCACAGTCGGATAGCCACACCTTTCTAGTTTTTCCGTACCAAATCTTCGTCGGCAGTATTCCGACGTGGACTACCTGATGGGGCGTCGAATGTAGGTGGGGTATGAAAAAGGCGATCGATTTTTGATCTCGCTTTAGCGCGCGTTGTCAACAGTGCGACCGTCAGGTGTTGTAATAAACAGCGTGCCACCGGACCGTGGCAAGTTGGTGACACTCATCGCCGGAGTTTGTGGACAGCACTCGACTGAGACGCATCTTAACCGTATTACTATGGCCACTTGTTGTCGCGCAATGCTATATGTGATAGATAGAAAAATAGTTACAATGGAATAGGACTTATACAACACGCAAGAGTGTTATTTCGAATGACCTTGAGTGACTTAGCAAAAAAATACTCAATGACACGAAGTATCGCGCGGCCTCTCTGCCACAGCAGAGCTTCTTGTGTGACCGGTAGCGATAGACCGTTACGTTACCCTCGAGCGCTATAGTTCTGCTGCTGTCGCCCGCTGCCTATAGTCGTGGTCACACGTACGATTTGATTACGATACGAGTGCGCCGTGAGAATCGTACGAGGATACCAGCTCGTACGAGAACCGTATTATTGTGGTCCTGCATAGGTCCTCGTAAAGAACTGTACGAATTTCGTACGATTTTAGTACGGAAATCGAGCGTGGGTGCGAGCCCGTATACGAATCCTACGATCGTATCGTAATTTAGCTTGTTACCCAAGCCCACTGGGTGGTCCAAATACTGCACCATTCTAGTCTTAGGCTTAACTTTGTCGAGTGCTAACCATTCAGTGCTGGCGAAAAGATGCGCTTTCAGGCGTCGTGCAAAAGTGGCCGTGCACAGTGTCGAGATGCAGGTCAGATGGTAGCCTAAACTGTTCCAAATCGCAGGACCGAAACAGCAAAGTTCCTGCGACCAATGGCTGTGGCTGTCCGTTGCACGTCGATTTTGCCGGAGGCGGCCGACCGCAGGTGTCGACGTCCTGTGAGATGAACGACCGACCGGCAGAGCTTAGCGAGATATGGGGCTGCTAGGCCCCGCAGACATTTGCTAGCTGACCAGCATCGCGACCTTGTACTGTATCCGCTGGAAGCCAGATTTGATGGGCGAATGCCCTTGCCTGCGTCTTTATGCGAATAGTTGCCAAGAACAAACAACGAATACAATATTATAACATGAGACACAGTAAGCGTGCTGAGCAGGACAACCTGGTGGTGGCAAGCCATCTCTTATAGTTGCCCTACACTGTGTAACAAATGACGAAGTACAATATTACAGATTAGCAACGAAAAACACTAAACAAAACAGTTACAGTGCACAGTGCCTCGTCGCTCAGGGGCGTAGCTAGAAATTTGCTAGGGGGGGGGGGCAAAACAGGGGGTATGGGAGACGGAAGACCCCAGCGGGGTCCAGGGGCAAAGCCCCAGTGGTGGTCTGGGGGCGAAGCCCCCAGAAGCTGGAGACATATACTGAATGCATAACGGTCTTTTAACGGAGAAAATAAGCAAAAAATATACAACACAAGGAATACTAGCACAGTTACTGACACTTCTTCTGTAGACAGACAGACACTCAGACAGACTACAGAAACTGCATATTTTCACTAGTGATGGTCCTAGTGAGTAATCGGCAGACCAGAATTTCAGTAGAGTGTCATAGCCAGTGGTAACAGATCCAAATCTACTGCTCTTAAAATTTTTTTACCCGTACGACAACGGGGGGGGGACATGCACCAATGTCCCCCTTGGCTACGCCACTGTCGTCGCTTGTTTTCCTACTTACTTATTTAGTTATTTACTGTGGGCGTTGTCATCCGCAGTTCACACTACGTAGCAATAGGAAGTGAAGTCTTCTGTCGCTTTTATCGGTGTTTTCTGCTCTACACGAATTTGTCCTTCCAGAAGATGGCTAGCGCATAGGACCCGGTAAACTTTGCTGCTATTTCGATACTCCTTTTACAACACTAATGCGAATTTTATATGTTAGAAACAAATATAACTAGTTCCTTCGCTCTGAACTAAGTGGATTGTAAGCCAATGCTATTAACGCAGCTTATTTATTGCTCCTGAAGTTCCTTTTATGTGTGAAATTGTATAAACTGTTCCCAGTAGCAGATTGCTTATACACATCGAGGCAGCTATAATAAATATTTAGTGTTTAATACCGAAAAGTAAAAGTATAGATTGCACTTTTGGAAATTCTGCCTGTACTTTCCACGACTGTGTGACATAGTTACATCTGCTTAAACTAGTCTTGTAGGCCTGTAAGGAGTGTAGGCCTAGTATAGGCCGACGCACCGGGCCGACGACAATGGCGGCAGAGACTGAGACTAGGGTATTTGGAGCATCTCCATAATTTTTTTTCACCAAACGACGTAGATCGGCGGTCATTGCATTCCTAGGGGGGTTCCCACCAAATATCTTGACCCCTCCTCCCAAAATCCCCCAAAAACCCCATTTTGGCAGATTTTTCAATGCAAACCTATTGTAGAGAGCGCGCTCCGTTAGTCCCGCGTGAATGGAGCTACGAAGCTGAAAATTTACAATTATATAGATATAGGCAAGTACTTGCGCGCGTTTCAAAATTTTTACGCTAGGGGGCCTCCGGGGAGCGCAGGGCCCCCTAATGTAAATTTGGGACCCCCCTAATATCTCGGAAAGTAAAAGAGCTAGAAAGTTGAAATTAAAAACACCATTAGACATAGTAACGTACTCGCCTGGGTACAAAAAAAATTCCGATAGGGGGCGTACTGGGGGGCACAGGGCCCCCTAACGTAAATTTGGGACCCCCTAAAATCTCGGTAACTACTAGAGCTAGAATGTTGAAATTAAAAATACAATTAGATATTGTGAAGTACTCGCTTTGGGTAAAAATATTTCTCCGATAGGGGCGTCCAGGGGGCGTAGGGCCCCCTAGTGTAAATTTGGGACCCCCCTAATATCTCGGAAAATACAAGAGCTAGAAAGTTGAAATTGAAAACGCCATTAGACATAGTAAAGTACTCGCCTCGGGTACAAAAATTTTTCCCCTAGGGGCGTACAGGGGGCACAGAGCCCCCTAACGTCAATTTGGGACCCCCCTAAAAGCTCGAAAACTACTAGAGCTAGAATGTTGAAATTAAAAACACAATTAGATATTGTGAAGTACTCGCTTTGGGTAAAAAATTTCTCCGATAGGGGCGTCCAGGGGGCGTAGGGCCCCCTGGTGTAAATTTGGGACCCCCCTAATATCTCGGAAAATACAAGAGCTACAAAGTTGAAATTAAAAACGCCATTATACATAGTAACGTACTCGCCTCGGGTACAAAAAAATCCGCTAGGGTGCGTACAGGGGGCACAGCTCCCCCTAACTTAAATATTGGACCCCCTAAAATCTCTGAAACTACTAGAGGTAGAATGTTGAAATTAAAAACACAATTAGATATTGCGAAGTGCTCGCTTTGGGTAAAAAAATTTCTCCACTAGGGGGCGTAGGGCCCCCTAGTGTAAATTTGGACCCAGTAATATCTCGGAAGGTACAAGAGCTAGAAAGTTGAAACTAAAATCACAGTTAGATATATTAAAGTACTCGTGTTAAGTACACATGTATTTTTTCCGCTAGGGGGCGTCTAGGGGTACGAAAC
>Ga0209149_1000590_pt1 | contig 15606 bp, 11 predicted proteins | sample WorMetTyACAVOLI2_FD_187423 | JGI IMG/M metagenome (GOLD analysis project Ga0209149, IMG submission 187423) | Marine gutless worms symbiont microbial communities from Max Planck institute for Marine Microbiology, Germany - Olavius algarvensis... ... | reverse complement strand
TAATATGGCCAACTTTTGTTTCTGGCTGAAATGTCTCGATCCCATAACACTTTCTCCTTTCTATTGCGCAGAAGAAAGTGTTACCCTGAAAAATCAAAATTTTTACGAATTCTTACTATCAGGAACAACTAAACACTAAACACCAAATACTAAACACTAAACACCAAATACTAAACACTCTCGTAGAAAAAAGTCGCTTTTTGACTTTTTACGAAACCGCCAGTCTTCAATCTTCAATTTACAATATTCAATTGGTGTTGCCAACCAACTCATGCGGGCTGGCCGGCATTTTTACATCCTTTAGCTCGGGCAGCATTTTTTCCAGTTTCAGGATCATTTCGCGATCCAGTACGTGCTCGATGGCGTCGGCGCCCCAGTCCACCTGGCTGGGGGCGATATCCGCGTGGGTAATCAAATAGGCTTCCCACAGCCGATGCTTGCGGACGATTTGATAGGCTTCATTCAGACCTTTGTCCGTCAGGCTGAATCGTTGATTGCCATTGCTTTCGATCATTCCGGCTGAGCGTGCGGCATTCAGCGTTCGGCGCAGGCGGCCCGGCGACCAGGCCCGGGCTGTCAGGAGATCCTCGAACGGGAAACCGACCGCAATCTTATTCTCCAATTGACCCGCGCCCTGCAGTTCGTAGAGTTCATACAACTTGCGCAGCAGGTTTTCGCGAGCCACTTTACTGGTCAGGCGATGCCGGTCGAGCATTTGATGGATCAAACCGCTGGCCGGTCCGAAGGCCAGACTGAAAATAAAGACCACCGCGGCCATGATGACGATCACGGCTCCGGCCGGCAGATTGGCCATCAAGGCGCTGAACGTTGAGCCCAGCAAACCGCTCAAAGCGCCGAAAAAGCCGGAGAGGATCAACATCGATTTTAAACTGTGGGTCCAGAACCTGGCGGCCGACGGGGGAATGATCAGCAGGGCCACCACCAGAATCAATCCTACGGCCTGCAGTCCGATAACCGTCACGACAACCGCCAAGGTCATCATCAAAAAGTCCAACCGCAGCACCGGCCAGCCCTGGGTGGCCGCAAAGCCATAATCAAAGCAAACTAGGGTAAATTCCTTGAACAACAGGATACACACGATGGCAGATCCCAGGGCCGTGATGCCGATCAGCAGAGCGTCAAAGAACAGCATGGACGCGGTTTTGCCGTAAATAAATGAAGAAAGGCCGGCGGCGGTGCCGGATTCCATGCGGGTGGCCAACCCCAGAAGCGCAATGCCGAAACCGAAATACACACTGAGAACAATCCCCAGGGCGGCATCATCTTTGAGGCGGGAGTACTTTTGCACCAGGATGACCGAAGCGGTGCCCAGCACGGAAAAAACCGCGGCCCCGCTAATCAGCGCGACCAGGTTTTTCCCGTCGCCGCCCAGCCAGGTGATTATTATGAATGTCAGGGCAATGCCGGGCAGCGTCGCGTGACTCAGGGTGTCGCTGAGCAAGGCGCGTTTGCGCAGCAGCAGAAAAGTTCCGACCAAACCGGCTGCCAGACCCAGCAAGGTGGTGCCGATAATTACGATGCGGGTATTGTAGTCCTGCAGCGTCAACACCCGGATAACTTCACTCCAGGTAGGCAGCTCCAGGATGTGTCCCCCCAATCCGGCTGCCCGGGCCATCTCCGGTGTCAGAACCCACAACATGCCGATCAAGGCCACCGCCAGGCCCCGCAGTGTGGCCGATGCAGCTATTTTTTCGACTGTGTTCATTGGTTCGAACCTTTCCGGCCCGACGGCAGGCGAGGATCTTTGGAGAATGCATACACCGCATCTGACAGCAGGGTCAGTTTTCCGCCATATGTTTTTTTCAAATTTTCTTCGGTGAACACCTCCGCGGTCTGACCATGGGCGACGACCCGCATATTCAGCAAAACCACGTGATCGAAATAACTGGGAACGGTTTGCAAATCATGGTGAACCACGAGGCAGGTTTTACCGGCTTCTTTCAACTCCTTGAGCAATGCGACAATGGCCCGTTCCGTGGCAACATCCACCCCGACAAAGGGCTCGTCCATCATGTACACCCGTGCATCCTGCGCCAGGGCGCGTGCCAGGAATACCCGCTGCTGCTGGCCGCCGGACAATTGGCTGATCTGCCGTTTGGCATAGGGCGCCATTCCGACCTTGTCCAGTGACTCCATGGCTTTATTGCGGTAGCGTCGGCTGACCGGCACGATCCAGCCGATTTTACGATACAATCCCATGGCGACGACATCCAGGGCGTTGACCGGAAAATCCCAGTCAACACTTTCCCGCTGGGGGACATAACCGACCAGGTGGCGTTGCTTCTCATAGGATTTGCCATAGATCATCACGTTGCCGGAAGCCCGGGGCACTAAATCGAGCGCAGCTCTGATCAACGTGGTCTTGCCGGCGCCGTTGGGCCCCACCACCGCGATCAGCTTTCCCTCCGGAACCGTCAAGTTGACGTCCCACAACACCGGTTTGCGGTGGTAGGCCACCGTCAGGTCATGAATCCAGAGCGGTGCCGACTCCGGCGGCGGTGAATCTTGATCGGTAAAATTTTCAGCTGCTGCGGTTGCCGAACTTTCTGCAGAACTCATTACCTTAAGATCCTCTTTGTTATTTGTTACTGGTTATTGGAAAATGATGGTTATTCGTTATTGGAATATAAAGGTTATTCGTTATCAGTTATTCGTTATTGGTCAGAAAGGAATCAGATCGATTTTTATATTTCACTGATGATAGAAATATGTGATCAGATTTCAAGCCGTTACTAGTAACGATTAACGAATAACCAATAACACCTAATTTCAGATATCGTAACTTACTTATAAAATGAGTCAACTTTTTTGGACACGATTTAGGTCAATTTGCGAAAAATTGAGGGATTCAGGAATTGAGGAATTGAGGGATTGGGGGATTAAAGGATAAAATCAATAAATTAAAAAAGATAGAATTCCTTCAATTCCTAAATTCCTAAATCCCTGAATCCCTAAATTGAACCCGTGTCCAATTTTCATGCAATTCCTTTACGTACAAAGGTTCATAGTCATTTTTTCAAACGAATTTCCGAGGTCTGAATTTAGCATCTTTGATCAACTAAGGTATAAGATAAATTCTGATGCGTGCCTGCAATTACGATCTCAATGCCCTTGGGTCAGTTTTCCGTTCAAACCACCCTCCGGGGCCTGACCGCCCAGGGCCCGGGCAATAGTGGTTGAATTGTGATCGATCATTCCAATATAGGTTCCCTCATACGAGCCCGTTTTGCCCATTGCATCAGAGAACAATTCTCCGCCGATTTTAACCCGGTGTCCGCGGGAGTTGGCACCCTCCAGCAAGGCCTTTACATTTTTATCCGAGACGCTGGATTCTACAAACACCGCTGGTACTTTGCGTTGGACCAGCGTATCGACAATCCGATTGATGTCTTTCAATCCCGCCTCCGATTCCGTTGACAAGCCCTGAATGCCCATTACTTCGATTCCGTAGGCCCGGCCCATATACCTGAAGGCATCATGGGCGGTTACCATGATTTTCTGGGCGGCGGGTATCGATCCGATAACCTTGCGGGCGTATATATCGAGTTGCGCTAGTTTAGCCAGGTACCCCTTTGCGTTTTTTTGGTAGCTCGCGGCATTGGCAGGATCAAACTCTGAAAGGGCCGCCACGACGACTTCAACCGCTTTCATCCACCCCCGCACATCCATCCACACGTGGGGATCGCTGTGATTGGTGCCCGCGTCATGAATGAGGTAGCTGTCATCGAGCAATTCAGTAACGGCATAGACCGGTCGTTTACGCGATATTTTCAGCAGAATATCCGTCATCTGGCCTTCCAGCAAGAGGCCGGCATAAAAAATAATATTCGATTTGAGCAATACTGCTACATCGCTGCGGGTTGGATTGAACAGATGCGGATCGACTCCGGTGCCGATAATGTTGGTGACCTCGGCTTTCTCATCCGCGACCTGTTTGACAATGTCCGCTATCATTCCGACGGTGGTGCCGACTTTATAAGGATATTTGCCCTTGTATTCGGCACTGACCGGTGGTGCTGCTATGATCAATGCCAAACAGATTACAATAAAAGGATGCCAAAACGATTTGAATGAAATCATATTCAACAATTTTTCGTGCATAATGCAGACCTCCGATGCGTGCCAGATCGATCTATGGTTTGTTTACGGACTTAATTTTTATGGTAAGAACAAAATTTATTCTGTCAATCGAATTTTATATTTTGGTGAGTAAAATATAAAGTTTTGGTAAGCCAAAATATTTGAATGTGGTGATGCCTTCCCGGATTGCTTTAACGCAGACAACCTGGTCCTTTGGGCCAGGTCAGAGCCAATCGTTATGCCACCTCTCTAACTATTTATGGTTTCAGGTGTCAGGTTTCAGGTGTCAGGAAAAAACCATTTTTGAGTCCTGAACACTGTTGGTAAAAGTGGCCGGCTTCATCAGCCTCTCTGAGTGAACCAAGCCAGGCCCTCCGGACCCGGATCTTTACTTATCCCAGGGGCAGCGAGTTTTAAAGGGAATGGGCGTTTGAAATGGGTTCAACCATTATCTCATCAGCCACATTCAATCCCAGACTCCGGACCGGCGCTTGACGCACGGCTCCTACCCGGATACTCAATGGTCCTTCGAAAGGCGCTTTTTCGACAACCGTGACGATCGTCTCCAAGCGGATATCCAACTGATCAAGATAGCGCAGCAACTCGGCATCATTGTGCTGTACGCGCGCGATGCGAACGGATTCCCCTACCGGCGTGGCTGCAAGCGAACGGTAATTGTCGGGTTTGATTTTGCCGTCTTTTTCCGGAATCGGATCGCCGTGGGGATCATATCTAGGGTGGTTTAAATATTCCGCAATCGCATCCGTCAGCCGATCCGAGATGTGGTGCTCGAGGTTTTTCGCTTCCTCATGAACCTCATCCCAGGAAAAACCCAGAACACGATTGAGAAAAGTTTCAAGCAGACGATGGCGCCGGATGACATTCAGCGCAATTTTTTTACCGCGGGGCGTTAAGGCCACCCCCTTGTGGAGTTCATGGGAAACCAGCTTGGGCCGCAAACTGGCCAGGCGTTTGATCATATCCGTCACTGATCCGGCTGTGACGCCCAGAGTTTGGGCGAGGGTGGTGGTTTTGACCCGACCGCCTTGCTGCTGAATTTCATAAATGGTCTTGAGATATTTTTCTACGGCTTCGGTTTGCATGTTGGCGCCGGCCTCTCGTAGGTTTTGATCAACTTATCGCTAAAATACGCCAAGCTTAATTTGATGTCAAATACATTGACTTCGTCGGCGGAATTATTTATGACGATCGTTAAGCCTTGGCATTCGGACTCATGTGATGAATGTTTGGCCTTAGGGACAACTTGCGTGGGAGAATTGGAGAATTGGAGTACTGGAGTTTTGGAGTATTGGTTTTATTTCAACCCAAGCCATACAAAAATGTTTCAATCAAGGCTGTAATATGATCATTTTTTGCTTAAATGAATGTTACCCCATTGGTCCAGCACTCCAGTACTCCAGACAATGACTCCAGAATCATTTCAGGTCCGGCGAAGCTGTCCTTGTTGGGTCTGAATACCTAACTGAGAACGAAATGGTGATTGACCAGTGAAGAAGATTTATCTGTATAATTCGCTTAGCCGAAGTAAAGAAGAATTCATCCCGATCCGGCAGCAGAAGGTCGGACTCTACACCTGCGGGCCGACGGTTTACAATTTTGCCCATATCGGGAATCTGCGCACCTATGTCTTTGAAGATATCTTGAAGCGGGCTTTACAATACAACGGCTATGAGGTCAGGCATGTCATGAACATTACCGATGTCGGCCACCTGACCGGCGATCGGGACATGGGTGAGGACAAGATGGAAAAAGGCTCCCAGCGTGAGGGGAAAACGGCCTGGGAAATTGCCGATTATTACACCCGGGCGTTCAAAAAAGATATCACCCATCTGAATATCCTCGAGCCCGACATCTGGGTCAGAGCCACCGACACCATAGCGGAGCAGATTGCCTTGATCAATACCCTGCAGGAAAAAGGGTATACCTACCAGACCAGTGACGGAATTTACTTCGACACATCGCAGTTTAAAGACTACACCAAGCTTTCCCACCAGGATATAGATTCGCTGCAGGAAGGCGCCCGGGTGGAGAAAAACCCGGAAAAACGCAATTTGACCGATTTTGCGTTGTGGAAATTCTCACCGGCGGACGTCCGACGTCAGATGGAATGGGATTCGCCCTGGGGGGTCGGTTTTCCGGGCTGGCACATCGAATGCTCGGCAATGAGCATGAAATTCCTGGGCGATCAACTGGATATTCACTGCGGCGGCACGGACCATATCGATGTGCACCACACCAATGAAATCGCCCAATCGGAGGCGGCCACCGGCAAGAAGTTCTTCAACTGCTGGATGCACGGTGCCTTTCTGATCATTGCCGGCGGGAAGAAGATGGCCAAAAGCGAAGATAATTTTTTGACCCTGGAAAATGCTTTCCTGAAAAAAGATATCAATCCGCTGGTCTACCGGTTTGCCTCTTTTCAGACCCACTACCGCAAGCCCATGGAATACAGCGAGGAGAGCGTTCAGGCCGCCCGCAACGGGCTGCTACACCTGCAAAATCAGGTGCGCCAGGTGGCTCAAAACGGCGCCGGACAGGCCGGCGCCGCCAGTGAAGTTTTTAGAACCAAATTTATAGAAAAGATCAATGACGATCTGAATATGCCGCAAGCCCTGGCCGTTGTGCAGGAGATGCTCAAAAGCGATATCGGCGATGCCGATAAGTTTGCCACGATAAAGGATTTTGACCGGGTGCTGGGACTGAGTCTGGACCAGGTCAATAAAGAGGAGGCCTTGCCGGAAGAAGTTCAAAAACTGGTTGATGATCGCCAGGCGGCCCGGGGAGCCGGGGACTGGGCCACGTCCGATCAACTGCGAGATGCAATCCAGGATATGGGATATGCCGTTCAGGATGCCAAAGACGGGATGAAGGTGATAAAAAAATAGGTTGTGGGGTTCAGAGGTTCAGAGGTTCAGAGGTTATAGGGTTCAGAGGTTCAAGGTTCAGGGGTTCAGGGTTCAAGGTTCAAGGGTTCAGGGGTTCAGAGGTTCAGGGTTCAGGGTTCAGGGTTCAACGGACGGGTTGCGGGTTTTTCGATTGCGGAGTTCGGATTTTGGATTTTGGATTGAAACGAACTAAAGCACGGAAACCAGCTGCAGGATGCTCGCAACGTCCACTCTCACCTTCTTCTCTTCTTAACTTCTCATCTTCTTTCTCTGTCCTCTGTCTTCTTTCATCTGAAGGTGGAATGCACGTGGCATGGCGCGGCCCGAAAAGGGCATTGTTTAAATAGCAAAACAATGAAATAGACAAAATGGACGAAGAGATTAGAAAATATTTGCGGCAGGTATCACGGGAAGAGATGTATGAACTCTGGGGTTGGGCCAAGGAAGGAGATTATGAAGGGCTCGATGACGAGAAAAAGCGAATCGCCAAAATCATGTTGGAGCATGAGGATGAGTTCCATAACCAGTTTGAATTTGCCGACCTGACCTATGATCATGAGTTCGATCCGGATACCGAATATAATCCGTTTTTGCACGTTACTATTCATTCTATTGCCGAAACTCAGTTAGCTGAGAAAGATCCCATCGAGACCCTTCAGTACTACAACGCCATCCGTAAAAAGAAGTATTCTCACCACGAGACCATCCATTTTATCGGGCAATTCATCAGCTGTATGATTTTCGATATTCTGAAATATAACAGGCCGTTCAATTTGGATGTTTATTGCAAACTATTGAAAAAATACAAAACCCGCAATCCGGAAAAGTTGATGGATTTGCTGGATAAGGATCCGCTCCTGGCTGATTGACATCGGTCTTTCACCATATCCAACCAGCATTGAGGGATTTTAAGGCAGCTATCATCGAGAATACGGCCCATTCGCAGGTGGTAACAAACCGACTGCCCCGCAGATGTTTCACTCCCGCATCCAAGCCCATTACGTCGCGTATACCGTCGCAGAAACAGGCGGGGATAAACCCCGCCACTACGGCTGAAGTCCTACCTGATAAGTAGCGGCGGGGTTTATCCCCGCCTGGAAATGGGCTAAGGGGAAAAAATGTTTAATCCAAGGCGATTAATGTTTGAATAAAATGACTAAAATTATGGATTTGGATTGACAAATCAAAAATATGCAACAAATTTGCATATATAAAATTCCAATATTGAGGAGAAATTTAATGATGACAGCAGTACTGAAAAAAGTTGTGTCGTATTCCATATTCATTGCTGCAATGGCGACAGGGGGATCTGCCTATGCGAAAATAGATGTCATTGTCAGCCTGGGTCCCCAAAAATATTTCGTGCAACAAATTGGCAAAGACCTGGTTGACATTCAGGTCATGATTCCCCCGGGAGCTGATTTCCACATTTACGAACCCAAACCCAAACAGATGGTGGCCCTGGCTCGGGCCCGGCTGTATTTTGCCATCGGAATCGAATTCGAAGAGGCCCGGCTGAAAGATCTGTCACGCACCAACCCGCAGCTGGTGGTGGTAAGAACCGACCGGGGGATCGAGAAAATGCCGTTGGGATCCCACCACCAATTCGGCCCAAATGAAACGCATGCTCCGGAAACTGACGCGGATCATGACCATGATCACCATGCCGCAGGCGGGTTGGATCCCCACATATGGCTGTCGCCGCCCTTGGTCAGGAAACAGGCCGGGACGATTGTTCGCGCTCTGCAGGAGATCGATCCGGATCATCATTCGATTTATCAAGACAATTATCAGGCCTTTGTCGCTGAGATAGACGAGCTGGACGCCGAGCTCAAGACAGTTTTTGCCGGCCGGCGCGGGCTGCAGTTTATGGTTTTCCATCCAGCGTGGGGGTACTTTGCCCACGCCTACGGTCTGCAGCAGCTGCCGGTGGAAATCGAGGGCAAAAATCCCAAACCGGCGCAGCTTAGGGCATTGATCGAGCATGCCCGGGAAAATGATATCAAGGTCATTTTTGTCCAGCCGCAGTTTTCCGCCAAAAGTGCCCAACTCATCGCCCGGGAGATTGGGGGACAGGTCGTCATTGCCGACCCGCTGGCACGGGAATGGGCGGCCAACCTGCGTCAGGTGGCCCGACAGATCAAAGCCCAATTGCGGTAAGCCGGATGCAAATGAAAAATGAATAATTACACATATCGTAACTTCCCTTTAAAATGAGTCAACTTTTTTGGACACGATTTAGGTCAATTTGCGAAAGATTGAGGGATTTAGGAATTGAGGGATTGGGGGATTAAAGGATAAAATCAATAAATTTAAAAAGTTCGTTCGACAAAAAAAAGCTCACGATGGGTAGAATTCCTTCAATTCCTATATTCCTAAATCCCTGAATCCCTAAATTGAACCCATGTCCAATTTTCATGCAATTCCCGGACGTACAAAGGTTCACAGCCATTTTTTCAAACGAAATGACGAGGTCTGAATTATGGAATGTTGTCATATTTAAGATTTTGGAATGCGGCCTCCGGCCCATAGGGGGCTATGGGGCCTGCGCCCCGGATGGATTTTGGATTTAAGAAAAACTGTCTGAGTAAAAATTTAGGGATGTCACTCGCAAAGGCGCCATGGTGCAAAGTTATTTAAGCGCGACTTTAAACTACGTGCCGATAGCCTCCTGACTAAGCAGGGGGACCAAAAACCGCTAATCACGAAAGCACGAAAGGATGAAAACACGAAAGAACGAGATAAGTTTCGTGCTTTCAATATTTCGTTTTTTCGTGATGAAAAAGTTTTTCTTATAATGCAGAGAAATCACAAATAGGAATCCAAAATGGGCGATAGTATCATCGAAATCCAAAACCTCAATTTTTCCTACCATAGTCAACCCGTGCTGCGGGATGTCGATTTGACCGTTCAGCGGGGTGATTTCATCGCCATGATCGGCCCGAATGGCGGCGGCAAGACGACCCTGTTGAAATTGATGCTCGGGCTGCTTAACGCCGACTCCGGTGATTTGCGGATATTCAACAAGCCGCCGCAGTACGTATCCCACCGGATCGGCTATGTCCCGCAGGATGTTCATATCAACAAAAATTTTCCAATTTCCGCCCTGGATGTGGTCCTGATGGGCAAGCTGAAACCCGGCCGGGGATGGGCGCGGCATTCGAAACCGGATCGCCTGGCGGCGATCAATGCGCTGGACCAGGTCGAGATGAAAAAGTACCGCGATCATCGCATCGGGGAGCTTTCAGGTGGGCAGAAACAGCGGGTTTTTGTGGCCCGGGCGCTGGTGACGGATCCGGAGCTGATGTTTTTAGATGAACCGACTGCCAGCATCGACACCAGGGGTCAAAATGAGTTTTACGCGCTTTTGAAAGAATTGAACAAGACCATAACCATTATCGTTGTCAGCCATGATTTGATGGTCATTTCGGAAACGATCAAATCCGTGATTTGTGTCAACCAGAGACTGCATTACCACGGTCATGCTGAGCTGACCAGTGAGATGATCGAAATGATGTATGACTGCACGGCGGACGCAACCTGCCCGGTCGAGTTGATTGCCCACGGGCTGCCGCACCGGGTCCTGCATAAGCACGAGCATGACTAATCTCCGGTTATACCGCGTTTAATTTGTTTCATAATTTATTTGCTATAATTGAATCTTCACTTTTGCAAATTCCAAACGCCAAATGACAAAAAACAAATAATATCCAAAATCCAAATTCCAATAAATCCTCCTAACCCCCTTTAGAAAAGGGGACTGTTTTGGTAAATGGTCATTGTGATTTGGAATTTATTTGTAATTTGGTTTTTGTGATTTGAGATTTAATTGATCACTTTATCGCCGTAAATACATCTTAGGTTAAAGAACTCAACCTTCAGAGACTCAAAATATCTGAGAAAAATAATGATTGAAGCCTTTCAATATGAATTTATGCAAAATGCCCTGCTGGCCGGGTTGTTTGCGAGCATTATTTGCGGCGTCATGGGCACTTTGGTGGTCGTCAACCGGATTGTGTTCCTCTCGGGAGGAATTGCCCACGCGGCTTTCGGCGGGATCGGCCTGGCATTTTTTTGCGGTTGGCATTACATGGTCGGTACCATCGGGTTTTCCCTGATAGCAGCTTTAGTGATGGCAGCCATCACCCTGAAAGCCAGACACCGTGCTGATACGATCATCGGGGTGATCTGGGCCGTGGGGATGGCTGCCGGAATTATTCTGCTGGATTTGACCCCGGGATACAATGTCGATCTAATGAGCTATCTCTTCGGCAGTATCCTGACGGTACCCGATTCGGATCTTTGGATGATGATTGGTGTCGGCGGCGGGATTGTTGCAATTGTTATTTGTTTCTACAATGACTACCTGGCGCTGTCTTATGATGAAGAGTTTGCCCGTATTCGAGGCGTTCGCGTAAAACCCTTGTATTTTCTGATGATCATCATGTTGGCCGTGGGGATCGTGATGATCATCCAGGTCGTGGGCTTGATCCTGGTGATCGCGCTGTTGACAATTCCACCTTATATTGCGGAGAAGTATTCGAAGTCTTTGATCAGGATGATGATATTGTCCAGCCTGCTGAGTGCCGTTTTTACGGTATCCGGCCTGTGGCTGTCCTATGTTTTAAACCTGACATCCGGCGCGACAATTATACTGGTGGCGGGATTTGGTTTTTTGCTGTCTTTCGGCTTGGATTACCTTTGGCCGAGATTGGCTGCCAGACCGGGGAATTAAGAACTTAGTTCGCTTCCCTCACAATTGGAATGCTGGAATACTGGAATACTGGAATAGTGGAATAATGGGTTTTGGTCAGCGGCTTGGAGAGGATAAGTAAATGTTGGTTTGATAGGCAATGCAGGGTTAATGGTTCCCTTACCAACGGGATCGACGATAAAATTAAAATGGATTATGTCCCTTGAAAAACCAATTTTCCAACATTCCAACGTTCCATCGTTCCATTTATGTGGCAAATCCGAAAGCCCATATACCATATAAGATATCAGTATACATTAGAAATTCAGATATTTAAAGCTATGTGCCAACACTGTGACTACTCGAGTTTTCTGCAAGCATCCGGACTGGGATATACCGCTAACCGTCATCGCGTATTGGAGGTGATCGGCAACAACAGCAGTCCGTTGAGTGCCCAACAAATTTTCGATACCCTCAGCCGCACGGTCAATATCAACCGGGTGACGGTCTATCGAATTCTGGATTTGCTGGTGGACAAAGGGCTGGTGGACCGGATCAACGGCGGCGGCCGATCTTTCGTATACGGCCTGGCGCCTAACGAAAACCACCCGGCCCACCCCCATTTTTTTTGCCGGAGCTGCGGCCATCTGGAATGTTTGAATCCCCAGAGCCTGAACGTGGACCTGCAGCCAATGCAGCGTACGTTTGCAGGTCTAATTGAAAATATCGAGGTGCGGGTGGATGGGGTGTGTAAAAATTGTTTGGCGAGATGACAGAAGTCAGAGGACAGAGGTCAGAAAACAGAGGACAGAGGACAGATGACAGAGGCATACGATTGCGGATTTCGGAATGCGGATTGCGGATTGATTTGGCAAAACGCGAAGGGCATGGCGCGGAGCGGAAAGTCAGGGGACTAAAAAAAGCAGGACCCTTTATGAATTCTGCTTTTTGATATTTTTTCTTTTCTAAAGAAAAAATTTTTAGCCGCACTTGTTGAAGCCGCAAAAGTGACACATCATACAGCCTTCTTCAAAACTGACGGTTTGGCCGCATTCGGGGCATTTTTCACCCATCAGGCTGTATTCGGTTTTGTGATTCTTTTGGGCATTTTCGCCAGTCATATAGCGTTTTTCCAGAACGCGGGAAATGGCATCCGGAATGGACAGCACCAGGCCGCCATCCTGAAAAATCGGATACTCACCACCGATGCCTTTTAGCTGGTGGACGATTTTATCGACCTTGACGCCGGACCTCAGGGCCAGCGACACCAGCCGACCGATGGCTTCCGTTTTGGCGGTGGTGGAACGGCCGGATTTGCCGATCGTGGCAAACACTTCAAACGGCCGCCCTTCAAATTCGGTGACGGTCACGTAAAGATAGCCATAGCCCGTTTTGGTCTTGGTCGTGAAACCGGCCAGCGTTTCCGGTCTTTCCTTGACCGCCGTCATAAACGGGGTATCGCCCTCAAGCTTTTCATCCTTGCCGGTAAACGAGAGAACCTGGTTCTCCTTGCTGCCGTCGCGGTAGATCGTGACCCCTTTGCAACCTAAATCATAGGCTAAATTATATACTTTTCTGACATCTTCCACGGTTGCGTCATGAGGAAGATTAACGGTTTTGGAAACGGCATTGTCGGTGTATTTTTGAAAAGCAGCCTGCATGCGCACATGCCACTCCGGTGATACATCATGTGCTGTGACAAACACTTCGCGAACATCCTCCGGGATCTCCGATATGTCGTGAATACTGCCTTTGCGGGCGATTTGGTCGATCAAATCGCTGCTGAAAAATCCTCTTTCACGGGCGACCTTTTCAAAATAAGGATTGACTTCCAGCAGCTTGTCGTTATCCATGACATTGCGTACAAAACTCAGTGCAAATAACGGCTCTATCCCACTGGAGCAGCCGGATATTATGCTGAGGGTTCCCGTGGGGGCAATGGTGGTCGTCGTGGCATTGCGGTACTCGATCCCCTGGTCTTTAAAGATGCTTTGGTCGTAGTGGTTAAAGGTGCCCCTTTCCTTTGCCAGTGCTTGCGACGCTTCATGGGCCGTTTCCTGGATGAAGCGCATGACGGACTCCGCCGTTTCCAGGGCGGCCTCGGAATTATAAGGGATTCCCAACTGGTACAGCATGTCGGCAAACCCCATCACGCCCAGACCGATTTTACGGTTGCCTTTAACCATGTCCGTGATCTCGGGCAGGGGATATTTTGACATTTCGATCGTATTGTCGAGAAAGCGAATCGACAAATCGACGATGTCCTTTAAACCTTCATAGTCGACCATGGGCCCATCGCCGTTTTCAAGCACAAACTTGGCCAGGTTGACGGAACCCAGATTGCATGCTTCAAGGGGCAGCAAGGGCTGCTCGCCGCAGGGATTGGTGCTCTCGATATCACCGAGGGCGGGGGTGGGGTTGTCACGATTAATCCGGTCCAGAAAAATGATTCCCGGATCGCCGTTCTTCCAGGCCTGGTTAACCAGCGTGTCATAGACCTCGCGGGCATTCAGTTTGCCGACCGAGGTATGGTCGCGCGGCTCGACCAGCCCGTAGTCCGTGCCTTTTTCAGCCGCTTGCATGAATTGATCGGTGACACCCACTGATATATTGAAATTGTTCAATTCCCGGTTTTTGCGTTTGCTGTGAATAAACTCCATGATATCCGGGTGATCCACTTTTAAAATGGCCATATTGGCGCCCCGGCGGGTGCCGCCCTGTTTGACCTGCTCCGTGGCAGTGTTGAAAATCTTCATAAAGGATACGGGACCCGAGGCCACACCGCCGGTGGTTCCGACGGTGCTGTTTTTCGGGCGCAGGCGGGAGAAGGCGAATCCGGTCCCGCCCCCGGACTTATGAATGAGGGCCGCGTTTCTCAAGGCGCCGAATATCCCCTCCATGCTGTCTTCAACCGGCAGGACAAAGCAAGCGGCCAACTGCCCCAACCGGCGTCCGGCATTCATCAGGGTGGGGGAGTTCGGCAAAAATTTAAACTCGGTCATAATCTGGTAAAATAGTTGTTGCACTTCCTTGACGCGGTTCTCATCGCCGCCGAATTTTTTTTCGGCCTTGGCAATGTGCTGGGCGACCCGCTGGAACATGCGATCCGGCGTTTCGGTGACTTTACCCTGGCTGTCCTTTCTTAAGTAGCGTCGGCGAAGGACCCTTTTGGCATTATCCGAGAGAACCAAGCGGTTTTTAAGAAAAATGGACTGGTCCAGGTGAATGGGAGAAGGTTTGGTCAATCCGTACTCCAGCAGCTTTGATTCGATCATTTTCTCGATCATCGACATGGTGATCGTTTGAAACTCCATGCGGGTGATTTCTTCGCGCAGAGATCGGCTGATACCCAGGGCCTGATCCGAATTGATAGGGTTGTCCTTGACCAGGATATCGGAAAAGAGTTGATCATCCCAAATATGAGTACCCAGATCAAAACGACCCTCTTTTGTGACTAAAAATTTGCCTTTCTGCCCCATGGTGCTTCTCCTAATTAAAAAACCACTTTTGTTAAAATATTTATCATTCTACGCCGGACGATTCTGGTGATACAAATTTCAGAACCCACCAGCAAAAAAAAACATAGCCCCTATTTAAGAATTTTCAACCCAGGATTGTGTCTTTGATGAAAAGTACATCGAGTGAATGCAAGTTTTTTGCAGCAGTTTTTATGACCGCACTCGGGCAACAATTTTAGTTCGTCGCCCAGCTTGCAGCCATGAATTACCGGCTCCCAGGAATGTAGCCGGCTCGATTGCTGACACACAAATCCCGCCGTGGCAGATATTTTATCAAGCCAATTTATTTGACATAGTTCGATTTATCAACAAAGTTTGACCGATTTTTTCGTACCGTTTTTCCCTGCATTACTTAAACCGAAAGTCAAGCTTATAGTCGTACAACCAG
>Ga0209149_1000589_pt1 | contig 15609 bp, 9 predicted proteins | sample WorMetTyACAVOLI2_FD_187423 | JGI IMG/M metagenome (GOLD analysis project Ga0209149, IMG submission 187423) | Marine gutless worms symbiont microbial communities from Max Planck institute for Marine Microbiology, Germany - Olavius algarvensis... ... | reverse complement strand
CTCGTGCATAACTAATGAGCCGCCGAAAAACGCTCATTGGAATACGCCCTCAATCAAAACCACTTATTTTAATATACATAGCTTTGGCACAAATGTCACGCTGTACAGTATACAAAAATTTCTTAGGGAGATCTTTGTGAGACCAGGACTAATCTGTGCTAGCCATGAAAAACCGGCCATTTACACAAAAGCTGAGACACACAGAGACAGAGTTGAATGCTGTACCAAAACATATGCTATCATTCAGCAAGATTACTGTACACTAGTTCTAGAGTTAACCTTTATTAAATGAACGTACATAAATACAAGCAGATAACTAAACCCAACGTAATAACTTTAACACACAACAAAACCCAAGTTTTGCTCAATGACACTGCAAAGTGATTCTCACATACTGAACATTTAAGTTTCCGTTATCAGGCTTTTACTTTCTTTCTTTCTTTCTTTCTTATTCGGGGTGGCACACGCTCCCTTCGCATGCCAGCACTGAGGCCTGCCTCACACGCTGGCCCAATGCGCAACCCCAGGGAAGGGACTAGTGTACTAAGTGTAGTGTTGCGCGACACCATCAGGCTAACCTTATGGTGTGTGTAGTGTGTAGTTGTTGCGCGACCTCTCCTTATAGAGAGGTGTGTAGGGCTAAGGGAGGGATCGGGAGTGGAGAGACCTTGTGCCATGATATTTACCCTGCTCGGCCTATAACCACTGTTTCTCTGGCAGCTAATACCTACTGCATGATGGACGGCCATAGCTCATACGCACTTCGCACCGTGGGCCCCAGGGTCCAATTTAGCGGTGCGTGTGAACAGAGTCATTCTTCTTCTTCTCGTATGCGTGTCATTTACCATAATTGGTCAGCCACGAAACAGCGTCCTCATCCGCAGAGTGTAGCCGAGATAAGCCACCATTCAGCGACTAATACTGAGCGTCTCTGAACCCAGCATTAGCCAACGGTCAAAGATTAAAGACGACACCGTCGAACCCTCTGTGCCTGCCGGAGAATTTAATCTCAAAGCATACGCCACTATAACCTGACACAATGATCGGGCCAGGCTGGGCCTCGAACCCCAGACTCGCCGATCACCATAGCCAGGCAGCGCGTACTGCGACGCTACCAACAGCACCACTGAGGTAGGGTTCCGTTATCAGTCAGTTTCATCTCAAAATAAACCAGAAATGTTACTAAGACCCAAAATGTGAAAGAGACAGTGGCACTGGTTTGACGACACATATCCACACAGACAGACAGACAGACAGACAACCAGACACATCAGTCAGGCATACTACACTGTGTCCCAAAAAAGTAAGCCACTTGATCTTTGATAATAACTTTGGCAAATGTCGACCGATTTTTGAGATTCTTCAACAGCTGATTCGTAAGAAAATTCTCTATGTATTCATCACAAAGATTTCCACTTCACCTGCAATATGTTGCTAGACCTTGTGAAAGCCGAAAATCAAAAAATGTTACTGACTTTGACATCACCTCAACAGACTGTTGAAATGTTCCTGTGGACACTAAGGACTTGATTTAACATTTAACAGTAGTTAGACAGACTGTCTCAAGACTGCTCACACTGACATTTTGAAGTTTGTCAAATCAACACCTGAACCTTACTTACTCATTGAATGTTGTTGCATCATGGTGATTTTTTCACCATGATTATCTTTGCACCGTCTTCATTCTTTCTAGGCTATACTTTGTATGTTGCGATATTATTGTGGCAGGCTACATAAGATCTCACATTAAATTTTAGTTAAGATATTGCCACATTCAACGTGAAAATTTGGTAACATTTTTGGATTTTCGACTTTCACAAGGTAGTGTAGCAACATATTGCAGGTGAGGTTAAAAACCTTTGTGACGTGTACATAGAGAATTTTCTTACAAATCACATGATGAAATAATTTTGAAAATCGGTCCACACTTGCCAAAGTTATTATCAAACACTAAGTGGCTTACTTTTTTGAGACACAGTGTATAATCTCTGCTGGCTGCAAGCCAGCAGTAGAGCTAATAAAAAAAGTCTATCACCTACAGTGTAATACAGTATCTTTGTAAACAAAGTACCTTCATTTAACATACGTTATAAACTCTGAACGCTATTTCAGTGCCAATTGGTGTGACAGTTGTTCAGTGTTCACAATAACCAAAACCATTGTGTGCGCCCACACCTTCAGAACCTACGCTAAGCAACCCTACGCAAGTGAAAGCATCGTTGGACGCCTGGCATGATGGCAACAGCGTCACGTACTTCCGTTTGGCTCCGTTATATTCCCACGGTCGCTACGATTGACTGGTAGAGTGCTCGCTTTGGGCGACACCGTGTAGCCAAGGTTAACAGTAGTATAACCTATCCGTATTGGCGGACAAGCCCGGCCGTGGAAACACGGATGTCTAGTCTGGCCGTTTCTAGGTCAACAGGTGGAAGTCTACAAGGAGTAGCGTCCGGCTGAACGCCCGACTAACAATAGGCATGCGCCGGTCTGCCGTCCGTGCGCCCGCCGACGCACTGTGTGTGTCTGCTGCTTCAGGTCGCTCAAATCATAACAAACACCTGAAGAGAGGGCGACAGGTGCCCGCTGTCAGAAATAAATAATCGCCAACGCCGCTTTGTCCACCCAAGCAGAACTAGCCTGCCCACGCAGTCTAACATTAGGTTATATTGACAACCATCGCAAGTTACTAACTTACAACAAACAAACTCTTTCAAGGCCCTTATTACAGTCCACTTATCGAAGAAATTAATCACTTACTGGCACCACTGTCAGTCATTCAGTCTACGTTATTAACTCAACTCAACGTGAATTTACGGACGCAGGTGAAACACCTCAATGTCCGCATCTATTTATCAAAATTAAATACAAAACTATACGTCACATATTACTCGTACTGATCTATCTCCAATTCCCGTTAGGTCGGCTGTGAAATCAAACTTTACATCTTGGTATTAACGTTCACACTTCACAGTGGAATAAGCAGGTAAGATTACCATGTTAGTATCATTTACTGTTTGCCATTATCCGAGGTTATATCACTTGGACAACAACAGTTATCCTAATTATATGGCTCATTCCGCCACAACATTCAGAACATTAACCACCGCCCACTCTTATGCTAATTACAGCACTTACACCCACGCGACCTCAACTTATGTAGTAAACATGCCACGTAAAGTATTTGCACAAGCTTCATATTTTATGCATTCCGCAATACGCCATCTTTATTGCCTTCCGTTAGGTCAACTGATTTATCTACATTGCACCAGTGTGCCCAGTGCATTCAGTGTCACTTGCAGTTAAACAACTGCCGTATTGAAGCATTCAATGATGACGGTTTATTGCACATAAATTAACAGTCAAGACACAGTAGTTAGGGTCTCTAACAGAGCAGGAGGCTCTTTGTGGAAACCAACACAATGCATTTATGGGCCTTTAAGTTGCCATTTAATGAAACTATAATGAAAGCGGTAAACCTGCATTGACTGGGTTAACAGGTCACACGTGACAAAATTCCGTCTGACTACTGGCGAACACCACTTGGTTCACTAGACCAAGAACTGGGTCATAATGTCAGCTTTATGAAATAAAGTAACAGGTATATCAGAAACACTTCTCATGCTGCAGTAACTGTGCATGTGATTTTTCTCCTAATACTCTATGTTTATTGAGTACGGTACATGTAACAAATGTACGCTCACAAAAACAGAAAAATAAAAAGCATTGTCAACATAAAGAAAAAACACAAATCAGCAAACCAAGAAAAAACTATTTATAGTCATACAGGCATCTTAATACAAAACTTTTACGACTCAGGTCATAACTATAACGTGGTAATTCAAACGAGCGACCTTAGGACGTTTCAAAAAGTAATCCGTGGCAGGTAGCAATAAAGAATGAAGGCAGTGAACCTGGCCACACATTTTTAGCCAAAAGTCTTTTATCAGCAGCAGAAGTTAGAAGAGTTTCTAATTGCATTAGAATAATAAGAAGAAGAACTGCACAAAAGTACAAAATATTTCTTCTTACAGCAGTATGATGCGAAATGTCAAAATCAATTTACACAGCATAATAGCCAGTCCACGAAAGACAAAATCATAGTCAATCATTGTGCACAACGGTCTACCAGTATCACTGACTGTCACCAGTATCACTGACTGTCTCAATTACCAACAGTTGGTCATGTGAACAATTCACACACTTTAAAACCAATCCCTAACATTTTGTATGAAGATCTAAACAAGATACTGCTAATCCAGACAGTAAGAACTCAATGAAACGTAAAAAACAGGTCAAAAGCTAGGTGTCTGCTAGTGCTAGCTGCACCGTGGGTCCAATTGTCCGTTAGCGCGGGCAATGGATGGCCACATAATGCGCTGCGGCACCATTGGCTCATGCCATTCAGCTGCCACTTCCAAGATTGTAAAGCTCTGCTGGTCACGAGTCTGACTCATGTAAGTGGCGCTGTAGCAGGTGTTCAGACCTTTACATTTACCTTTAGGGTTGCACTCTCATACCATCATCAGGTGAAAGAAATATATATCAACATCATGTACACTGTACATACAGCTTCAGAAATTTCTGAACATCTGGAAACAAACCTGAAAACGAAGAGCAGTAGGCAGACGTTTCGGAGTCGGGGTCGTAGACGGGTGACTTCGTAAAGCTGCAGTCTGGACTGACGACAGTCTGTGAGGGAACACAAAGTGATTTTGCCAGGCCGGTAAGACAAGGAAACACGTTTTTGGGGTCGACGCATCTGTCCGTGTGGTTTGTACAGGCGGTAGTGATGGCAGGGCAACACGGCCGGCATTCTCCGCCAGACTTCTGATCGGCCGCGTCTGCAGAGTCGTCGGACGTCTGACGGACGATAAGCGACGGCGGTGGCGGTAGGCCGGTCGTCTGTGACCACATGCAGTCGCGAAGGACCGGTCCGTCGGCGTGTTCCGATCCCGAGCACTCGCACGACGTGCACGAACAGAGGAAACTATCGCAGCGAGCGCGCGTCGTCGCTGTGGCATCGGCGGACTCCGCCACTGTCAGCGTCTCGCAGTCAGTACACGTATCCATCGCACTACTATCGCAAGGAGACCACGGAGGCGTAAGTAAACCCCACTCAGAGTATGAGTCGTCAGCTTCAAATAAACAACCGTCATCGCTCTTTACATCGTCAGCGACGCCCTTCAGAGGCGCCTCCATGAACTGCGTCATGAACATCTCGACCACTTGATGTTGGTACATCCAAGACGCTTTTTCTACGATAAATACAAACACAAGACTAAATCATATATCACCTCGCCATTAAAATATTCCAAAATTTGTCATTCTGTCGCAAAAAGTTGGCGACATTATCTGTAAGCCCAAGACGTTCAACTTCAAAGTTGAAGCTATGCATGCGCCATTCCAGACGTTCCAGTCTTCCAGACCAGACGCGGCACGCCCCCTCAAGCGCCGGCAATTTATTACACTGACAACGTTCGTTCATGCAGTAAAATATGACTTTCAGATCACAAAAAGCGAACTTACCGCAATGCAGCGAGAAAAATTAATCCAAAAAGCCGCTACTGCGAAGAACTCGCAGTTCCAACTACTCAGACGGTCGCCGATCAATGAACTACTACTCCAGACTACAACGCAGCACACACGTGTCAGTGCGCGCCAGCAATGACAGCCGTTACTATTCGTACAGCAAACAGCTTTCTGATATTATTTGCCGAATATTAGCGAATATATACTTCTGCTCGCTAAATTTACGCCTTTACAAGTAAATGAATACAACGTACTGTTCGCGAGCCAAAGCGCAGCCCACGAATGCGTAGCGATCGAATGGGCGTGTCAAAGGCCCTGCTAGATTTCCCGCGCTTTAAGTGGGCGGGGCGCCAGAGAGCCGACTCTCTGATGAATGGACGGCGGTTCTGGGGTTGGGGCAACGGGGACTGAACTGAACCCCTTCAAATCAATGGACATTGACAGCAACGAGTACGATTGAGTGACTTGACAGGAAGACGCCACAAGATGGTGTCAATTTTGTTAGGCCCCAGCGTTTGACTGGAAACCCGACACGGACTACCGACCGAGTACGCACAACTGTCAACTACGCACCGACTAAACCAACTGGGCCACTACTCAGCACTCAGCAGTGTTGCATGTTCTATTGGCTGGTTGTAGTCGAAACAGCTTACGGGTCTTATTTTGCAATAGCCAGCACTTCCCGATCATGACAATATTATTAGCAAACGTCTATGGAATGCTGGTACCGTGATACAGCACCATTGTTGGCCGGCCACTCCCATTCTGACGTCCACACGGTGTTTTCATTTTTAGCGAGCTCCGCTATTGACACCGTATTTTCGTCTGTCTGCACTCTGCACTGCAACCCCCATGTAGGCATACTGTGAGTAAAAGGACCTTCTATTTACGTCACGTGTTTAGTCTAAAGAGGTGTTTATAACGACACAACTCAACTCAACTGACCCAGTTGGACTTTTTATCTTGAAATAGCGTTATTTGGTGCATTCTGAGATGTTTTTAAACTTTATATTCCAATCTTTGCGTGCCAGTTTTATGACCGTAAGTGCGACTCGCTATATGGCTTGATGACGAAGGATATAAGCTACAACAGGCCATACGCCAGCTACATGTAGGCTACTTGCATAAGCTACGAACTTCTAAGAAAATATTGATTTTATTGTTGATTATTAAGTCATTAAATAATGCGTAAAACTTCAACATTTAGGGCCCATATACCTGCAGGTGTCGAACATGAAAACTTCAAAATAGACTGCCGTACTGCAGACATCGTGCTCGTAGAACGTAACGTCAGATTACGTAATGTTTGTATCCGCCTCACGTACATTGTGTAGAGATACAAGTATATGACTGTCATTGTCGGTTGGTTGGTTAGCGCAAATTGCGCACACATTAACAGTCCTGGGATGATACATTTGTAATTGGGGAAGAATTTCTGAGACCCTGGAATAGGAAGATTACTACAAATTGGGAAAACTGGTTACCAAAAAACCTCTCTGGTGGGAGGGCGATCGCCCCCCCCCCCCCCCCCCCCCCTATGGACCCGCCACTGCTCGCAACCGTGGTAACGTTCAGGTCATTGTGCGAAAGGACCACAGGATGCGTTTGTCCTTCTTCCGTGAGCAACTCGTCCACAGCTCAGAGCAACTCGATCGTCCTCCTGGACACAAAAAGGGGTTTTTAGGCCCTGATATTAAATATAGGCCTAAGTGTATTACGTTATCGTAATTTGTAATTTGGATCCGGGCATAGAGGCAACAGCCTGCGCCTGTGAAATTCTCTACGTCTGCAGTGATGCGGATGTGTGCATGCTTTAGCATTTTCTACTGTAGCTCAGAGCTGGACACGGATTGGATTCATCCATGGATTGGATTGGATTGGGTCAGTCAGCTAGTGGATTGGGTTGGATTGGATTTAGCAAAATGGACCCATGTCCAACTACTGTTCTGTCGCTGTGACCACGTCAACGCCAGGTAGACCTATACGTGCTGTGGCCTGAATCTCGGACAGTGGAGTGGCGCTGGCCGCTGGTCATTCTGTTACCGCCCACTGAGTCCTGGAGGCGAGCGTAAGGTGATAGACGAAACCCAGGCCATGGTGCCGCGGCCCCGCGGGCATGGCCGGTCAGCGGCATACGTGCATGTCTGCATGCTTGCATGGAAGCACTGCACGGTTATTGAGGGTCAGCCAAGCCCACCTGGAGAGTGGAAACTAGCTATATAATGCACATGCCCATTCGGTCAAAATACCACGTAGGTCCTGTGTTACGGACCAGCGACGAGCGATTGGCCAAAAAACAGCAGGAGCGGTGATGAAACTTGTGTCGCGAGTATTTCGAATTGCCCAGACACGCGTCAAAGAACAAGTGTATTTGGATTGGATTAACGTGCCCTCGTACAGTAGTGGCACGGTGGCTTAGTGGTAGGGCGTGGACTTGCGATCCAGGACTCTGCGACGCTGCTCCGCAACAACCTTAGGCAGCTTGTTCACACCCCACTGCCACTGTTGCCAAGCAGTATAATTTGATACCAGCGAAAGCTGGGAGGTAAACAGGCACACCACGCGACGCACTAGCCCCGTGTCTGTGGTCTTGCAGATTTATCTGGTGTCTGGCTGAGGGCTGCAGAAACGGAGATCAGCGCCGCCCTATGAGCTTCGGCTCGGGGAGGAAGCTTTTTATGGTATAGTCAAAATTTTTTATAAACATTTTGTCACAAAAATGACAGAAAAGTTCCCTATTTCATCCGACTACACTACAAAAATGTTAATAATGTGTACGCTCCGTAACATAACATTCACTTCCGCTCTTTCTGTTTTGGCGTACAAGGTGGCCCATAAAAAGTAAGCCCCACCTTTTTTGATCGTAATGTGTTAATAACACCATATTCAGGTTTGTGGAAACAGCGTATATATTATGTACATTTACGTAATCAGTTAATCACATCGTTCATGTACTGCTTTCTAATATTAAATATTCTATGACACGCATCAGACCAAATTGGGATGACTCAACATCGTCTGGTACAGTTTGCATTATTTTACCCATGACCATGTATAGAATATTAAACCAACGAAATATTTAATAATAATGATGAAATATTATAATGCTTGTGTGACACTCAAATCCAACCACTGGTACAAAATGTGCCTTTATTGACACATTTTGGTACAACTTTTTTAGAAACCATGCTTAGGCCTACTTTTTCGGCCACTCTGTATACACGCCGTTAGTATTTAAAGAGACTGTTTATTGCGACGTCTTTTTAATAAGTAGAAGCCGCTATAGATTTATGTTGTGCCAAGATATTTGGGTTGAGTGAGTGGTATGAACTGCGTGCACAAAAGACGCGTCGCTGAGTGACCGCTTCACGACTGGCCGTCCCTCCGGCTGCACCGATATTAACGTCAATGTACCGGCGTGACTGGACGCAGCGCTCGATCTCCAGTGCATTCCAGTCATTCAGTGGCTGTTGGCCTGCGCTGCGGCTACTTCGGCTACTTGTAACCACAACAGCTGCATGTAGATCAAGGTTATACAGTTGCACAGCAGACGGCCATACAACACTCAACGGGAACGTCTGGCTAATGCACTTCCCATTTTCCCAACCTCTTGAAAGTCTTCAGAAACGCGACAGTAGGGCACATGGCGCCCATACCGGTAATATCCTAGCATGTAAACGTATAGTTTGTCATTGATATTTATTTGTGCAGCTGAGGTAAGTAAGTAAGTAAGTAAGTAAATAAATGATTTATAATGCTTGGTCATCGGTAAAATAAATAATGCAAACTGTACTAGACGAGATTATGATTGTAACAGGTTAGGCCTATTTAATTTTTGATTAGAGGCCTATGTTTTATAGGGCTATGTAGTTTGTATATAGGCTATTCGCCTGTAAGTTTTGAAATGATTTGCGTACTGTGCTCAGTGAAGTCAGTGTGCTGCCTATTTGGCGTATTAAACGATGATGACTAATAAATTACGTCAAAGACAACTTAAACTCTGAACAGATAACACTTTATAATAATAATAATAATAATTATTATTATTAAGCGCCTCACTTTACTTTAGTAAAAGAGGCGCTTATTGAGATAGGCTGTGTCGTGACATCGTTGGTCGTTGGTTGGTTGTCACGCGCGTGCCTGTGGCCAAACGGTGCATCCTAGGCCTATAGTTACTATGGAACACTAATAGGAACCCATACCCCAGGAATTCAATGGTACAAATTTCGACCCCTGGGGTGACCCCTAACCGGGGAATGGGCCCCCGTGAGGCGCTTTTTGTCAAATTACTTTGACCTCTTGTTATTATTATTAGCACATCGACCGTTTAACGGACCGTTATTCGTGCAGTTCTCCGGGTTCGCCAGTGTAAATAGTGTGGCTTGTTGTACGCTGCTGTCACAAGTAGGCCTATTGAGATTATTGAGAAGTCATTAATAATCATTATGCAGAATGACGTCGCACTGGACTGGTGAAATATTAAGTTGTCACCGCTGTTCAAGACGTTCAATCGGCGAACGTGGGTATGACGTCTGATTGTTGTGACATCAATGCCTCATTCCAGAATGAATGACACGTCTGTGCGCCGTGTGTGGTGCTATAATCATCACATCCGCCGCCTGCCTTGCCGACATTTCGCATTGCTTAGCTAGAGACACCTATAACTACAATGATAGCGTTCTATAATGTGATTCGATCGGTCCCTAGCGAATTGATCGGACCGCTCCGAGCGATAGGGGAAACCTGTCACGTGACGTTTCACGCCCATCGTTCCGCATGTAGTGGGCGTGGCTGTTTACCAAATAGCGATAAAGCATTAACTTATTAACACACGCATTAAATTTAAAATGAATTAGAGTCCAGCTAAGTTAAACAAGGAACTTAGCTATCCCAAACAGATCGCGCGTAAGCTACACACACAATACGTCGATGGCATCTATAGTAACTCCGTGACCTTGAAATCTAGGTTAGAGGTCACTCAAAGTCATTGGAAATAGCACCATTTGATAGATCGCATACGTGTTCCTATTAGCGTTCCATAGTAACTATGGCGCTATCTTGTATTGTTTGCGAGATATAGCGAGTTATTGGTCGAGAATCGCGAACTTTGTATACCCCATCTGTATGTGGAAATCGGTGCCAGACGCGTTTTTTGGTCCTGCAGATTCAGTCACAGCGCACAGACACGCTGTGGGGTCGAGGCCTCGGGGAGAACCCCTCGTCTCGTCTCCGTTTTCGTTTCCCTCAGAAGGGCAACGTAGCGCGGCGCATGCTCAAGGAGTCAATGTAGCACTGTAAGGCCTTGTCGGCGCCTTCGTCGGCAGTGGGCTTATGTGAGCAACTAGGGACCAGCTTTCATGTCCTGAAAGTTGCGTGCGACGTCGGGATAGTGCGCAGAAGAGTTAGACGGAGTCACATTTATGCTGCACCAAATATTTGACAATTCGTGGGTAACTTGTCGCTCGGGTACCGCCCCCCCCCCAATGCCAATGGATCGACGTTTGCGTATCCGTAGCCTAGGAGGTCAAACGTCAACTACCCCGGACAAAACCCTCCCACGTCGTAACCCCCCTTAGACGGAACCTGCATGGCGGAATATTTTTGGAAAACTGGCATTAACCCGTACGCATGGCCTTAATTAACAGACAGCTTAGGGGGTTATGACCTATAGGGTGTTGTCCGGTGAGGGGGGGGGGGTAGTATCGTATTATATCTATTCCATACTAGGCCTATATCTATTCAATACAATACAATACAAATAAATTTCTAACGCGCCCTACATGTTAATTCGCAAGCGAATCTGGAGCGCTGCGATGGCGCCAAAAACTGTTACGAGTAGCAAGATTGAAACAGTTCAGTTTTAAGCCGGTTCTTAATGTCAAAAACGTATCAGATGAACGGGTGTGGACACAAGAGAGTTCCAGACAGGGGTTTATCTAGACTTTCTCACCAGGGCGGATCTCCGTAGTCACAGGGGTCTGGGGGTGGCCGTGTCAGAGGGGAAGATCTAAATTTAAGTGCGATACTAATGTACATTGTGTCAATGATAAGCAGTATATGAAGTAGGCCTACAGACTTGACTAATCGGAAGATAGTTTTCTTCAAGTGTATGCTTAGGCCTACTGTAGTGTACATAATAGTAATTTACAGGCAACCATGTGCCCTACACATATCTTGGTATACCGTACACCACCCCTCACGGGTGGGGAGTTCACTGCTTGGCCAGGGGGGATACAATTGTTTTCGGGGGGTGAATATTCCCATACGGGGTGGCTACATAAACCCCTGGTTCCAGACTGTAGGAGCGGCTGCACAAAACGCTCTCGCTGCAAATGATATAGTGCATGGCTGGCTGCTGCTGTAGAAGAGCTGAAGTTGAACGTAGAGTTCTATACGGATGGTAATCGTGAATTTCACGGCACGCCGGCAGTCCAGACAGCCGTGCCTTATACGTGACAGTTGCCAGTTTAAAAACTGGTCTCCCAAGTCACCGCATACTGGGCGCTTGTCCTCTAACATCAGACTGTACTCGATGGCATGTCACTGTGGTCCGCTATGACCCGGTGCCCGTGCCCGGCAGGTGCCCCCCCCCCGACCCCCTCCTCTGTTCCTTGAACGTCTGTCTACAACTTGCACTTAGCGCCCACGCGTCGATTACGGCCCTTTAATGTTTCCGCCGAACTTAACGCATCGTCCACTAATCACCCGCTGTTTTCTGGCTGTCAAAAAGCCACTGTTTGTGTAGCTATGAATCGGCGCTTGTTTTGACATGTATATTGACTGTCACAATGCACAAAGCCCCGTGTCATTTGTTCGCATGCGCCGTGCGCAATGATATGTAAAATCGTGCGCAACCTTTCATTCATTTCTTCGTACGAACGCATCGAACTCGACCCACCAACAGACAAATGCACAGAAATATTTAGTATGCAATCTGGACGGTAAAATTATATGTACAGTTATCGCGAAAAGATGCCTTTTCGGGTTGCAGCCGTAACTTTAAAAGTGTTACACACACACAAATTTTGTCATTATTCTCATAAGCAAGACAGCTTCAGACAGTGTACTTGTAATTTGCATAATGCGTGTAATTTGGGTTGAAATATTGGTAATTTCAGCAAATAAATGAAAAGTGTGAATTCAAGCCGTGCCGCGTGCATAACCGACAGACATGCATGTATTATAACCCCACCTGGACATATCCCGCGGAGGTTGTCCCCCTTTTTAATTTGAAAACCGCCACTAACCCGTACTCCTGACCCTATCCGACCTGCGGGTAAACTTCGGGAGGGATATCTGCCGATGTCTCTGGTTTTCTGTCCTTTGCAGTTTGGATTGTGGTTGAGTTTGAACAACTTCTGTTCTTCTAATAGGCCGAATCGATGTAAGTGCGATACTGATTAAACGAAAATGATGATGATGACGACGATATAATATAATCTGATATAATACAATTCGTCGAAATATCTGTCTGCTGTGAAATTGCATGGTAATAAAACACTTAATTACATCGTTCTTGAACTGAAAGTGAGCGATTCGGTGTTTAATCGTATTGGCCTAGAGATTTTCTTGAAACTTTTGCCTTTTATAAAATAATTACGATGTTTTACAATAATTAACTTGAGTTTTGAAAGCAAACGTCGAATTTTTGTTTTCCTATAGTTTAAATTTGCCGCGCGATGGGGCCTGAGTGTCATGTTGTGTCTGTCCGTCTGTTCTGCTGTCTGTCACGTTTGTATATTGTGTTAAAATAAGTAATCATATCCTCCAACTTTTTTCACTGTCGGGTATGCATAAGTCTTACGCATCGCGCGCTAAAACCGAGCAAATTTTTAATGGAAGTGAACTTCCTCGTTGTCGCTGAATTATACAACTAGAGGAGTGGCTAACTTCCGGCTTGTGTAATTCAGTAAAGCCGTGTTCACAAATACGACAAGATACGTGCAATGGAAGTACTGTGCGATAGAAATCTTCTTGGGCCCATCCTTAATATTACGGTATAAACGTTACTCAAATCAAATCAAGAATCGACAATGTGGCACGCCGGGATACCCCTCCGAGAGATATCCCCCCGGAGATTAACCCCCTACTCGAATAGGGTCAGGAGTAAACGGGTTAGTGCCAGAAATCGATTTTTGGGGGGATAATCTGCAGGGGGAATATGTCCAGGCCGATCCAGCGGATTATCTCGTGGATTCTAGAAATTTGGAGATTGGTCAACGTTTGCAGCTTGTGTCCCTCGACCCCAATGTAGAACCCAGTCCCCGGTCTCGTACGACTCTTTTACGAAACTCATTTAAGTCTCGTAAGCCTACAAGACTGGTATGAGAGATTGCATGTTAAGGCCCGTTTATAGCGACACAACTCAACTCAACTCGACGTCGAGTTGAGTTGAGTTGCGTCGCTATAAACGGGCCTTTAGTTGCACCGTATAGTGTTGTCACTGCCTATTATGGCTTGACGTGGGTCAGGCGGCGCAACGCTGTTGATAGCTGTATGTTTATACATTTCGCGCACAAAAATAAATCTGTCATCACGTCTACAGACAACACTTGCAGCAGCACTACGTGAACAGTACATGGGAACTACAGTGGAGGCCGGGGTTAATGGGTTAACGAAGCAGGTGACGTGAGCTAAAATGCTGTATATTGTTAAGGCGTAGTCGTTCTGTTTTTCACCTATCAACGCTCTTTTCACTGCTCAGGTATATTTGCTGTAGGCCTAAGTTGAGCCGACTAATAAGCCGTGGTGGTAACCGGATATACCCCCCCCCCTGCAGACATTACCCGCGGAGATACCCCTAGAGAAAATCCCCCGGAGGTAACCCCCGTGGGTCGGTTAGGGTCAGGACTCCGCCTCGTGAGTCGGATATGGCCAGCAGTATCAGCAGAACGCTGCTGCCCGATTCGTCACGGGAGCTAGGAGACGTGATCACATGACCCCGGTTCTACGTGAATTACACTGGCTGCCAGTGCAACAAAGAATAAGGTTCAAAACAGCTGTCATGGTGTACAAGTGCATTCACGGCTCGGCTCCATCATACCTGGCATCATACTGCAAACCAACATCATCTTGCTCTGGTCAAATCTGCGATCCGCCAAGTCTGGCCAACTCAACTTTCCTGGCACGAAGACTGACTACGGAAAGAGAACTTTCGCTGTCAATGGACCAGTTGTCTGGAACAGCTTACCTACTGAACTTCGGTCGCCTGACATCTTGCTGGACGTTTTCAAAGCCAAACTGAAGACATTTCTGTTTAACTGCTGACTTAGCGCATTGTTTTTGCGCTTTACAAAATCCTTAATAATAATCGGTTAGCGTCAGTTTTCGAATTTTCGCTTTAAGAAGTTTCTACACACCGCGGGGTCTAGGAGATTTTCTCTAGGGGGGAGTAATATCCGGGAGGGGAATATCTCCAGGGGCTTATATCTCATATAATCGCCGTGGTTCCCAAGTTTCGTTGCGTTTTTGCAGCCGTAGACCACAACACAATACATTTTGTGATCCGCACCTCCCCCTCCCCCTGGACAATTCCCCTCTTATTACTGTCACTGACGTGGGACATTCCGGCTCTTCTTTAATTATCCACAGTTTATAACAACTTGTCCAGGGGGGAATTGTCCGGGGGAGATAAGAGGTCCTACAGTCTACAGTTAGTTGGCCAACATAATGGTGTAGTTAAGCGAAGAACGCACTTTAATAAGTATGTTTATTCGCATGAAAGCAGACAAATACAATAATGCAGTTCTTCTGTCCGGGCGCCCGCATCCACGCCATCAGCTCGCTGATGTTGTTTGTTAATGGCAAATCCAGGGGGCAATCCGGTCATGCCGCCGCCCTTGAAATTTTGTATAAAGTTGACATTATAACACAAATAAACTAGTGAGGCCCGCTACTGCTGTTCCAGAGACCAAGTTCAATTTAAAATTTAAACAAGTGCGTCAGTAGAACTGACATAAACCCGCCATTCGCATTCCAAACAGCTTTTCCAGGGGGGACAGATTTCAGTGTTTCTACAGGGAGGGTCAAAAAGCTTCATACGCTGCTTGTAAGCCTCTATTTTTAGCGGTCGCTGAGATA
>Ga0209149_1000587_pt1 | contig 15620 bp, 11 predicted proteins | sample WorMetTyACAVOLI2_FD_187423 | JGI IMG/M metagenome (GOLD analysis project Ga0209149, IMG submission 187423) | Marine gutless worms symbiont microbial communities from Max Planck institute for Marine Microbiology, Germany - Olavius algarvensis... ... | reverse complement strand
ATTTTGTTTAATTTTTGCTGATATTTAGGTCTTGACAATTTCCCAAGGTAAAGTAGCTGCACGAAATAGGTGAGGTGGGAAAATAAAAACACCTGTCGATGGCCTGTACTCTTAGTAATAAGTGTGTCAAAAATCTTTCTAAACGGACAATGCTACTTCAACTTATCATCAAAAACGTGGTCACATGTTTTTTTTTTGGAACACAGTGTATATACAGACTTGCCAGTTAACCAATGTTATAATATTCAAAAATCGAAATATACAGGACAGTACAATACTATAGACAGCAGTATTTCACATCTGATAAAAGACATACATGCCATTAGTTTAAAACGAAAATTACAAAAACAAGAAGCTTAGCTGTCACACAGAAACCATGCTATGCTCCATGTCATCTGAAAATTTTCTCACATTAATTCTAGACGACAGTTCATATGTCGACCCACTCTGTGACCATCAAGTGCTGATGGTCACATTTAACTACAAACTAAAGTACATGGTAATTTATATCTCCGTCCAAAATGCAGTTATTACTGTTACCTTTTATTTTGATACTACAATGTATTATATGTTATCTTGGATTGGAAATGTTGCCCAAACTCTGGCATTTCTTGTTTTTATTGGTTTTTCCTCACTATTGCTGTCGACCAGTGTGACCATAAGCACTTGATGGTCACAGAGTGGGTCATCATTGTGACCATCAAGTGCTGATCATCACACTGGTCGACAGCAATAGCGAGGAAAAACCAATAAAAACAAGAAATGCCAGAGTTTGGGCAATGTTTCCAATCCAAGCTAACATATAATACATTGTAGTATCAAAATAAAAGGTAACAGTAATAATTGCATTTTGGACGGAGATATAAATTACCATGTACTTTAGTTTGTAGTTAAATGTTAAATATCTATAAGGTATACGACTGGATACGATAGATTTAATGTGCAGTCAAAAACTGATAGGTAGCCAGCTTAATTTACTACACAGAAACAAACAGAAAATTGTACAAAAAATGGACGAAAAATAAACCGATGAGTACGATACAATACGGTCCAGTACAATACTCCATGACAGCAGTGCACAAGGCTATCAGAAGTCTCTTATTTATAGTGGGATTTGTTCAAATAATGGATGCTTGATGATGACAAAGATGACTTAACAACTGATGCAGGAAGTGAATTGAGACAAGACTGGTGAGGACGATGAAATGAATCTGCAAGTTGATTCCACAGACAACGTGACGCACATCCAAATATGGGATCTGTGATTATCAGTGAGGAAACAGCTGGCGGTCGAGAAACGGAGACAACAGATGAGGAGTGGGTACTGTTGAGAGATCAGAATGATGGTGTAAATATGTAGGTTGAGTGGCAGGTCAAAGACTGATAGATATTTACAGCAGCTAGACCTCAAAGCCTTCATGTCTCAATCTCAAAAGGTCATAACACGTTACAGTTGCCTAAACAATCGGTACACCAAATTTGAATATGCAGTAACAAAGCAAAAGTTACAAAGTAACTGCAAACCATTTCAGGACTAATATAGTACGGCGTTCCAAGAACGGTGTTGGCGCCACCATTAACCGACGTCATCAGCTTCGAAATACCAAAGTCGCCCACTTTAACGACTCCTTCTTTCGTCAGGAAAATGTTTGCAGTTTTGAGATCTCTAAAACAACAAAGACAAATTTTTTTACTGTACTTAGCTGAAACGTAAATCTACAAATTGAATACACTGTTTGTTATTTTCTTAGTGTATTATTATTCTGATGAAGTACATAAATATGTAATCAACTCGCACTCTGTTACTCCAGCTTAATATCTCGTAGATGATTTGTAAGCAATATCCAGCACACAGCACCACTCCAGCCTGCTGCTGCTACTTATTTGCCTACATGTAGATTGTAGATGCATCAGGATAGTTAATTATTAAATGACACATATTTCTATACAACCAAATGGCTGCAATTTCAGAGGCATTGGGCACGTGTAAACAAAATGTCCACGGCTGTTGTGCAGCAGTGCCATAGCTGGAAATCACACCTGCTAGCTGTCAATCATAAGTCCAATACATCAACGTTTGTGTCACTTCTTCTTCTTCTTGTATGCGTGTCATGAACCATAACTGGTCAGCCATGAAACAGTGTCTTCATCCGCAGAGTGTAGCCGAGATAAGCTGCCATTCAGTTTTGTCGGGACAGGATTCGACAATGTGAGACATCGTCTGGGTCTCGCCACAAGGACACAGATCAGTGTCTGTAAGTCGCCATTTCCTCCTGCAGGCACCGCAGTGTCCCTGTTCCGTGCGAAAATGGTTCAGCAGAAACCACTGTTGCTGAGAGAGGTCGAAACCTGGTTGCCGGATTGTGGGGTCACAGACTAAGGTAAAGGTAAGGTAAAGGTACGTGGATTTATATAGCGCCCTAGATGACAAGTAACTCGTCCTCAAGGCACTCAGACATGGATCACACAGTTTAACCTGCAAACAACACCATGCCTGCCTTTAGCCTTCGTTCGCATTCACCAGATGGCGCCTCCACGGATCTGTGGTGACAACATCAAGTTTCAGCTTACTCATCATTTATCGATCCCGAAAGGATGAAAGGCTGAGTTGGCCTAGTTGGCTGACCTACAGTGGACGGTTTATCCACATAAGTGGTCACCCGTCAGCTGTTGGTCGAGCGCAGGACAGTGAAAGCTCGCCGGTCAAAGACCAACGTTCTACCACTGAGCCACTAGGTGAGAATTGACCACCTGTGCCAACTTCCAGTTATGCCTTCATCGACTTTTGATGTCAACTGGTTGCAAATCTAGCCACAACGGCTTCTTGGGGGTCAGTCGTAGCAATGGTGGGCTAAGGATATCAGGCTGGATTGGCCAACTGTCATGTTTGACGATTTTCTCCACCTCTCTTCATACACCTACATCAGTATCAGTATCTGATGACAACAACTGTTAAACTGCCCTTAATCCGGGAAAACCTTGGTAAGTCGGCAGCAGAACTCTAGGAAACATTAATGCAATACACCCTCATTCTCATAAGCACTCCCAACCTTCCCTCCCAGACCTTCCAAGAACAAGAACCAACCCACACTTCTTTTATACTTGCCTAATTCAGGACTTGCTAAGGTCCTTGGTTGATTGCTGGTCCCCTCTCACTCACATCTCTCACTGTATGACCACTAGCCGGCCTGCAGCAGCCACACATAGACGAGAGCGAGAGCAAGCCCAGCCTAGGTACTTTTACGCCAGATGCCCTTCCTGTCGGAACCCTCCCTATTTCTGGGCTTGGAGACCGGCTCGAAATATGCTGGCTTGCATATCCTGAGGCTAGGCGTAATACTGTAGGCTACTGGTACACATGTACTTAGCACACAGAGCAGAACGTCTCTGTACCATTCTAACTCCAACACTACAATATCTTTATCATGCCAGTGCTAACCAACCTGTGAAGTATATTATGCTGATGAATGTGCTTGATAGCAAGAGCAACTTGCGAGAATATTTCCAATATCTCCTTCTCCTCCATAGGTTTCTCACGCTGTGCCAGATACTGAGCCAGTGTCCTGCAGATAAACAGGAACAGCTCCAAATATTAAGCTTATTTAACACAGAGCTACGAAAGCTATTACAATTATCTATACCTCTGCCTCAAATACTTTCTGCTTATGCACATTTTGACAGCAGAGTTTGCAGCAATGTCAATCATCAGCAAGATGAGATAACTGACAGTCGTAACCACAGTGTAAATAACAGACCAGAGAAACGACTCACATTGGTGGCCAGGTTGCCACCGGCCTTTTATATTGTACCGCATGCCGGTTGGAATTATGGGATAGTGTCGCCGTTTTCGTGACTCAAAATTGGGACGTAGGTTAAAATGTTGACCAACTTGACTTGCATGCATACATACAATGGAAAAAACAAACGTTGGTATTCCTAACACATGCACACTTTGCAGTTACTACTGTACTTAGTAATGTACTTAGTAATCATTTTTTTGGCAAAATAAGCTGACAATAACTTTCAACAAAATGATAACATCTGGCAAATCTGATTGATCATATCCATCTTGCCGACCACCAAAATGAGCTGCATGCTAAAGCACTTCTGGTCACGCGTTTCGGCTCAAGTTGAACAACTGTGCCTATTAGCTAAACTGTGGTCGTAACTCACAATGAGCTGACAATTCTTACTAGAGGTGTGCAAGGGCCTAAATTTTAAGCCCGGCCTGGTTCATTCCGTTGAGTTTTTGGCCCAGCCCGTTTAATTTCAGCAGGTGAATTTACTGCACACAGCCAATACTCCTACTTCTCAGGTGACAACTGACAAATTTGTCTGGTGCTACTGGCTCACTCACATAGATTTTCGGCCCTACCACTATTATTGCCATAAAATGTCATTAGATTTGTACTTTAGGATATAAATTGGCAACTAACTGTGGGAGCACAGGGGCCTAGATGTTTCAGCCCGGCCTGGTCCGAACCGTTCATTTTAGGCCGGAGCCAGGCCCATCTTACCAGGTGAATTTTCAGGCCCAGCCCAGACCGGCCGGCCTGCGGATGGCCTGGCCAGGCCCATGCAGTGCACACCTCTAATTCTTACCCGCCATCAGCATATTCCATCTCAATCATCATAATTCCGTCTTCTTCAAAGCTATCGTAATAGCCAATGATGTTGGGATGATCAAGCATTGCCAACACGTGCACCTACAATTCACGCATCTAGTATGTAGACGTGCCATGCGGAGTGAGTGCCCAACACAAGTTTTTTTTCAGAGCTGTGATAACGAGTGCAACTTTCACACATACCATGTTACATATATGTTATGTTATGTTATCCACATGTTATGTATAACATGTTCTGTCTACCCGTATACATTTAACAGAATGTGATAGTTAAAATTACCTGCAGTTCATCGATATGATATGTTCATCCATTTATAATTGTTCAGTTTCGTCGCGGATTAAAAACATTTATTTTTCATCGCGCCTATAGCTCTGAATAATGTGTCGTGATGACTTTGAAATGTACTCTTGGTCTGGTTGTAAGGTTGTAGGGGTTGTGCAATATAAATTCTTCTGTTAATGTTACTGTATTGTATAGACTGATAATCAGAACTGTATTCACAGCAGCGATACTAGACCAGTACAAGAAAGAAACAAAATGGTTTCGCAGTGTTCATTCCAGCAGCAAATAACTTTTGTCTTCAGTCAAAAATACCATAATTTTTGTTCACATAACATCAAAGTGTTGACTGGAAGAATTACAAAAGTAATGCACTGCTGGAAATTGTGGTTTTCTGCACCAAAGTTTGACAATTGATAACCCCATCAATTTTTCAAAATTTTCTGATAAAATTTTATACAGGTTATTGTCAAATTATTCCGCATCATTTTCTGTAAATTTTGTTTAAATTGGTTGAGATCTAGCTGTTTCATCATTAATTGCATAGGTCTGCAGTATTTCTTCAGAAACACTGTGTATTTACTGCGAATGAGTCAGACTTCTGTTGTAAACTGCAAAGTTTTCAAATCCATTCCAACTACTTCTTTCCACATTACAGTTAAGCCAGTCAATCAATCAATCAATCAATCAATCAATCAATCAGAAGAGGATTAGAGTGACCAAAGTAACAAATGTTACTGCGAGACCATGAAAACATGAAAAACATGACCATACCTTCTCAAAATGCTTATTAGTATTAAAACATTTTAATCAGCAGACAGTTTGTTACCTCGTTCTGTGCGAGCTGTCGTTCACTGACGTTCAATTCATGAAGGTTTATCTCCTTCAATATAACCAGCGAATCGTCGTCTTTCTTCTTGTACAGCACTGCCGTGCCGTATGCACCTGGACGGCCCAACAGTATTGGCAGAAGAATTAATGACACAAGACTTGACATAATGTAAAAGTTCCTCAGGTAAGACAGTTGCACTAAACAAGTGAGGTGGGAAAATGAAACCACCCCTCGATGACGTTAGTAACAGGTGTACTAAAATTGTTGTAATCAGATAAGTCTAGTTCATGTCCTAGACAAAGATGCAGTGGCATGTTTTTTTGAGAAAGAGTGTACATTATTATCTGGTGCTCCCTAGGAGGCTGCATTACGTGTTACCTCCCCGTCTGTCTGTCCGACCACCTGTCTGTCCATCCACTTGTCCTGTGCCCAGGCATTAATTCAAAAACAGAAAACACACAAAGTACAAACTTAAAAGGATAGGTTACCCATGTCAGGAGTAACTGGAAGAGCAATTTTAAGGTCAAAGGGTCAAAGGTCGTCAAAAAAAATCATTTTTGGCACGTCTTCACAAAAAATGTATCAATCCAGCCAAAGATAACACCAAGATCACCATTCCATGTTGCACACTTCCTCTAATACAATGCAGCAGTGAAATGCATACTTTTCGAGATAGCTGGGCGACACTGATCGAGCAGTAATGCATTGCATCACACAGGTGTATGTGCATTGGCAACAACAGTGGCATAGTGGTATGCTATTTACTGAAAATGCCAACATCACTGATGTACTGATGTGCTGTTTCAGGTAAATGGCACATTGGCAGATGGGTTGCTGCAAAACAAACTTAGACGGCCGCATATCATGGCACTGTTCTGCGACACAACACATGTATTTATCACAGTATTTATCACATCAGTCAGCACATTATTTATCAAATGTGTAAAAAAAGTCAAACGAGACAAAAACATTATAAAACAAGAGGCATATACCTTTCCCAACCATACGAATTTTTTCGAATCCTGAAAGTGTCTGGTTTTGTCCACTCCATGTCCGCACTCTGTCTGGCCGGAAATACAAATCACTGACATACCTGGACAGTTATCACACCTGCACTATGTTTAGCTAAACACACCTCAAAAAGTGAATAACAATTCAGACCACTATCATGTTACAGTCAACAAACACCTTCTATCATAACACATTTTCATTGTAACCCTGCTACTCAATGAAAATTAAAGCAAACGAACATCTCTTAGAAGTACAAAAACTCTGCATTAGATTACAACTGGCTGGCATTTCTTTATGACCAAATCAAACAACTACATGTATATTATTTGGCAAGAAGACAATGATCACACTAAGATACAATATATGACAATTGTAAACAAGTAGCTCTCCTGTCGCAAAGAGGCCGCACGATGCTTCGTGTCTGTCAGTAGTTAGCTTCAACAGTATAAAACGTCGAGTAGAGTCGTTTATTGTTAGTTACGTAGGCCTCAGATTTATCATTGCATGCAGTTAAATGTGCTGTTCTGTTGTCTCTGGCATAATGTTGAGGCTTCTTGTCGTAAACATTTCATCGTCTTCTCCCGCAATCAACACAGCCGCTCACACACAGCGGGCATACCCTTCCCCTGAATTTGAACATTTTAGTTTCTACTTGTGGGACGGTGGCCGTGTCCATCGGCGACCGTGTTGACAACACCTGGCCTGTTGCAGCATTAACAGCAGGCAGTTAAGCCAGATATAGGCTCAGAATCGCGACTTCTGCCTACCCCACCTGCATTCGACGCCCCCCTTTAGGGGGGTTCCCACTGCAGTATCGCCATGCCATTTGGTATGGAAAACTAGAATGGCCTGACTACCTAATGGTGAAAAATTTTGATGATATGTTTATTCGTTTTGACATAACTCATGAACGTGACAGACAGATGACGTAGGCTGCACTTGCATATCATCGTGCCAGTGGCATAGCGAGGGGGCAGAGGAAGCGGGCCGCCCGGGTGGCACTTGCCAGGGGCGGTAAATGGGCAAAAAATTATTTTAAAAAAATTATACACATGCAAATTCAGATTGTATCAACCTGTTTGCCTACGAGGAACAAAAAAAATACTATTGCTAATACGTCGCGCTCAGCATCATATAAGAGGTGGCAACCCAACTACACTCTCATTTAAGGGCATCGCCGAGACTTATCCCCGACAAATTACTGCCATCATGTGCCATGTGAAATTCAATAAGTACAAAAAGCTCGGCGGTCGCATATATGCCACGCCACGCTGTGTCGCTGAAAATTTCGCTAAGTTACTTAAAATTATGCGAAATTACACCGCTGAGTAGTGCGTGCGTAAATTATTAGTATTTCATTTTAACTATATCTCTATGTCGTACCGTTTCTGAAACATTCAACGTCGAATAATCGTTTTCCCATAAAATTTGAGCATTAGTTTTGACATATTATTATTATTATTATTATTAATGACATTTTTATAGCGCAAATTCGAAAGCTCAGCAAATGTGCTACTGGCAGTTAAAGTACTGTGTGCTGGACAGATGGACAAATGGTCAGAGGTCAGACGCACGTAATTATGCCATGCTGTAGCATATGAACGCACCAAAACCCAAAGCATAGGCCTACTGAAATTGTTGAGTTATCTTGGTAGGGCAGAAAATACGACATCCGCACCGGGCGGTCAAAGGTCTTGCTAACCCACTGCATCACGCGGCAAAAATGTAACAACTTACTGTGCTCTCGTATTCAACTCTGATCCTATTTTGCCCAAAAGTTCACTCCCCATTATATCTTTGTGTATAAATACAGGCACCTAACACAACACATTCAAATGATACATAATCACAACACTTCAAAATGAACTGCAGTGTTTCACGTCAATTCTACACTTGTAAATAAACCCATTAAATGCTCAACAAAAAATGACACTAAAAAATAACATACTGAAGCATCATTTTAACAACAGTTTCATATGTAATATATGTAATGAGAGTGAGTGTGCTGCTCACACTGTATACCTGTATAAAACTTTCCTGCAATGTTGCACTAAACAAAAAAAACAACAAATATCTGAGCCTAAACTAACATCTCTAAAGCACACTGGTCACCTACTGCACTGCCCACTACATACTGAAGACAAGTAAATATAAAAGTAAATTATAAAAAAAATAAACTTTAATCAATATAGCAATTTGCATGCAAAAAATTTGATCTTTGTATCTGATATCCCGAACTGGTATGCTCGCTTAACCACATGGCCTGGACGCACGCTGACAGCTTTTGAACTGGAAAATGTTCTTATTGTATAGTAGGGTTTGATGTAGCCAATACGTGACCAACATAACAGTCTTGCACCACCACTGTCAATGTCACCAGTTAAATGTCAACAACTGTCACTGTTATCACACGTTACCAGAATTACAAATCTTTTAACACTTTTATACTTGAAATGTTAAATTACACTGGAACAGAAGTAATGTATGTTTTTAAAAAAAATGTGCTGCAGACCGAGATGGCCGACTGTAAACTTTTTGCAATGTGTTCAGCTTCATCGCCTTGTATGCTGTTGCAAGCGAGGAAGTCAATGCGGCTGGAAGTTGATGCTAGTAACATGTGAGTGCTAGCAATTGACTGAAAGAAACCTCTCACTGATTCACACTGAGGCCGGTCTGCAGCAATGTCTCTACTCAGTACCTAAATACAGCAGCACAAAAACAAAAAACCATCAGCAGTTTAATGCAAATCACGTGTATTTTAATGTTTGCATTAAATCAAAAATTTTTAATAATAGCAATAAAAACATCATGTAGTCAGAGGTGTAAATATAATCATCAGAAGTAGAAAAGTGAAATTCTGAGAGAAATTAAATTTCCAAGTATAAATGATATAAACATTGTTAGCGGTAATAATAAAATCAATCCTGGTGAATAGGGTCCAAGATTTTCCGTGGCAAGACGCAATTTTCCGCGGCAGACTTCTACATTTTCTGTGGCATTCCACAGTGTGGAAAACTTGTTGATTGAAGGTGCGATAACACTGCAGTATCCTCCAAAATTAATGTGTAAAATGTGCACAGTGACTTATTCGAAAATCTATTTAAACGCATACCGTTACAGACCACAATATCAAGCAATTGTTCATCATTTTTTGCTTCCATTAAAAATTACAATAACATTTAAACAGTAAAATTAACATTGTGTCAATAAACAACTTATAGACATGGTCACTTAAGCTCGGTACACACTGTACCAAGCTTCAGATAGACAAGAACATGCCAAAGTACCACAGTGTTGTGCAGACAATCATTTGGCGTGGGACACTAGGGCCGTCACGTGCCTGGGTACTGGCTTGCTGCAGCAGTTAAATTCTCAGACTAGAGATGACTGGATGACATTTCCATGCCATCAGAGAATTCCATGCCTCTGTATCTTCAGACCTAAAGGCACTATACAAATCCATTAGTATTATTATTATTATTGTTTACCAAAATTCTGCAGCGTGGCATGAAATACCGCAGGCCATGGAGAATTGTGGGCCCTACTGATAAGTTGTAAGATTGTTACAGATACTGAAAACATACTGCCTCATCCTTGCCACTGATATGTATAGCAGACTGGCTGTTGTGCAGTACAAATGCAACAGCTTCCACTTGCCGACTGTCTAACTGCTGACCTATAGTAGCTGCCAAAAAACATAACCAGAACAAAAATCATAATTTTGTACATTTTTGTACCATTGGACACAACTCATACAGCAACACACTTACACCAACTAACCTTACCTTATCTTAATGGGTGGACAGACAGGCTGCCCAATGCTGAGGCTGTTTAATGCGCATTGGCACCGTAAGTAACAGCTCCTAATGTTGCAACTAATCATATTCCCATCACTGTCATCAACGTCCATTTACAAATCACATAAGAACAAAAAAATATCTTTCAATGTTGTTTAAGTAAATGTGCATTTAACCAAACAGATACGGCCTCAGCAATGGCTAGTCTAGCTGTTCGCCTCAAAGAAAAACATTGTTTAAGTGAACTGAAAATCAACAATGTTATTATTATTATAATCTTCTTCTTCTCGTATGCATGTCATTTACCATAATTGGTCAGCCACAAAACAGCGTCCCAATCCGCAGAGTGTAGCCGAGATAAGCCGCCATTCAGTTTTGTCAGGGGACAGGATTCGACAATGTGAGACACCGTCTGGGTCTCGAGACAAGGACACAGATCAGTGTCTGTAAGTCGCCATTTCCTTCTGCAGGCCCCGCAGTGTCCCTGTTCCGTGCGAAAACGGTTCAGCAGAGACCACTGTTGCCGAGGGAGGTAATTATTATTAACGACAGTATTTATCCTGCCGTAAGCAAAGCTTCAAGGACAGGTAACAAGGTGCTTGAAAATGGCTAGTGAGTAATGACGATGCAAAAATGATGTCGGCGAACAGATCCTTCCAGACGCACGGTGCAACAGCGCTGAAGGCGCACGGTCGCCGATTGTTCGTAGTCATGTGCGACACACAAGCAGCTTCTGAGTCGTTGTCGATCGCAGTCATCTCCGTGAGTCGTCTGTGTCTGCCCACTGTAGGTCTCTTGGCAGGTAGTTTGGTGCAGTCTGGTTGTGACAGCAGAACATAAGAACGGCCAGACGAAACTTGATGCGTTCAGGGATGCGCAGCCAGTGCAAGTCGCGCAGAAGTGGTTAAATGCGGTTGTATTTACGACTGTTATACACCAATCTTGCAGCCGCATTGAGCACTGACTGCAGACGATCCATCAGACGCTTAGTGATGCCACTGAGTGTAACGCTGCCGTATAAATGCGGTTGTATTTACGACTGTTATACACCAATCTTGCAGCCGCATTGAGCACTGACTGCAGACGATCCATCAGACGCTTAGTGATGCCACTGAGTGTAACGCTGCCGTAATCCAGACGCAAATAAATTTAAAACATGATAATGTGAACAGCAAATTTTAATATATAACTCTAGCAATTTTTTAAATATTTTACAAAAACACTTGTAACAATGTACACATAACTTCAATAGTGATGTTTGTAATAAGTTAAACTAAAAATTGCCGTCACTGTACAAAAACTTACCTAAACAACTCTCAATTGTTGCATTTTCATATTTGTACTGAACAAATACAACATTTGGAAGCACAGCTGAGTGCATGACTGAACTATTCCTAATCTTGCTCGAAACAACAATTAGACGCAGTGGTGCACTGGGATCTGACTCAATTGCAGCAACGGAAGAACTGCGATTAAAAGTCCTTCTTGCATCTCGAGGCTGTTCACCATCACTGACAGAGATGTTAACTGCCTGACAACCGACTGCTGCGTTATTATCACTACCATCTCTCCCAGCAGCCTGGTCAGTTCTACTTTTCTGCGAGTTAATGCTTCCTGTCGCTGTCTTTACTCGCAGTGGTCTCCCATCGGTGTCCTTTCTCACATCAGCCATTATACGTCTTCATCGCTTTAAAACGACGTTTCTCCGCCCGCGCTAATTGTGATCAGTTCACCATTTGTTGCCGGGCAAATAAAAATGTTCCTTCTTGCGCAACTGCACTAACTACATTGCAGTTTCATCACTAGATACAAGAAGCCGACAATCACAGGAAAACACAGTTTTAAATAATTTTATTATATCCGGGAAAACTTTCATGACGTCAAACGCTTATGTCGTCTTTCTCGTATATTCGTACTATTAAATTACTTCAATTTTATAACCACCTGCTACAGATACGCGAAATGGCTTCCCTAGAAATGCATTGCTATGGATGACGTCACTTCCGTCACGTATAAAACGAGTCGACGTGAGAGAGCCAGACTAGGGCTGTGCGAATCGAGCTTTTTACTGCTCGAGTACTCTATCGAGCATCTTATCGAGTACTCGAGCACTCGATGGATACCGGAAGTAGCTATTGACCATAGGGTGGTCCAAAACAAACGGATATCTGGTTCCTCATTCAAGTTTGTAACATAACAACGGTTCGAAATTAGCCATAAAATTAAAAAAATAAACCAAACGACTTAACTAAACATTATTATACTGTAAAAATATTATTGATTGCTACAATTTGCTAGTAAATAGGCATAGAAATTTGTTTTTAATACTATAGAACAGCTCGAGCTTGAAAATAAAGCTCAAGCTTTTTTGAGCTCGAGCAGGCTCGAGCAACTCGAGTACGGTACTCGGAACAGCCCTAAGCCAGAGCATCCGCAGACACTAGGAATGCACCAGTATCTCTGTATGGGATGCACATTTTTGGTTAATAATTTGCTAACCAATTAACCGAAACGGTTATTCTGTTTCAGTTCGGTTAATGGGGTAGTTAGCTATTGCAGTACGTATCACATTCGATAGATGGTGGCACATGTTTGAGGCGGAAGTGCTTATGGAAGTGGAAGCAACTGTAGACATGGTTATGTTATAGCTTTAGTTCGCGTGATTTTCTGTAAAAAAAATTACTGTTGATTTTCTTGTTTCACGCAACAAGCAGATGTGACACTAATGTGTTTTGCTCTTAATGACGTTCTTCCGGATTATCTAAGAGAAGCTACGGAACTTTTTCAGTCATATTTTTGTCAAGCATTTTTAGATAAATTTGTCGCTGTAGCGTGTTTGGAGTGACTTTAGATGTTGTTTTATTTGCATTTTGTCTCCACGTTCACGCGATGCTATGCATTGAGCGGACTATGCCGCAGTCGTAACATGTCTGTCTGTCTGTCCACACACCGGTATTCTGTTGAAGTGGCTAGGGTATCATCAAATTTATTTCACCATCGGGTAGCCAGTAGCCACACCATTCTAGCTTTTCCTTACAATACGGTATCGCAATACTCTGACAGGGACCCTTTAACGGGGGTGTCAAATGGAAAGGGGGTGCTGTCGCAGAGAGGCAGCGCGATGCTTCATGTCTGTCAGCACTTAGCTCTAGACTTCAGTAGCATTATAGGTCGAGCGCTATCTTCTATTATTAGTTACTTCGGCCTCAGATTTACTGCTGCGTACAATTTAATTATGTTCATTTTGTCGTGGTCGTCCATGCTGGTTCTGATAAACAAAGAGTCATTGATGTGTGGCGGTCTGTGCGGTAAAATGCACGGTCGACCGTCGCAGTTGTTGATCGCACTCCAGTCTCCAGCAGTCATCACTCAGATATTTGCCCACTCCACCTGCATTCGACGCCGCCGACCAACGTGTTGCCGTTAAAGGCCCGTTTATAGCGACAAAACTCAACTCAACTCGACGTCGTGTTGAGTTGCGTCGCTATAGCCACCCCACCGACGCAACTCAACTGTCGCCGACGATCGGCAATGCAACTGACCAGAACTGATCGGTGACAGTTCACACTGTAAACGTATCGACAACTCGACGTCGAGTCGAGTTGCGTCGGCGTCGCTATAGACACTTCACCAACTCAACTCAACTCGACGTCGAGTTGTGTCGCTATAAACGGGCCTTAAGCAAATAGAGATACAATGGCAGACTGATAGTGAGTCGAAGTTGGTCTATCGAATGGCGCCATTGCAATGACTTATAACGACCTGTTCGACTTGGAGGCTTATCGGCGGATGGCGGCGGTTCCGGAGACTAGACCAGTATAAACAAGATTGCACTCACGCCCTTATTTGACGCTGAATATCTCAGAAACGGTACCAGATACACACATATCACCAATAGGGACGTACACTTGCCCTACGTAAGTGTGTAATTTCAAACAACCTCAAGTAACCTTGAGTGAATTGGCGAAATACTCAATGACATGAATGATGAAGCATCGCGCGGTCTCTCTGCAACAGCTGGGCTTCTTGTTCAGATTGTCAACATTCAACTTGTCAACTTGTGGCTTGAAGTGTATGCCATAGACGGTTGTATGGTGGGAGGAGAGCAACAATCCATTTCTTTTTAGCACTCTTGTGCGCGCGTTGGAAACGTGTAACGCCCCTCTGTCTTGGCATCCAGGGACACATGACGATCACAGGACGCTATTGACTGCAACATAAAACGGGGTGAACAATAATTTTGCAATAACTTATGCACTAGCACCCTAGGTGTGCAAGTGCAACTCACTAAACGCAGATAATCATGGGTCGAGTGGGTAGATTAAAATGTAAGAACTAAGAAAAACTAATTAAGACCAATTAGACTGGAAGCTTCACAAACAGCTTTAAACGAAAACTAAAAACATTTTTATTTGAACGATATTACTGCTAGAGTCCTAGAACGTTTTAACTTTACGCTTTTTTCTCTTATTGTCTAGTTTTATTATTTCATCGTTTACTTGTCCAGCGGCTGGGCGGTCTCTGACCGTACGGTAAGCCCTTATTGTGCTTGTATTTGTATAAACATTTTAGCATCTAGCTAGCGTCTAACAGTAAAACTAGCCATCCAAATACACAACACTATCGCAGTTTGGAAAAGTTACTTAGGGTGGTAGGGCCTGCAACTGAACCAAACCGGCCTATTAGCAGGCAGCTGTTCGACTGGTCAACGTCAGCAAGTTATCGGTTCAAACACAAGCTCGAGACGTTCATTTGATGACGTCACGCGAATGAACGGCACAACTACAATACGATACGATACAATACTGTGTATTTAACGTGCAGTAAAAAGCTGACGGGTAGCCAGCTTAGTCCATCACACGGAACAAACCAAAAATTAAAATGTGAAAGTAAAAATAAAACGATGAGCATGATAGGTCCGGTCCAGTCCCATTGTCATGAAGGCAGTTCGGTAGGTAAAAGAAGTCTAAGGTGGGAAGGATTTGTTGAAAAGGTAGGTTTTGAGCCTGGAGTGAAAGAGTGAAGGAGTGATGGATGATGAGAGTGGTGATGATAATAGAGATGAGCTGACAAGT
>Ga0209149_1000586_pt1 | contig 15626 bp, 12 predicted proteins | sample WorMetTyACAVOLI2_FD_187423 | JGI IMG/M metagenome (GOLD analysis project Ga0209149, IMG submission 187423) | Marine gutless worms symbiont microbial communities from Max Planck institute for Marine Microbiology, Germany - Olavius algarvensis... ... | reverse complement strand
GTAAAACTTTGGTGTTACACCGGATTTAAGTGCCACTTGCATTTCTGCATTAATTAGGTGTTAACTCGTAGTTCGGTGTAAAACTTAGGTTTTAAACTTCGGTGTTAACGAAAGATAAAGTGACCCACTGTGTTCAGAAAAATACCTCCTTCGGTTTTGTCAAATAACTGCTTGAAAGTTAACAAATTTGAATGAATGAAAATTTCAGATAAAATAGCTCAGAAAACGCTGATTCTATGTGTATAACAGAATTTGTCTATTGGTTAAACATTCTTCGCTAACGGCAATATGAAGTAAACGACCGTCAGCGAAAGTGCTGGTGCAGCAACGGGATTGACCGTTGAAGATAATTGTTTCATTAAATGACTGTAAATGAGTAAGCAAATTGCTTGCATCAGATGTTTCCTAACACAGGATAAAATTTTGTCAAGCTAAAAACATAGATCGGACAAAATGAAAGCAGTGGCAGCATTGATTCATGTCCATGTAGAGGCTGACCATGCTGTGCCTGCAAAACTGCAAAGACTGACACAGTAAAAGACCTCACACAGATTTTCTTGAAAGTGTTAAGAAACATACCGATCAAGTGATCCACTCCATACTCACAACCATTTAATGAAGTGATGTTCTTCAATGGCATATCCCAATGCATTAAGTTCAAAGTGTGTGTCTTAATATACCGAGTTTCTTGTGGAACTGCGCCGTTGTACTTATGCGAACTGTGCAAGCCATGTACTGACAGTCAACTTCGCTCCAAATCAAGAGGCAACTTCATTACTCCACAGACCCGTCTCCGATTTACTGGCAGAGCTTTCGCCGTTTCAGCACCATCTGCTTGTAACTCATTGCCAATTGACATTCGTGATTGTAGTAGTGAGGCAACATTTAAGACACATCTCAAGACTTTCCTGTTTCATGTAGCTTTTACTTAGTATTAGTATTATTCTGCTCTATCTATTGTATTGTACGGCGCTGTTGAACATTGGATGAGTGGCGCCTTAGTAAGTCTAGGTGATATGATATGATGGTATGCTGCAACAGCACTTTTGCTTACATCCACTTTACATCAATTTTAGTAGGAATTTAACCAGAGGACAAATTATTTTCAGATGCACAGAATTGGCATTCTTTCAGCTACAGCGTCTGAAATTTTCATTCAAATACCGGTACATTAATTTTTACAAGTTATGGAAAAATGGGAATTCTTTTTGTGAACACACTGTACATGTATATAGCAAGCAATATATAAATAACACTGCTGGTAACATTATTAAGTACTACTGTGTCAAATTAAACAGCATTTATAACTTGTGTAAATTATAAAATCATGTTACATAACTAACACTATTATTATTAATATTATAATAATATTATAATAATAATAATAAAATAACAAATACAGAAAACTATCCAGTCCTTATATTTACAAATATTACATGTATTACTAGTTTCACCTTTTTTGGTGATCTTTCCCAGGTTAACTGACTACTGTATTATGTGCACAAGAGTTAACGGTGTCAAACCTTTGCTTTAGCAATAATAATAGTAATCATAACAAAAATAACAAGACCGTAAACCTCTGCCAGGCATCTAACCTCAACCAAAAGTGATCAAGGTTTTGAATCTGGATTTCTGCATTAATCCAGATTTGGATCCAGATGTCTGCCAGACTGCTCCAAAAATGTTGTGGATTCATTACCTTGTCAGCACCAGTCATATCGCCGATGTCGTAAAAATTGGCCGGTGACTGTATGAGAAATGCTAATAAATCCCCTATGCCACAATGATGAGGAAATGCGTATCTGGGACCAGTTCTTCCGACTGGTAGGCCCAATCATAATATCAAGTTTCAATGAAATCGACTGATTACTTTTGCAGTAATCCTGAACACAGACAGAATAAGAGACAGAAGGAATGACAAATGAACTACACTGACCGTATAACCTCTGCCTTGGCACCATGGCAGAGGTAAACAACAACAAAAACTATAATAGTATCAATCCAATAAATCCATCAGTGTGTATAGCACACACACACATTAACACTGCTAAAGCAAAAGAAGATGAAACACAAGTCATGTCTCATATATGAGCTGCAACAGAAACATGAAATCCACTCAATTCTGATATGACAAAATTTGTATGATATGAAACAACATACCTTCTCTCTGTGAGTCCGTGACTCTTCTTTCTCTCGCTGACGCAACTCAATGAGGTAGTCGCTGAAAATCTGTTCACGGTCACGCATCTTCTCGACACCCCTGAATCGTTCATCTTTGCCATGCTTTGCTGTGAAGTCGTTGAATGACGACCTGGCAAAAGACAATTGATGCGCAAATGACATGGCAATAATGAAACATTCTTTAACTGTACAGCTTGCTCTGGCGCTTTGCTATTCAGCAGCAGAGTTCTGTGCCCCAGTCTGATCAAGCTCAGCTCACGGTCCGGTCGATGTGCAGTTAGTTGAACTGTACTGTCTTATCTCTGGCACCCTCCATTCTGCACCTCTTCGATAGCTTCCAGTGCTCCGCAAAATTGAACCACCAGCGCTACAAAGGATGGCTGCCACTGACAAGCTGGTGGAGAAAATTGTCGAACAGGACAATTGGTAAATCCAGAGTCTGATATCCTCAACCCACTACTGCCACAACGGACATAGAGGAAGCCGCTGTGGCTCGTCTCGCAACCAAATGACATCAAAAGTCGATGGAGACGTAACTGGAAGTCGGCTCAGGTGGTAAACTCTCACCTAATGTGCAACCCCACAATCTTGCAACCGGGTTTTGACCTTCCTCGGCAACAGTGGTGGCTACTAAACTGTTTTCGCACGGAACATGGAAACGGAACAGGCGGTGCCTGTAGAAGGAAATGGTGACTTACAGACGCTGATCTTGCGGCAAGACACAGACGATGTCACACACTGTCGAATCCTATCCTCTGACAAAGCTAAATAGTGGCTTATCCTGGCTTCACTCTGCAGATGAAGACGCTGTTTCCTGGCTATCCAATTATGGTTCATGACACTAATATGAGAAGAAAAACATTGTACAGCTACAGTGAAAGAATTAATCCATCCCAAGCACTACCACCAACAAACGTTTTAAAATCTGTCATCTAACAAACTGACGTCATTTTTGGCTGTTCACTCTGTCATACACCTCAGGTGAGTATGTGTTATGGACACATAGTTAATACATATTCAAAATCAACCATGACTGTAAACTATGAGCGTCAGTTACAACCGAACAAATACATAAGACAGTCAATGAAAACAGATCATACTTGCTGGTAACATGTGCTTCTTCAAGAAGTTGTCTGAACAGTTCCTTCTTCTCTTTCAGCTTGTTGCGCTTCTCTCGCCGTTCCTCCTCCGCTCGCTCCTTCACGTACTGCTCAAACACCTGCTTGCGCTCCTTCGATGTCAGAAGAAGATAGCGTGGGTCAAAGACAATCTTGTGCAGTTCCTTCTCCCACGTCGAAAATGCCGATACCTGTTGACAGCCAGCACAGTCTTTGCACCTCTCACTAAAAACTGGCAATACATTATGTCCCACGTGCAAGCATATGGTTCTGATGTAACCTGTCTAAACAAATAAACATGGTGGAAGTCTTCCGTTACTTTACACAAGGCCTGAAGTCACACTCTCATGCACAGAGCATCGTCATCTTTCGACAAGTGATGACAATTTGTAACGATGCCCAAGAATGCAACCATCTTGCCTACGGTTGTTACATGGCACACAACTAACTGGAAGTCAGATAAGTCACAACTCTACACAGGGATATAGTCATAATTTATGGCAGAATTGTAATTTATATACTCTATATCAAATGCTCAATTAATTTACTAACTTTCAGCTATCACAAAACTGCAACACATGCAAAAGCAAACTTCCCAACTGCATGTCTTTACATGTCAGTCAGTCAATCACACTGAAACATCCACAAACTATAATAAAACATTATTAGAAATAAAGTAGTACAACGCCTACCTCCTTCTCAGACAACATGTCTCGGAACTGTTTCATGCGTATCTCCAGTGGAATTATGGCTCGCTCACGTGCAGCCTTAACTTCAGCCTCCATGGCAGCCTCCTTTCCAATGTCGATCTGCCGCACCTCTTGCCTACCCTCGTCTTTTTTCTCAGCCGAAGCAGCTGCGGGTTCGCCATTCTCATCTGGTCTGCATCAACACATTCAAGGAGTTTTGCTAATGCCAATATCCAGCAGAGAACACTGCACTACCTACGGCTACATGCACCAACATTAAAAATAACACATCAAGAAGGCAAAACAGTACTATGACACTTTCACGAAAGGTAATTCAAAGTAAGAAAATAGAAAATACAAGATTACTTTGGTCGTTTATTTTCAGGTTCTTCGCCAGTAGGTCCAGGTGCTTTCTTCTTTACACCTCCAACTGTAACCCATACCAGTGCAACACTAGTTAAAACACAGTGTAGCTGCTCGTACTAACTGATCACCATGGTATACATATTCAGCGAATAATGGCATAGTCCATACATCTTGGAGTGCAAAAAGCCTGTATGACAACACCATACTTTTTTGTCATGTTATTGTCACTGTTAAAAGGTGAAATAGTATTTATATAGCAGTCTTTTCGTAGTACCTCACACTCAAGGCGCTCAGGCATGGACCACAGTGTTACCTGCAATTATACCAATGCCTGCTTTTACCTCGTAAGAGTTCACTAAATGGCACCTCCACAGACTGAGGTTGCGAACATCTAATTGCAGCCTACTTCTCATTTATCTACCACGAAAGAATAAAAGGCTGAGTCAATCAACCTGGTTGGCTGACCTACAGCGGATGCTTTACCCACATAAGTGGTCACCAGTCAGCTGCAGGTTGAGCGCAGGACAAGAAAAGTTCGCCGGTCAAAGACCAACGTTCTACTACTGTAACACGCAACCAAAGATTCTAATCTGCATGACTGAAGCGCCAATTTTCCAGCACAAAATGTTGCTAAGTGACAGTATCTTTGTTCGTACTTCTGCTGTTTGTTCTGAATAAAACTGAGCCTTCTACTCTTCAATATACCGCAACCTTGAAGTCTATCGACTATAATGTTGCTATGACATTCATTCTTAATAATAATAATGATAATAATATGTTCTGTGAAGCTAAGCAGTTAATGAGTTAACAGTTTTCTCCAATACTGTAGAACATGTGAACTTCTTTGTATATTGTTACTATTTTTCTTACGTTAGTCGTGTTTTACCAATGTTTCAAGCACAATGATACACAAATGAACACATAAATAAGTACCAGTAGTGGGAAAGCAAATAAACACTAAACATGCAGTACTGCATTGCACGCATAGTTATGCAGTATAAAACAAAATATCTACTTTTATTAACTTGCAATTTTTTTGCCCGACTATATGTAATTTAATATTTTAAGAAGTAAAATAAACACAGCGCATAATACAGACGGCACAGAGAGGCATGCTGATAATTGTACACAGCTGACAGACAAATTGCCGTTAGCATACCTAGAACTGCTGTCAGGTTCTACACTGTAACTATCACAAAACATTAGCATTAATGTACAGCAACGTCACCGATAAAAATGTCAAGACAATTCATACAACACAATACCCATAGAGAAATAGTATGCTATAGACAAAAAATGATATAATTATCAGCTCGAATGGTACCATAACAATGACAACACATAATTACTAATGACAAGTTACGTTAATCGGCAGTAAAATAAATTGCCTGTATCGGGTGGATTCTGAACCATTTTTTCCACATCTGCCCGTCCCTGGAGTTCCTCAGGTCGCTCCCACAGAGACATTCGCTGACTTGGATTGTAGAAAAATACCCGACCATCTCCAGTCCACACAACACACCTTCACCACATCAAACACAAAAATGGGTACAAAACAAATCAACATCCATTTATACTGCTATAAAGTCAAATTTAACAAAACAATACCGGTACGGTATGCACACACTCTCCCACAAAAGTAAGAAAATATAATTTTAAAAAAAATTTTCTGACAGCTCGACAAAAATCTTCATGATATCAACAGAGCCATTGTCCATCAGTTCTGAAGGTTTCATGACAATAACTCTAACCATTTTCCCATAACACTGCGGAGAAACAAATAAGGTAACAAGACCATATGCACTGAAAGCGCAAACCTCTGCCAAGGCATATAACCTTAACCAAACGTTATCTGGGATTCGAATCTGGATTTCTGCCGGATTGCTTTTATTTTATTGTCATTTCACCAACTATCGTGAATATCGGCCGGTGACTGTATGACAAATGCTAAGAAATCTATTATGCAATCGTGATGGAAGAGAAAAGTGAATCAGAATCTGTATCCGGGAGTGAATCACCACCAAAAGTTAATCAGTTCTTCCGACTGGTACACCCAATAATAACACCAAGTTTCAACGAAATCGGCCGATTACTTTCTCAGTAATCCTGCTCACTGTTTGCAGACGATTGTATCGTGTATCGTACTATTAGATCTCAAGATGACTCCTGTAAACTGCAAAATGATATATCTTCTCTACTTAAATGGGCAGAAATGTGGCAGATGAGGTTTAATTCTAAGAAGTACCACATATTATCTCTCTCGTCAACGTAATAAGTCTTCTCCTGTTTACTACTTTGGAACAGACTTCTTAAGCACTGTTAGTTCTCATACTTACCTTGGCATAACTGTGTCATCTGATCTTAAATGGCATGAACATATTTCTAATATCTGCCTTAAGGCAACTAGGACTCTTAACTTTGTTCTTAACTTTGTTAACTGTTGTTCTCAGGAAGCTAAAAATCTTGCTTATCTGTCCTTAGTTCGTCTCCACTTGGAGTATGCTGCTGCAGTGTGGGACCCGTGTTCAACGTTGTGCTGCCCGTTTTGTCAAAAAAGATTATCGCTATGCAACTTCTGTCACTGGTCTGCTTGACGAACTTGGTTGGTTGCCCTTGTTCGAACGTCGTAAACACTTTCGTTTGACGGTTTTTCACAAGGCATTGAATAGTCTTTCGGCTGTTTCTCTGGATCACCTTTCAGTCTCATCACAGCATACTACAGCCTCCAACAAAAATAAATTTGTGACATTGCCAATTTGCCAGTTCATATTGATGTCTTCAAATATTCATTTTTTTCCTCGGACCATTACTGATTGGAATTCCCTCCCATTGGCTGTTCATCTCTTGCAGTCGACTCAGTCCTTCCACAGAACTCGGCATCCTCCAACCGTTGCTGATTATCATGACACTCCGGCGGTAACGGGTGGTCTGCACCCATTGCTGGACATTGCACCGAAGAACAGACAGAATGAACAGACAAACCACACCGATCACATAACCTCCTTCGCCAACCTAACAAACATGGTTAAAAACATTGTAACAAAAGTTACATACACAGATGACCGAAAACAAGACCTTGCCAGCTATTGTTAGAACGAGGTAGTGATACAGAGAACAACAAGCAAAAGAATACAGAAGACCGTAAGTGAAAGTTGCAGCTATTAAGCAACATAGCGGTGCAAATGACTGCGACTGTAGTGGCTAAACTGACGGATACTTAACCGAAGACCCGGATTCAATTCCAAGTGACAAGTCATTGCTGGCTTCAGAACAGGCTTCTGGCCAAAACTACTAAAACACTCCAGGAAAAAGTTCCACCTTACACGTGGGCATGTGATTCTTGAAAGGTATCTTTTTACTGGGACCATCATCATATTGGCAGAAGTACAGAGTACTGCATGGCATTAAGTGTGGTTCATTTACCATGGTGTTCCAGGTACTGGTGTACTTGACACTGGTTTGGCTCGATCAGCAGCCTTCTCTTCTTCCGTCATCTCTGGTTCCTTCTTCTACAAGTAATATGCAAATAAGCAACACTGACCGGATCTTTTTATTCATAGCACAAATGATAAAGTTAACACAATACTGGAATGCATTTTCACACACACAACAGTGATGTCAAAATCGAGCTCTACATGACCATAATTATATCACATAAATGCCACCTACTAAACCACAGTGACCTCATAAATTCATTCACAATATTTAAATGTCAACTAGGATGTAAAACTCACTTCCTCTGCGGCCTCTTCAGTCTTGTTCGGCTCACTCGTATCTGTATCCATTTTCTCCTCATTGTCCGAGTCTTCGACTGCTACAGGTTTATCTTCACTCTTAACTTCACTGCCTGACATTGCTTCTACAGCTGATGTAGCAGCTTCACCGGCTGCACTCGGTGACTCTTGCTTCACATCTGTGCTAACTGCATCTGATGCAGGTTCAGTTGACTGTGAAGGCTGCTCCGTCTTCACTTCTGTTGCCGAAGTTGTCACTGGTTTACTAACGACCTGGGAAGCTGCAAACACATTACTTAAATAATGACCAACAATAACAACTAACAATTGTCCAGACATTGACACATAAACCGCAACAGTAAAATGGTTTCCAGCTATCCAGTAACACCACTCAAAACCAGTTTCCAGTTTCAAAAATGGTTGTCAAATTTGTCAGCACTGCCAAATGAATAAGAACACAGTTAGTGATGTTAAACTGGAATTTTTTTCAAAATCGAAACTCGAATCCAAAAAAATCTATTAAAACTTGAAACTTGTTTCTTATTGTATCCTAGCAGCATGGTGAAGAGAGTAAGAATAAGTACGTTTGACTTTCACAGCCGATTCGTAGATCGGAGATCGGTAAGATCTAGGGATGTTAACGGGTACCCGGGACCCGAATTTACTATCCGAACCCGGGTAGTTAAGTACCCGAAATAATACCCGAACCTACCCGATCCCTGGTTCGGGCCCGATCCAGTTGGCTTAGGCTCGGTACCGAACCGCCTGAAGATCGGTCGCCGAATCGCCGGCGCATTGTACGAATGCGCCGCAGCACACACAGCCCATTAAGCTCTGCTGTGAAGCCTGGACTGCGTGGGGGAGAGAGATCGCTGACTGACAGGCGGACCTGCGGCGGCGACGGTGTTAATCGAAATAGCAACAGTATTGTGTCATAGCGTATCACAGGAGGCAGTCGACACGCGTTAACTTAACAGTGCCTTGATAGGACTGACAACGCAGACAGACGCGGTATAGTTGTGACGTCATAAAGACACTGCGGGCGACAGAGACCACCTGCAGCGCGACTTCAAAAGCAATTGCCGCGGCGATTTTTCGCAGACACGCCAGGGTCGGGCGATTACACGCTACGCGTCATTCGTGGCATTTAACAAAGCCTGCTCAACGGACGTAAATAAATGCGTGTACTGTGTCCGCGCCGGCCAATTTACCATCGGACGACGAAATACAAGGGAGTGTAAACTGGGTGGGTGAGGAGCCGCGCTTAGCGTGATGCGTGTGCGATTATTATCAACAAGCTATTAACACACGGGCCGCTCCGCGTTTTCTGGTGCAGCCAATGCAGTACTCGCCTGTATGTGGCCACACGGGCAGTCAGTGCTTTGATGAAGGCGATCGCGGTAACTTGGCAGATCGCTGGTTACACGGGACCCGGGTCGGGACCCGGGTAGGCCACATGTGACCCGGGTATCCAAGTACCCGGGTATTAACATCCCTAGTAAGATCGGCAGGCATCAAAAGATCGGAGAATCTGACGTGTGCACGGTCCGATTCCGATTCGTGTGTGGCCGCCCCGCGGCATGTCAGATTAACTGATGCAATCATAACAGTATGGCTCACGGCGAGCATCTCGCTGCCACAGTAACACGAGCGCGGTGTCACAAGCAAACGGGTGGGGAAGGGGTGAGGGTCAGGAGTGCAGTTGGTCAGCCAACTTTGCTAATCTTCGCTTCCTATCGTCGGTTGTTTGATGTCTACTCCGGCCGCGTCTGCACAGCGTATGCTAAAACTAACCTCTCGTACCATGTCTGCTCGCCGTGAGCGGTCCACTTTGAAATCGGCTTACCTCTTTGAAGGCACATGTCGCTGCTGCCACTGTGTACATGCGTGTAATGCAGTCTTCACTCTTTACTCACTGTCGCTGCATTGACGGCCTGTAAAAATCGGATCGGAATCGGAGATCGGAAATAAGCTTACATAAAATCGGAAATCGGCCGTTTTTACTGAATTGGCCTAACTCTAGCGAAAAGGTTAATTTATTAGCGTGGAAATTGTTACATTTGCAGAAATTCAAAAAGTGACATCGAGTTTCGAGTTTAAAAATTCGATTTCGAGTATTGGAAATTGTAATGAGTTTCGATTTTTCGAGCCTCGATTTACATCACTAAACACAATAATCTCTACTCTCAATTCCCAGCTGCACACTGTACATATTGTACATTGCACAGAATGCATCACTACATTCCTGATTTATTTTTCAACAATCACAGCACTGGTATAGTGTAGCAGTAACATGTTCTGGCTGATAAACGTAGTTACTCTACGCTAGTGCCTAGGTGGGTGACCGTCTTTGGACGGGTAAACCACCTCGGCGCGGAACCTGGCACCCAGGCCTACTCAGCCTGAGCCTGCCTAGGCTAGAATGAGTACCCGGTGAAAGCCGGAGGGGGGGGAGTAAACAGGCATATCGCGTGATACACCAACCCGTATCACGTGGTCTTGCAGTTAGGGACCTGTGAAGCTAAGATTCGATTCGAATCAGATGTCCCAATTCAATTCGAAAGTGACGGGCCGATTCAAAATTTCTGAATCGCCGAACCTGCCACATTTGCCGTCTACCATAAACAACACTCACTGTTCAACGACAAATTTCAATCATTTCGGCATTGCTACTAGGATTTATATAGAGTTTAATTCATGTACTTGTAGTTAGAGCATGCACACTACTGCTAGTAGCCTAGTAGCGATCATGCAATATTTTTTTATTTCTTATATGGCAATCAACAAAAATTTAACATTGAAGCTGTAAACGACTATCTGCCGATTCGATTCGAGATTCGATTCGAATAGTAGCCGCCGATTCGAGATTCAATTCGAACGGAATTTCCGATTCGCAGGTCTCTACTTGCAGTGTTCGCAGATGCCTGGTTGGCTTGCGAAGATCAGCGCCGACTTACGGGAAGTGGTATCGCATTAGAGGTGCTTTGCAATGATGCGTTATATAAATCCACGTACTTTACTTTTTTTTACCTAGTAACGACTATAAAAATACACACTGTATTTCATACCTTCCCAGTCAGCAAGCACCTTTGGTTTTTCCCAAGTGGATTCCATTGTCTTGGTGCTATAGTAATACGGCTTGCCTTCAGCTGTCTTGTATTCAGTCCATTCAGCAACTTCTGGTGGTTTCATCTTCAGGTAATACACAAAGACATAGATAACATACAATGTATTTATCACTAACAAGTGTGCAAAAAAAATTACATGTAACACATACTGCCTCACAGTGACAAAGGACTTTCTTAATGGCACAATCTCCTTAATCGTTTAAGATCAGTAATGTGATTTATATGGGAAACATTACAAACTTGGGAAAAAAGGGGAAGACCGGTTAAAATCAAATCAAGATAGAACATGAACAATGAACCACAAACGACAGTAAAATTAATGTATTTGCAAAAATTAATGATTTTCTGGATGTCCATTTATCCAAACACAAAACAGGTCCTTAATGTGGCCACAGAAAAATATTTTAATCTTGTTGCTCAAGTCAAGGAGGAAATGTTGAACTGTCATATGTGTTTGAGATGTAGCACATTCTGGTGGTAGTTCCTGTGACAGGAGCTATAAGTGTGTAAGTCTGGTGTTTCCAATTTCATGTAACACATACTGCCTCACAGTGACAAAGGACTTTCTTAATGGCACAATCTCCTTAATCGTTTAAGATCAGTAATGTGATTTATATGGGAAACATTACAAACTTGGGAAAAAAGGGGAAGACCTTTGTGTATGACTGTAGAGTCACGTCAACTCTTACACTGTTTCTTTTCAAACCAACAACTGGTACAATTATGTACAGTACAGTGCCTTCCACCTCCTACAGCTGTTTTCTGAATTAATAACGAGTAACACTTGTCAACAGTCTGCCATAACTATACATGTATATATGTGCTACATAAAACCTTGATACAGTTCTGATTCTTCACATTATGAACAAAAATAACATATTCATAAACAAAAACAACTTGACATGATTTACACCACAGTTAAAAACACACAGAATAGTGACACACAGCACACAATATGCTTTCATTAAACAATCCGTTCTACAAGGTGAATGGATGGCAGGCTCAATAGCATATAACTTTAAAACTTGAGTCTCAGGTGTATTTCACTCACTGTACTCAATACTTTTAGCACATCACCAACTCTTTGAAACAAAATGGATGATAATTGCACAGCTATTCATGTACAGGTATTTATTACGCTAAAACAGCACAACATACATATATGCAATTTTATAGAAAAAGTTCTGCAAGCAATGTACCTAATAAACAGTTAATCCAAGGAGATACACTACATATTCGTAAGCATCATAAAATAATAATGTGTCTTGAATCACATTTGACACAAATTTCTGACAATCAACATAACTAAAGTGCTCAAAAAAATTTTACTCACTGCAATAGATGACATGGAAACCGATGTTGGTGGCTGAAATGGCATAGGTAACGGAGGCATAAACGGCGGCATTCCCTGAGGCATTCCTGGTGGCATTAAACCTAAAGGTGGAGGCATAAAGCCTACACATGCACATGCAACAATATTTCATTACTGTCTAATTTCATCATTCAATCAGTCAACATGTACAACCTAACTACAGCAGTGATATACCTGTATACGATGCTCCAGTCACTAGACTTATACTGAAAAGTTGGGTGTCTTAATGATATAGAGCATCTGGTCCAATGATCTTTGAATATTATTACTCAGAGTACGAATATTATTACTCAGAGTACAACAACGACCACACCACACACAGTTCTGACAACTTGTGAATCACTCTGAATTGTTTTAAGCCAGTATCCAGTGCAAAGTGACAAAAAGTTCCTGCATCAGAACAGCATCACCCGTAAAATCTCGTCTACTGATTCTTATCCTAAATGCCTACCACTTCCAAAAATTTCAGGAAAATTTGCCCATAACTTTATTCAGTAATCCTGATAACATACAAACCAACAACAAAAACAAAGTTTCTTTCACAGCAGTAAAACTAATGTTGTAAAACGGTAACCGGTACACGTTTTTCAAAGCGGTGTCCGGTTTCATTTCTCAGAAACCGGTCACACAATCCAGCAAGCTCGTTAAGCAAGCTAAGCGTCATTTATCATAGGTTTGCTGAACTAAGGCATGTACGCCTGGAGTGCTAGTATGCAGGAATCCATGACTAACGGCAGTAAGGGGACTGGCTGTCTGCGGCGCCAGCTGGCACCCGTCCTCCCCCGCCCCGCATTCCATTCACTGCAGCCATCGACTGCAGTGAATGGGATGTGGGGCGTGAGAGGAGAAGTGAGTGCCGGCTGCAGTGGAGACGGTGGTAAATAATGCTGACCGCTGCAGAGGCAACATATTTCCACTGCTGGTCGCATAAACTGATGCCTAGCAGTAACCAGCAGTGTCACAGTAGTTACTAGTCACCGTCAGATAACTGATCGACAATGGCAAGTAAACATACGAAAGAGTCCAACGTACGGCAACACTGTGCACATGCAGAAGATAGGCAACAGTAAGGTGCAGTGCCGTTTGTGCTTGCGTCAACTTTACTACGTTGGTGGCAGTACAAGCAGCCTCAAACATCATCTGAACGCCATGCATCCTGATGTGATGTCAGTCAGTACACCCACACAACCGACGCTGTCGTCGTTTGGTGTCGGCATTCAGCGCCAGTGTACCGACAGCAAGCAGAAGATCACAGCATTGTTGACCAAAGTCACTGTCGCCAACATGCTGCCTCTGTCACTGGTTGATAATGCTGAGTTTCGCGAGCTGATGGCTTTTATTGAACCAAATTATAAGGTTCCATGCCGTCAGACGCTGACTCATCGCATGGAAAGCACGAAATCTGAGGTGGCGAAGTCTGTGTCAGCAGAACTAGAGTCTGCATCAGCTGTATCCATCACAACAGATCGGTGGACAAGCATCAGCAACGATGCTTACCTGAGCTTCACTGCCGCATATATAACACCAACATGGGAACTTAAGGCACGCACGTTGGCGAATACACCAATGGACGAAAGGCATACACAGAGCAACATTGCTGCGCAATTACTTGATGTGGCAAAATCATGGAGCATAGACACCAAGATTATGGCTGTGATGCATGATGGAGCTTCCAATATGAAGAAATCTGGATCATTGAACAACTGGGTGGACACAAGCTGCGCAGCTCACAAGTTGCATCTGGCCACGGGCATAGACAAGGTGACTAATTCAACGCTGTCCAAGTGCATCAGTGCAGCCAGTCATCTTGTGGGACACTTCTCGCACAGTCCCCTAGCAGCAAATGAACTTAATAAGTGCCAGCTGGCGATGGCTGTCACTGGTGAAAATGGCCAACCGCTGAAGCTGGTGCAGTATGTCAAAACTACACTGAATTCAATCTATGACATGTTTGAACGCCTTGTCAAGTTGAGATGGCTAGTTATTGCCGTCCTGTCATTGTGAAGCCATCAGATGCCAAAACGCTGGACATGCATGACGAATATTGGCGCCTGTTGGAAGACATGCTGCCCATCCTGCAACCAGTGCAGGTAGTGACTGCATTGCTGTCAGCAGAAAGCATGCCGTCATCATCAGTCATCTATCCAATGCTGCAGAAGCCGGTCACTGTCGATCTCGCAGAGAATGCTGCAGACAGTGCAGTCATACGGTCGTTCAAAGCAGACTTGAAAAGTAGCATTGATGACCGTTTCCAGCTGAGCAACAGGGCAACATCGGACCACCCTTTTGTCACGGCAACAGTGCTGGACCCAGCAACTAAGTCGATGCCATTTTTCCCGGAAGAATTCCGTTCAGCGGCGTACCAACATGTGTGTGTTCTACTGGAGTCAGCCAGCGCTTCTACTGCTTCTACTCAGGCAAGCACTTCCAACACGGATGTCGATGAAGAACCAGAGGATGCTAACCCGCCGCCAGTGAAATGTTCACGAACAGCATCACTGAAATTCATATCGCAGCCAGCTGCTCCGCCGCAGTCGGACTTTGACCGTTATCTTCTCACGCCAGTGGACGACATCGATGCACTGCAATGATGGTCAAGCAATGCTACCTACTACCCGTCCGTTTCCGCTCTGGCTAGTCGCTACTTATCCGTGCCGGCGACCTCAGCGCAGTCAGAGAGACAGTTCTCTGCTGCAGGACGACTCATCAGCAAGATCAGATCTCGTCTTGACGGCGACCGCGTGGATACGTTACTGTTTCTTTATAAGAATATGTAGGGCGTCTTGAAGTCAGCGCGAAATGACTGTTTGGACGCTTTAATAACGTTGATTGAAACTTTTCACAAGTGTAGGCTAGCTGGTGTTTGGCATTTGCATTTAAACAGTGCGAATTTGGACGCTGTCGTCGTTTCTGGCATGCTACTCTTATGATTGCGTAGCGCCATACGTCGACATCATCCTCCACAGAGGGCGGTTCTGAGCCAAATCTGCTGCTTCCGGGAGCGTAAGGTGGTGTTGTTTCAGATCCTGTTGGATGGT
>Ga0209149_1000585_pt1 | contig 15656 bp, 10 predicted proteins | sample WorMetTyACAVOLI2_FD_187423 | JGI IMG/M metagenome (GOLD analysis project Ga0209149, IMG submission 187423) | Marine gutless worms symbiont microbial communities from Max Planck institute for Marine Microbiology, Germany - Olavius algarvensis... ... | reverse complement strand
TCGACCACACTTTCTGGGAGAGAATTCCAGGTATTTATGATGCGTTCACTAAAGAATGCTGCCCTTAAACGCGAGGCATTATGTTTCTTAAACAATTTGTATTGGTGGCCTCTAGTTTGTGAGCATTTCCTGAATACAAAAAAATTCCTCAGCAGCAGACATTTCAACAATACCAAATAGTACTCCTTGGGTAAACTTCGTACGCTTCATTCATTACCAGTACTACAGTGTACTCTTTCAGTTTTGTCATAACTTAATAAAACTAATTTACAATTACAGTTACAAAAAGCATCTTTCTTACACCCCTCCAAGCACACCAAAAGTGAATTAAATAGACTGTGGTGTTAGATAGCATTTTCAGTTTTCAAAAAATATTTTCAGTTTTCAAAAAATTAAACTGCTGTAGCCTGTTATAACAGAACTACTTTGCACAGTTCACAGGCCTGCTCACTATGGTGAACTGTGCTCCAGCCTAAGTGTTACTGCAATGCATAAGTCGTGAACATCGTCATGGTGAGGATCAGCAGCCTCAGCGGCACAGTATCAGCAACAAAGCACGCCAAGCACCTGCAGTTGTTGAGTAGCAGCGTTCAGCGAAGGCTGACATGCTGGAAAATAAGTATTGACGTCGAGACTGTTGGTTCTCGCAGCACTTATGACAGCAATGGTCAATACCTGTATACCACAATACCACGTCCATAATGCACTCACTCTTTTTACGGGTTAAAACAGCTGTCACGTCAGATACAGTTTCTTGCTTTTGGCATTAACATGTTATTTGGGAAATAAATGTATGTCGTCACAGTGATAGAAAGTTGTGTTAATATTCTAAAGCGGAAAAGACCTCAGCAAGACTAAGCTACCAGTAGCTGATAACGTCAATTTTTGGTGTGACTGCATATAAATCAAGAAGTTATCCAGGCTTTTGTCGACTTTGTTTGCCGAAAAAACAAGCACAAAGCAGAGGGGTTCAGGCCCCTTACTTGTTCTACCGATCCCCAGCTTTTAATGAAAATGTAGGCACTCGTATGCCGTGTTTTAGTTTCTGATCTATAATTGTACTCCGGTATTTCTTACAAGACAGCTATGAATGGCTAGCCATCAGGTTGTCCTGCTCAGCATGCTTGCTGTGCCTTGCGTTATAATTGTACTTTTATTTCTTCTAAGAGAGGGAGATATGGAAACTTATGTATTAATGCAAACTCACAGTGAAACACACCTTGATCGTATCAAATACGACGTGGAGCAGAAAGCCTGCGAGACAGACAACGATCCACCGAAGTGCTAATTCGACGCTGAACTTGTGTCCAATGACTAGTGTAGCACAGCTGCCACAGATCACGAATATGACGCAGGCGGTGAACAACAGTTGCGTACTGGAGCCTGGCAAGTGACAGCGGCACATTTCAACCCGCTTGCCTCCAGTCACTGATATCGCATCGTAAGTGATTCTGCCACCTGATGATTCACCAATACAAACAACGCAGTCCAAAGAAGTACAAGTGCCACCTGGACAACAAAGTTCGCGCCATAACAAGAGTTATGTATCATAAAATTATCCTAAGACAAATGGCAAGTCTGAGTTAGAATAAGGCAAACAGAAGCTTAACACTTAAGCCATTTAACACAAGTTTAGGCCTACAGCAACTGCACCTAAGATTCACAACCAACTACGAAAGTTATCAAAGAACAGTAGATACGAATAGCAAATAATAACAATAATAAATGCTAATAACACATTACACCAAGTATTGCAAGGCACAGCAAACCACGATATTGCAAACAAACAAAGAAAACACCCGCCATCAGAAGCAATACCTCGACGGCGTTCTCGCTGGGGAGGTAACTAATATATACCTTGATCAGTGGAGTGGTAGAATGGTGCAACGCGGTGCCACGGAATGTCGTCGGCTGGCGGCAGGTTTCCAACTTCAGTCGACGTCGATGCGTCCATGTCCACTGCGCTGTCACCAGCGCTGCTCCTCACTCTGCACGTCACCAAACATAACAGTCAACAGTCGTTCATCGCTGCTAAGTGTCACTTGACAGCATCCATCAACACAATTGACTTCATACAACTCACTTCAGCTTAGTCTCAACTGCAGACAAGTACATGCTTGTCTGTATTAGGCTTTCCACTAAGGTACCGATCATATGATATCTGGTAATACAAACGTGTAGTAGCTCCTGAAAGTTTCAACAAGTGCTGCCAGCAAATCTCGCCCTGCATGCTTTATTCACATTCGCTAGATGGCGCCACCAGTCCTTCACGGAGGCTTCACGGTTTTCTGGCACAAAACTTAACGACATAATCCAACAACCACTGCACATCAGTTCTGGAAGATAACAGTAGCCTAACGTTTGCCAATAATGTTGCTGCGATTTTTATTCTTTTCTAAAAATGTAATTAACTTTTCTTCTTCATTCATGTTTCTATCTAATTACGATGAATAAAGTTAAGCAAAAAAGAACAAAACGAAGAATGTCCCCGGACTCAACGCCGTAGGCAAGGCGCTCATCCCTGCTCTGTTACGCCAATAATAGGCTCACAAGACTCACAGAGACGGTATACATTGCCAGTCATAAGACACGTCGAGGCAGAACTCATGGTTTTGCTCAGCAGAGCAATCAGAGCATCTGAGGGCTGCGAGAGTAAGATCTATACAACGATATTACAAAACGCAATATTTACTCAACAAAATAAATACAATAGTGAAAGAACCTGTTGTTGCCTTTTCTAGATCGTATTTTACGCCACGATTCGCCAGCAATATGAGACACATTCGACTCTCCAGTACAGCTGATGTCTTCGCTCTGCAGTAAGGAAGCAATATAGGTAGATGATATATGCAATGCATTTTAACACAGAAAAATCATATAATATAAGATACGTAAAAACTGAACGTGAAGTATGATTGAAACAGAAATACTTTCTGCACAGAACGTGGAACAAAACTGTACTGTAATTGCAAAAGTAGGCGATGAGTTATCTGTGTAAAAATTATCTTTTGTGAACATCTTTAATTCATGGTACTCATCTAACACCAAAAAATTCTTCTTCACTAATAAAAGAGTGTAAATATAGAAAGACATAAAGATACTGTCAGAGGACAGCACAGCAGTGACTTTGATGGCTGCATCAAGTATCAGACCTCGAGCATGGAATCAGCTTGATCCACTGACTGTATGTAGCACGGATCGTCGAAGACAAACTGAGCAGTAGTGTGTTCTAGCCAGCTGGCTAGGATATCATCACGTGATAATGTTCCATACGTCGACGACTCGTCAATACACGCCTGTGTGAAACAGTACCATGGTTTATTGTGCATGTCTACGGATGACTTCACACATAACGATGTGCTTGCTCTGATTGAGCATTTGTGTGTAGACTGATTTTATACTTTTATGTGTTATTTTTTCTTTTTTTTTCTTTTTGTGTACCTAGTGTACGATTTCTATATTAATAATAATAATAGGTAAAACATATTAACGCTAAAATTGACATAAACTCATGTATTTGTTCTATAGCACTCCACGTGTATCCTGATTTTTGATCTGGGTACTCCATGATATACTTAATATTTTTCTTAGAAACCACAATTCAACGGTTTCTAACAGACATAGCATTATGAAGTCGTTACATCTAGTCAGTCCTATTAAATGGACGAGCTAATGGTACCCTATCCCATTAATCTGTCGTCCATTTCCCACGCTAACGGACATTATTTTCCCACGGTGCATCACGCCAACAAGCAGACATGCCACCTCCTCAGTTAACCCACTAGGCATTCCCTATAGACACACCAGGTAAGCTACTCATTTTCCGCCCTGACTGATGGTAGAATAAGGAGGCTAAATTGGTCTGAACGGTATTAATTAGCGACTTGGTCAATGTGGCTGTAAGTTGACGTAAACATGAACACGAACATAGAACGATTAAAGGGTCCAAAATCACAGAAGTCACTATACACAGGCGCTTAGCATACAGAAATATAAACATGTTACTTGACTTGACTTGACTTGATGTGTGAAAAGACATGAAGTTATTTCACCTAAAAGCAAAACGAAAACAATATGTGCTCAGAGAGTGCAAACTCCACCAAAGCGCTGCAGTGTCGCCATGAGTGAGCATATATCGTGTAAAATGCCCCGTCTCCTAAGGCAGCTGCAGTGGCGCTCTCTGGTGAGTGACGGTACATCGTATAAAATGCCGATCTCGTAATGTTAAGGAAAGTAAAAAACTGATCTTAGATTCACATCTGGATCCAGATCAAAGCCAAAATTTAACCAGTTTTAGCGGGTCCCCCTTGTCCATGCCTACCACGTTTGGTCGACAAACCGTAAACGCGTTCGTGAGTTATGCTGCTCACAGAATGACAAACAGGATAACAGACAGACAGCAAGGGTCGCATAACTCCGCCTTGGTGGAATAATAGTAAATAACAACATCAACAGTCGACTGAGATATGTAGAGACCAAGGTTGACGCTGAGAGCGGTTCGATGACGACATCGTGGTTGTAATTGACTGGTTCAGTCAGCGACGTCTGCATCACGAGTTGAGCACTGTCAGGCGACGTGTACACTGACTTCAACGCTCCAGTTCTGTGCAGTCGCCGAGGTTTCTGCTGCTACACAAGCGACATTCAGCCACCATTCAGTCACCATCTGATTCGTTGACCAAGACCTAGTCAACCGTCGCGTCATTATTTCGTATGGTCACAGGCCTACGGTCATTAGTAATTTTGATTCAATACCAGCGTGTGGCAGACAGATAGACGTTTATATCGTCGGTACATACGTTAAAGACGTTGGTTGCGTGGCACAGAGGTAGAACGCTGGTCTTTGACCGGCGAACTTCCCTGTCCTGCGCTCGACCTCCAGCTAACGGGTGACAACTTATGTGGGTAAACGTCCGCTACAGGTCAGCAAGGCCAGCTCAGCTTTTCATCCTTTCGAGATCGATAAATAAGTAGTAACCTGCAATTAGATGTCTGTTACCACAATCGTTGGTGGTGCCATCTAGTGAACGCTTACGAGATAGAGGCAGGCACGGTGTTGTTTGCAGGTAAAACTGTGCGTGAACGCCTTTGGGGTGAGCCACAGTAAAGGCGCTATATAAATCCACATTACCTTTACATTACCTTTATGTCGTATTTCCATACTGACATACTCCCATACTGACTGTCTCAGCTAGACACTGCAGACGAAGACGCTGTTTCCTGGCTGACCAACTATGGCTCGTGACATGCATACCAGAAGAAGAAGACTGAAAGATACAGAAGACGGGCAGCTCCTAAACAATTTGGTCTAGAATAGCACGCGTGGCTACTGCTGCTGTTGCTATGGCGACGTAATGTGTGACTAAAGCAGAAGGTAGGCCTACAAACCGGAAATGAGTCGAGAGAGTCGACGTCGACATCGAGGTTGATGACAGCTGCGATATCAACACTGCGTCTCCGAGGTCTGTCCGACTGACCGGAGTAGACACTTACACACGCGTCCATCTCAACCGTCTCCAGCGACGTGCGACGATCTATCAGCTGACGTCGCTGTCGCAGCTGCACAGTTTTACCAGCACTTATACGAGAATCCAGAGACTGAGATTTGCTGGACAAGTACTAAGACTACTGGAGAACAGCAAGCAAGACCATAAACTGGGTGCCTGTAAGTAAGTAAGTACGTAAGTAAATAAGTAAAAGTCAATGTCACTAAGCGCCGTAGTCTTTAGCTAAACAGATGCGTCTTAAGTAGCCGCCTAAATTGTTCAAGGCTGAGGTCTGGTTGTCGCAATTTGATAGGCAAACTGTTCCATGTTCTCGGTCCAGCCACAGCAAAATAACGATCGCCGAGAGACGAGTGAGTCCGCAGGACAGAACAAGTCGCAACGTCAGAAGAGCATACGACAGAAGAGCAAGAGGCAGAACGCATAAAAATCTGCAGACGATATTCACAGAAAATCTACTAGATCTGCAACAAAGACGGGCGACAAAAGTAGGCAAGTACTAAGTAGCCAATGTCCGATAAGGAACAGAAGGAACTAATGTCTAAGGCAAGCTGAATTTGAGTTTGCAAGTTTTTTTTCTAGACTCTCACAGTACACAAGTTCTATGCACCATCACCACATTTAATTTCAATTCTAGTTTGTGATGTCAGTTTTCAATAATAAGCATTTTAGGCACTTAAGTATAATACGTCAGAAACTTATTATTATTATTAATATAAGTTAACTAAATATAAGCCTATCAATGGCCTATCAATGCAGTCTTCTGTTAGTGTAAAAAACTGCCACAAAGAATTTCGTTAAGTAAGTTTTGTAATAGTTCTATAAAGCACGAGATAAATGCTGTAAAAATCTGCGTGCATACGTTTCTCTTGCTGCAGTGATATATCTCGAGTAGCAACGTTGAAAGCAAGAAGCTGATGAGTGCGACTACTAGCGCTATGCCGGTGTCAGAGATGCGGAAGATGCTGGTGCCAGTCATCAGCTCGTACTGAGAGGCAGTGTAGATGAGACCGTACCAGACAGCGGTCAGCGTCAGCACAGCGGTCAGCAGAACAGTCAGACAGACCATGTGATGGACTCGTCGACAAGCTGCGCCCGGTGCAGGATCGATCACTGATAACAGGACGTGATTCTTGGACAACTGGTGAGAAATCTCCACAGCGAACTTTACGCCGAACCGCGACAGCTCTCGATCGTCTACAACACAACGTTAACAGTAAAATTACAATCTTACTAAGTAAGTAAGTAAGCAAGCAAGTAAATAAATGATTTATAAAGCGCCGTAGTCAAGTTAGAATCGAGGCGCATCGAATAAATGTTCTCTAAAACGTTCTCATATCTTGACTGTGATGCACGATAAGTTTCTTGTGCTTTGTATAGAGTGGTCTAAAAAGTAAGACACTACTCCTACTGAATTATCAACAAATCGTATTAAAACTTGCCAACGAAGCTAGTATTCCTTCGTTAAATTTGAACGCCAGAAAGCACTGTAATATTACACCGTAAGTTATTATTAAATATTCTATTAATTAAATATTTAATGCATGACGCAATGCGTGATTGCGTGCTGTCTAGTCCAACTGGTCAAGCCGTAGACGCTTGATGACACACACCTAAAGGGTTAACCGCTTTCCCGTAATCTTACTAGCAAACATGACTACAAACAAACAAATTACGACAGGGCGTGTGATAAAGAGACGTCGTTCTTATACCGAGATAACGTAGTTCTTTCTCGATGTCGCCGTGGTCGCCAAGTGTCGACAGTGTCAGCCACGTGTCAGCGACGAAGTGACAGCAGTCGTTGGTCTGCAGGTCTCGGACGCTGATTCTCGACAGGTACCAGCCGGGCGCGGTGCCGGAGTTGTCGTGCCAGACCGTCAGACGACTGACGCGGCCCAGCGACCGGTCACTAGCGACGACGAACACATCATGTGAACCGCGCTGGAACGACCCAGGACGGTAGAGATGACGTACACCGCCCGACATCCCGTCCTCGCCCACTAACTTCACGCTTACGTTCGCCGTTGTTCCTACAACATCCAACGTTATTGTTTAGCTGAATCAAATGGAGAATGTGAAACGAGAACGTAACCTTTTAATGGGCACTGGTAATTATAGTGCCACATAAAATAGCATATAGTTGGTACACTGGCCGTTGATGGGTGGGCTGTTACACTTGGTACAGCAAGGAGGGGCCTAAGCGGGCTGCGGCCCCGCCCAGTCCCTCCTTGCTGTACCAAATGTAACAGCTCACCCATCAACGGCCAGTGTACCAATCACCGTATAATGGTTCGTTGCTCTGCAGTTTTAATGCGCACATTAAAGGGTTAAAAAGCGCTTAAAATAATGATTGCATAACATTTGTCAGTATCACTACTTCAAGCTTGCAGTTCCGCGCTCATGGAGCAGCGCACTGTTCTCACAAAAAAATGCTGTTGGTACTGGCATTATTACTAGTTAAAAATACAAACCTTGCATGCAAATTCTTGCAAGAATTGTTACCACGCCTGTAACTCTGTCTCAATACCTTGACAATCACACGTGCATTTTACTATTTCTGATATATTATTCGACTTCCATATGAACAACTAGCTGTTATATCCGTCCTCCAGACGTAGCGAATGGGCGCTTACTGCACCTCCGTTCTCACCTCTACGGCGCTCTGTGCTGGACCTTGACCTTAACTAGTCTGAAACACTACTTGGGTCAAGATGAAGCCTTGTGTCGTCGTTTGGCTGACTATAAGGAACGTACACACAAACACGCAGAAATAACGCCAAATGTGGCATCATTGACTCGTGTTCGGGTTGTCGTTGACCACACACAATGTCCACCCCACTGCAAAGATCAACAAAGTTAAAGATCTCGCACTGATATTTTGTTGATCAGTGTCTTTACCCCATCAGGACTTCATCTTCTGTCAAAAACATCTTGAGCAAGCGTTTTTCTGCGTGATTTTTTTCAGTCATATCCATCTAATGAGACATAATAAGGTCATAATGCATAATGGACAGAATAAATGAAGGGGTGAATGGACGAACTAAAGCTTGTTGTGTAACACGGTTATTGTAAATTATTTTAATTATTAATTAAACATTATTGTATATAATTACGAATCAATTGTTATAAACTATTGCTATAAGCTATTATAAACTATTGTTCCTATATCTTCATTGTCTTGACTCTGGCTAAACTCTACCGTGTAATTTATGTAGCTGCTGCTGCTGCTCAGCTGTATGTTCGGTTGCTGTCTTTATCCGGCGATGTTTTGTTGCTGCTAGGCTTAATTGCCGGGTCGTCGTCGTTGAGTGCATAATGTTGTGAAATTATATTGGAATTTGGATTACCTTGTCTCTAATTATTTGAGCGTACCAGTTCCCCTAATAGGCTACAAGCTGACAGAAAGCAGGACATTGCTGAGAGGCATCGGAGACAGCGAAACTCATACCTGCTCCAGGCAGTTTGCCGGTGACGACGAGCAGCTGATAGCGAAACGGCCCGTCGAGTCCACACAGCGGCACGTTACTGTACCGTCGACGTTGTACGACATCCCAGTAATGTGACAGCGTCAGTCCGACGACGACGAACAGCAACAGTAGACACACCGTCGATATGACGACGGCATTGCCCGAATACATCTTGTACTGATCACATCGGACACACACGTCACTACTTTTGAGTCTCAGCTTATTACGAATAAGCATCCCGGTCGGGGTGGGTCGGCTCTCCCGCGCGGCGCAGGGGCCGAATTTCAAACCCACGGAATATAGATGCCAAGTTTCGTCGATGTCGGCCCAGCGGTCTCGGAGCCTTGTGGTTATAAAAATGTTGACACCGCTCGGACGCATGGACGGACATTTGATCGGTTTTACAAGTCATCTCGGAAGAGGTGGCTAAAAGTAGTGACGATACATCTATTTTTATTCTGCTTTGTGTAACTATAAAAGTCCGTGATCACAATTAACCCTTTAATGGGCACTGGTAATTATAGTGCCATATAAAATAACATGAAGTTAGTACACTGGCCGTTGATGGGTTGGCTGTTACATTTTGTACAGCGAGGAGGGGACTGGGCGGGGCCGCAGCCCGCCCAGGTCCCTCCTTGCTGTACCAAATGTAACAGCCCACCCGTCAACGGCCAGTGTACCAATCACCGTATTTCTGTATAATGGTTCGTTGCTCTGCAGTTTTAATGTGCCCATTAGAGGGTTAATGTATTTCTCTGAGTAACTTCCAAGTACAAGCGAATATTGATCATAGGCTTGATACTCAAGGAGTTCATAAACAACGAAATATCTACCAACAACGCAAAAGGCAAGTCAAGACTGAACAAGAAAATCTGCAGTGCGTGGCACAGCAAGACAATACGCCCCGGAATTGTGCAGTAATTTGAAACGATTCGCTACGGATTGACACAATCTAAACACAGTCGGCACACACAGACAGACCCAGTGTGACGCCGTGCAAAACAGTACCAAAACAGTAAGTAACAGCATACAGGCACGTTGTGAAAGCTGAGTTCGGTGGAGATCGGCATTTCGGAGACACCGAACTGCGCGATGCGGTCACAGCGACACATGGTCGTGTTGGTGGTCGAGTTCACCACCGAACATCCAGTCGTGTCCCACACGTCTGTCGCTTCGTCGAAGTGCTTGCATTGGATGGACTTAAGCGCTACGAAGACGACCATCGTCACGTCCTGGTTTCCGTTGCTCAGTGTCACAAAGAACACTTCCCTCTCAATAAGACTAAAATAACAAAAATATTTACTTATTAACAATTTCTCCTTCATGTGTGATACGTCAATAAAACACAGAGATCACAAATAGGATTTGGTGAACAACAAATATAAATAAGAAACATGAGTGGATGGCAAGTGTAAGTAAGTAAGTAAGTAAGTAAGTTTATTGATGTATAGTAGCCATATGGCTAGATTAACACAGTAGTAACATACAAACAAACAAACAAACAAACAAACAAACAAACAAACAAGCAAACAAACAAACAAACAAAACATGAATAAACCTAACAAACAATAGATATGCAAAGACACTTTCAGAATTGTACAGAAATGAAATTATGAAACAATAACATACTGATAGTGCAAAGAACCCTAATTGATAAAATACTGATAAGGCTTTGTTCGACAGAATGTGGCAGGATATGTTGAAGGGTTCCGCAGTCTATCAACTTCAAGTAGGGATAAGTCACGTTTTGGTGCTTAGAGGTCATGCAAGCAACTGTCATCATGACAAATTCTGTCAAAAAAAGTTTTGCTTCCTTTCGATCTGCGGTGTAAGTCAGCATTCAGAGAACCAATACTAGTCGTTATACAATATAAGTTGTAACTCAGCAACGCCACTGTTATGACCAGTTTTATGTGACTGACTGTCATAAATTATGAGAGGTTGTTGTGATCTTAACAATAAACCTATCACGTGGCAGTTTCAATATTGCTAAGCATACGATAAAGAATTTTCCACAGTACTGTCTGACAAGAAGCTCCGCTGTCGCAGAGAGACCGCGCGATGCTTGGTGTCATTGAATGTTTCGCTGTCACTTAAAATCACTCAAGATCATTCGAAATGATACCCTTGAGTAGGGTGTATGTAAGACCCTATTAGTATTCCATTGTAACTATGTCTGTATCTTGTATAGTTTTTGAGATATTCAGCGTCAAATAATGGCGTGATGTTAAAATCGGGGTCAGGGATCCTTCAAGGTCATTGAAAATGGTACCATTTGAAAGCGTGGGTACGGTTTCCTATTCACATTCCATAGTAATTATGGCTCTATCTTGTATCATTTCCGAAATAAAGCGAGATATTGGCTTAAAATCGCGATTGTTTCATATGCCTGCATTCAACGCCCCCGTTAGCGGGGTCCCCATCTGAATACTGCCATGCCGTTTCGTACGGAAAAACTAGAGCGGAGTGGCTACTCGGTGGTAAAAAGTTTGAGGATATGTTTAGACTTTCTGACACAATACCGGCGTGTTACAAACCGACGGACAGACGGACGAACGGACATCTTGCGACAGCATAGTCTGCGCTATGCACAGCATCGCGCGGTGAAAACGACAATAACCACACGCCAAAAACTTAGTAAATACGGTACATATGATAACGATGACCTACACTGAAAAAGTAACTTAAATGTTTTCAGAAACAAGTACTCACTGAAGTGGTAGAAAGAGATATCGAAGCAGCTCGTATCGTCTTGAGGTTGTGTTCCAGGTCAGCGGCAACGCTTCAAACGAGTCGTACTGGTAGTGATGCGCGACTTGCGTGTAGCCAAAAAAGACTTCCAATAGAACGGTGGAAGAGTTTGCTACAGAGTCGCCCTCGAAAGCACCGTAAGCCCTGAATTCCGCCGCCAAAGCGACGCCATCAGTGATCAGCATCGATACGTTAATCAGTGTAAACTTTGACTCGGTCGGCCGCAGTTCTATCGGGTTATCCAGTTCGGTCGAGGAAATGTTGTTGAAGACCGAAGTAGATGACGACGTCTTGACAGCGATGGTCTTGCCAGTCCAGATGCGCTCGGGTCTGGATGTCCCGTGCGTCAGCTCGACCTCGATGTTCTCCGTGGGACGTAGGCCGCTGACTGCCAGGTACGTGCCGTTGACGAAGGCGAACGCGACGCGGACGAGCTCGGACGTGACGAGCATGCCGTCGGTGAAGCCCCACGTGTACGGGTTGACGGCCAGCGTCGACACGAACTGGAACACCTCCGTGTCACCGTACTCAGCAGCCAGCAGCGCCCGAGGGAAGTGGACGCGAGAGCCGAGACTGCTTGTGTAGTTGGCGCGGATGTGGAGACCCATCACACGGCTGCCCCAGCTGTGAAGGTAACCCGTATCAAACACCACAGGCTCCTCGTCCGTCACTTTCGTCTGCACAAGCATCATAATAACAACCAGTGCAAAGCACAACATTCTCGCCTCGGTTTACCGACATATGCTATAGGTGCCATTACCACTGCACTGACTGGCTAATAGGCTGGTTTCTAGTTTTTTTGGCAAAATTTGTTCCAAAATTCAACGGCCTGATCCCGGTAACATAACCGATCTATTCTGAAAGTTGCTGGACGATTGTTGTAGGCCTAACCGTTGTCCCCGTATAGTCTTTCTAAAGGGGCGTTTATAGCGACACAACTCAACTCAACTCGACGTCGAGTTGAGTTGCGTTGCGTCGGCGAAGTGTCTATAGCGACGCAACTCAACTCGACGTCGAGTTGAGTTGAGTTGAGTTGTGTCGCTATAAACACCCCTTAAAACGCACAAACAAGCATGCGCAACACCAACAATACTTCGACGGCTGTCCGTCGACGACGCGATGAACCGCACTTTCAGCATTAACCCTTTAGTATTCAGAGGCAGTTATATAGCGCCACACCGAATAATATAAGTTGGTACACTGGCCGTTGATGGGTGGGTTGTTACATTTGCTACAGCGAGGAGGGGACTGGGCGGGGCCACAGTCCGTCCAGGCCCCTCCTCGCTGTACCAAATGTAACAGCCCACCCATCAACGGCCAGTGTACCAATCACCGTATCGCCGTTTAATAGTTTGTTGCTATGCGGTTTTAATGTGCCCTTAGAGGGTTAATCAATCTCACATATGATACATGTAAATTTCCATATTTTTCCAAATGTATTTTTTCGGCATTATAGAGTTAAAGTATTACGTAGGCATACGTTATGTTTATGCCTCTGACAAAGCAATAAAACTCACTGCCGCAAGCCAGTTTAGAGATTCAGCACCTGAAGACACTGTCTCTATGGCAACCAACGTTATGCTGAGATGATGCACCAACCTGAAAGATGATGATCATGACGCGGTCGATCATCTGAATCGTTCTCTCGATGGTCGTCCGACGCTCAGTCGCCTGCGACACGTCGGCAGATGATGAGGACGACATATTGCCGAGGTCGCTGCTCACGATGTCGACGAGGTTCCCGGCGGCGGCGAGGAAGTACTCGGGCGCGAACTCTTCGCCTTCGAGACCCTGCGTGATATATGGCTGAATCAGTTGAAGCATCTCATCGAGAACATCCAGCACGACCTCGTAATGTGACTGCTCGCGTGGAAATTCGTCACCGTGTTCCTTGTTAACCAATACAAACTAGCATTAAAGATGAGATGGTAAACGTAAAACACGTTACGGTTATGTCATGATTTGGGATTTGAGAACTGCACTTAATTAAATGTTTTGCACTGTAATGTGAAAATGCTTTCGTTTGCGCAAAAAAAAACATAAGATAAATTACGAGTAGACTAGAAGAAAACTAGAAGCCATCAGAGATGGAATCTCACTACCCGTTACAGAATTGCTCATAACTTTACCGAGTGACCTTGAACCTTTCAAAAAATGACCTTGATTTTGACCTGTAATCTCGACATGCGAACTTATCCCAGATTTTTTTAATCCAAACTACGTAATTACTTAGTGGAAAGCAGATAATGCAATAGTTTTCTAGTTATTGTGCGGACACACACAGACACAGACACACATACCGAGCGAAACATAGGTATGTGTGTTTGATAATTGTATAACAATGTAGTCAAACCTAAACAACTAGCTCAGCTGTCGCAGAGAGACCGCGCAACGCTTCGTGTCATTGAATATTTTGCTAAGTCACTCAAGGTCATTCGAAATGACACTGTTGAGTAGGGCGTGTGTAAGTCCCTATTAGCATTTCAGTGAAAATATGTCTGTATATGACCTTCCGTTTATGAGATATTCAGCGTTAAAGAATGGCGTGACCTTGAAACTGGGGGTAGGGGCCGTTCAAGGTTATTGAAAATGGCGCCGTTCGATAGATCATATACGACTCTCTATTGGTCGGCCATTATAAGTATAGCTGCATGTTGTACCATTTTCAAGTTCTTTGACGTTGAATAATCGTGACCCTGAAAAAGTCACTGAAGGTCATTCAATCTGGTACCATTCGAAAGATTGGGTGCGGTTTCCTGTTCGCCTTCCATAGTAATTACGGCCGTATCTTTAACCGTTTATGAGAAATTCAGCGTCAAAAAAATAGCGTGACCTTGAAAACTGGGTTAGGGGTTGTTCAAGGTCACTGAAAATGGCGCCGTTCGATAGATCACATAAAACTTTCTATAGTTCCGCCATTGTAGATATAGCTCTACCTTGTACCGTTTTTGAGTTATTTGACGTTGAATAATATCGTTACCTTGAAATCTAGGTTAGAGGTCACTCAAGGTCATTCAAACCGGTACCATTCGAAAGCTTGGGTGCGGCTTTCCGTTCGCCTTCCATAGATACTATGGCTCTAGCTTGCATCATTTGCGAGATAAAGCGAGATATTGGTCGAAAATCGTGATTTTTCATACCCCTTGAATTCGACGCCCCCGTTAAGGGGTCCCCGTCAGAATATTGCCATCCCGTTTGGTATGGGAAAACTAGAATGGAGGGGATACCAGATGGTGAAAAAATTTTGAGGATATGTGTAAGCGTTTAGACACAATACCGCCGTGTGACAGACAGACGGACGGACAAACGGACAGACTACTTGCGACAGCATAGTCCGCGCTATACATACGCGTCGCGCGGTAAAAATCAGAGAGGCCTCAGACAGACACACTCAGTTGAAAACGATATTTCCTCGCTCCTATGTCGCAGGTACGGTAGTCATACAGCAAGGTGTCGATAAATGTTGATTCACCTTGATATGGCGTAAGTTTTTGCCTTTCATATTTTGCCATCAGTTGCAACGAAATTTTTTCTGTTGCTCGCCAATTGTTTGTCACGATCGGCCTTCACTGCATTAGCTCGAAAACTAGTTTTGTAGCACGAACTCCATTGCGAAAGTAAATTCTGTGGTAGGCAGTTAACTAAGTATTTAAATATGACTATTTTATAGTGCGCCAAAAACTCAGTTATGGTAGCTTAATCTGCCGCACTCACGATATTACAACTGCCAAAGACTTCCAAGTTACATGTGAAGTGAGTGATATAACATAAAATATGGTTATTGGCCAGAATCTTAACAACAACAACAAAGGTTCAAAGACGATTTACGAAGAGACTGCGAGGTATGAAAAGTTTATCATACAACAGACGACTTCTTCAGTTGGGTTTGCCAAGCTTGGAATTGCGGCGCTTGCACCTAGACCTAGTATTCTGT
>Ga0209149_1000584_pt1 | contig 15678 bp, 11 predicted proteins | sample WorMetTyACAVOLI2_FD_187423 | JGI IMG/M metagenome (GOLD analysis project Ga0209149, IMG submission 187423) | Marine gutless worms symbiont microbial communities from Max Planck institute for Marine Microbiology, Germany - Olavius algarvensis... ... | reverse complement strand
CATGGATCACACAGTGTTACCTGCAATACACCAATGCCTGCCTCTACCTCGTAAGCGTTCACCAGATGGCGCCTCCCCAGACTGAGGTTGCGCATATCTAATTGCAGCCTACTACTCATTTATCTAACCCGAAAGGATGAAAGGCTGAGTCGGCCTGGTTGGCTGACCTACAGTGGACGGTTTATCCATAAGTGGTCACCCATCAGCTGCAGCTCGAGCTTCGACAGACCTTCTCTGTAACTCGCTACCAGTCTCTGTGACCTGGCGCTCAGCAGCAACAGCTTCAGACAATCGCTGAAGACGAACCTATTTAGTTGCTACCACTCAGCACACACAGCGCAGTAGAGATGCTTCATGACTCTGCGCTATATAAATCTATTACTGACATTGATATTGACATTCGGAACTGATACAATTTTATGTCAAACAAGATATCGGAGACGCCACGAAAGCCCCCGCTCGTCAAAGCCAAAACGGCATTAAGAAAACAAAAAAAATAAAATATGTCGAAAAACGATTTTCAATATGGCGGATGGAATTCTTACACTCTGCAGTGTGACGTGATCATGACATTGATTTCGCCAGGTGACTGCACCCTGCAATGTTGCATGTGGCTCTCGGATCATGACAGTGAATTTACCAAGTGGCAGCAGGCCCACCCTGCAACGTGACACGTGGCTCTGGGATGACATGCCATTAAATCCGCCCAAACGTCCGCCATGTCAATGTCAATGTCAATAGTAGATTTATATAGCGCATAGTCATGAAGCATCTCTACTGCGCTGTGTGTGCTGGTAGCGACGAAATAGGTTCGTTTTCAGCGATTGGAATTCTACTTCTAGTTTCCGTTTCGGCCATATCACCGCAGTTGACATGTCATTCTGTACCATTGCGAAGTTTTATCCAAATCGGACCACCCTCGGCAGAAAAAAATGACGTCATGTCGATTTTTAAGATGGCGGATCTCCGCCATCTTGGATTTTAGGGGTCCAATAATGCGTTCTTTGAAAAGCCCATGTACGACTTCCCATAGGTCAATAGACACCATAGCTTTGAATTGTTTTTTTAAGAAAATCGCGTTTTTGCATTTTGGCGTCAATATCCAACATGGCGGATCTCCACCACCTTGGATTTTAAAGGTCCAATAATGGGTTCTTTGAAAAGCTCATGTTCGACTTCCTATAGGTCATCAATAGAGACCATGGTTCTAAATTGCTTAATTTGTGAGAAAATCGCGTTTTTGTATTTTGGCGAAAGACAGACAAACAGACGAACTGATGGACAGGCCCGTTGCATGAAGCCGCTCTCGCTGTCGCGAGCGGCGGCTTAACAATCCACATAAGCAAGCGCCAATGGTAGCTACCTGGCAACATTGACCGACATGGACTGGGTTCAGGACCCGTCAGTCCGGCCTGATTATTCGTGTCGGGATTATAGCGGCGTATGCCGTCGTCTGTGGCTGGATGGTTGGTTGGTTGGTTGGGCGTCTGTCTGTCACGATCGTGTATTGTGTCAAAACGGCTGAAGATACGGCCATAGTTGCTACGTGATGCGAATAAGAAACCGTACCTAGCTTTGGAATGGTACCATTTTCAGTGATCTTGAGTGACTTAGCGAAATACGAAATGACACAAGGCATCGCGCCCGTCTCTCCGTGACAGCTGAACTTTTTTGTTACGTGGTGTAGGATACCCCCACCACCACCACCATTCGTCGATCTACAATATAAAGCGATACCGCTAACGTGTACAAAGTTGATAGAGGTAGATCGGTTGGGGTCAGGAATACGGGTTACTGTAATGTCATTTTTCAAAAAATATCCGCGCCTCGTGGGTCGGTTAGGGTCAGAAGTACGGGTAAGATTTCAAATTTTCGCTTTAACTGCTAGAAATAATGTCCTGGGTGGGAATTGAAATTGTCCTGGGGGAACTGCGGGAAATATTCAAATATGTCCGGAAAATATGTCCAGGGAAAAATGTCCTACGCCCACTTTTTCTACAGTGTAGACGCAGCCTGAGAACACACCGTATTTGACGAGACATATGTCGCCGACGACGAGTTCCGCCACCGGAACTTGAGTAATCTGCGAGTTACGCAGCGTCGAAAAGCGGTGCTCGAGCTCGATCTTGCTCTGAAGTCCACGGAACTGGCGCTCTTTCTGCCAGTCGTTGAAGGACGTCACCAGCACCACGACGACGACGGCGAACAGAATGGCTGCGCCTTCTATCCAGCCAGCCTTCGACTCGACTTCTTCCATTGCTCCGAAGTATTCTGTAAACCATAGAGATACTAATAGAATACCATAAAGACTGGACCAGCCGCCTCTAGTATACATACACGATTGTCACCAAAATTGTGTGCAGGGAAAATGGCGGACATCTGCTATTGGGATGAGCAATACGTTACTTTAGGCTGTTTTGCCTGCTACGTCACAGCTACCGCGCTAGGTGTATAAGTTCCTGCTTGCGTACGTAATATTCTTTAAACGCGCTAATTTTCGGCAATATTTTGTCCGCTTGCGCGAAATAATATTTAATTGCTGCAGTCTCAGAGGTACTGCTTATCTATGGACGCCATTTTCAGTGCTCTTTCAGCTTGTGACACTTTTTGTGGAAGGCGCGGAGAGCATGCTGTAAACAACCGCAGTCAAATACAACGTTTCTGCGGCCGTCGAGCACGTCCGTCCTATAGGATATTGCTTACGTGTTACAATGCAAGACTGCCTGTTCCGTGTCTGTGCCATTTAGTGAACGTGACAACAGGATAATGTGTTAATGTGCCGTTTAACTGGCGGCGACCCGCCGCTGCAACGCCGGCCAACTCGCAGCAACAGCCTTGCTGTGTTAGCCTGCGTACGTTATCAGGGAGGGCCACATCGATCAGGACGACATACTTGTTAACTACGTTTTTAAGCGCCTCGCTTTACGTTAGTAAGAGAGGCGCTTATTGAGATAGGCTGTGTCGTGACGTCGTTGGTTGGTTGGTTGTCACACGTGTGCACTGTGGCCAAACGGTGCATTCTAGGCCTATAGTTACTATGGAACACTAATAGGAAACCCTACCCCAGGAATTCAATGGTACAACTTTCGACCCCCTGGGGTGACCCCTGACCGGGGAATGGACCCCCGTGAGGCGCTTTTTGTCCAATTACTTTGACCTCTTGTTAAGAACATCGTAGGTAATTGGGCATCGTGTCTCTCTGGTTGCATCTTCTGGATGGCACCTATGGCGAATTAAAAATACAGGGTGCTGCAGAAAAATAACACCAGCATTGTTGGTGTTTTCTCAGCAATCGCGCTTGGAATTTTAACGCGAATACTTTATGGCTTTATTCGCTATTTACAGTAGAAATTATAGACGAAATTTTTAGCTGACTGGGACCAATCGTTTGTAGAAGGGTGGCGCATGAAAAAAGTGGACAATTTCGTTTCGTTGCCTACAACGTGTATACCACACACACATTATGAAAATTTATATGTGCACCCAGCCCCTCCTGTAGGACCTGGCTATTCCTATTTCCGGCCTTAATTGCCATAGATATGTGATGCTTACTAACGTTGGTGCGTATGGCCATAGATATGTGATGCTTGAAAACGTTGATCCGTCGTCTGTCCGTCTGTTGTCTGTCCCGTGGTCATATCTCGAAAAGGAAGCAAGATAGACCCATAGTTACTACGAACGCTATTAGTTTTCACCTCTGATTCTGTTGTCGCGTTCAGATCCTCCGCCAGACTCCCCCGGGGAGATCTTCTTGTGCTCTGCCTTGTCAGGTAGGTTTAGCGGCCCTCCAATGACGCCAGTCTTCTCAATCATAAGCTCTCTTATTTATATGTTCATATCCTAACAGTTGCTCTTCATCCAGTCTATCATCGTACCATTCTGTCTTCCACGAATTCTTGTCCTTTCCATTCTGCCTTCTAAGACTGTGCCAGAAGGGATTCACTTCTCAACGCATGACCTAATCATTTTTTCTGTCTTTGTCGGATGGTGTTCATCAAGCTTCTGTTTTCATCCACCATGCCCAAAATCTCTTGATTGGATCGGTGTTCAGTCCAACTAATTTTCATTCTCCCGGGCAGATATTCTGATATCAAATAAAATACGTTTTAATATTAATATGACCTCCGGTTTGACTTGGCGTCTGACTACAGCTGTTTTAAACACAGCATGACCGTCGTCACCTGTTGATAACACCGTGTGACCGTCGTAATCTGTTGTTAGCAATCATCGTCCGTTGCATCGACAACTCCTTTGGTATGACTCCAGAGCCGAACATGAGCCGGATCAACTTCTTTTCTCAGTGGCGGTATTCTTGTGTTTAAATGTGGCAAAGTAACCGAATTTTTAGCGTGACTTTAAGGGAATTACTTTTTGCGGCACTGGGCACTCCATATATATACACCGTGTCCCCCAAAAAGTAGTACACCAAACTCATGGCGATAACTTTTCAATTCTTAACGGATTCTCAAAATTCTTTCAGTGCTGAAAAGAGAACTAAATTTCCAACAAAACTGATACAATTCCCACCGTACCTTCAGTATATTGTCGCACTACCTTGCAAAATTTAGAAGTTCGAATATGTGGTAATTTCCAAAAAAAAAACAATCTAAAAATTGTGTCACATTTGACAAAAAAAATGAAACGTTTCTTGTCATATGGCTGAATGTTGTCACAATAGTTGCTCAAAGTGTTTGCCTGTTGTTCAAACATATGCGCGAAGACTTCCACGCCACTCGTCAATTGCATTGTCAATGATGGTCTCGTCAGTGCCATGCCAAACATTCAGAAAACGCTGCTTCAGTTCACAACACTTGTTTAGATAAAATAGTCTACTATTTACAAAAAAATATTTAACAGGAACCGGAAATTGAAACAACAAGTAAATAAATATTCTAATTGCATTAAAGTCGGGTGTGTGTGCAAAAATCAATGCATGTTACATTTTCGTATTCATTTTTTCATGCCAAAACTCGAACTTCTAACTTTCGCCAGGTAATGCAGCAACACACTGAAGGTATGGCAAAAAGTATTATATGCATTTTGTTGGAAATGTACTTCTCTTTACAGCAGTTAACGAACGTTGAAAATCCGTTCAGAATTGACAAAGTTATCGCCATGAGTTTGGTGTACTACTTTTTTGGGAGGCAGTGTACTATGAATGTCACTTATGACGGTGAGAAGAAGAAGGATGAAGCACAGTGGTGCGAGTTGACCACCGCACCCCTCGGGCATAGCCCCCTAGGTCATAACTCCACTTCTTTGCAGCCGTACGTGGGTCGATTAGGGTCAGTTCCCCGCCTCGTAAGTCGGATGGGGTCAGGAGTACGAGTAAGTGCCAGTTTAAAAAAATCCCCGGTGGGTTCTGTCCCACTGCAGCAAAAAGAGGGTTATGATCTACGAGGGCGGTTTGTTAGGGGGGGGGGTGAACATGGTACGATGCTGCAGCGCAGGGCTGGAAAAAACCAAGGTTTTTTGGATTTTTTTTAGTTTTTTTAGGTTTTTTAGGTTTTTAGGTTTTTTTTAGTTTTTTTTAGGTTTTAATGTACACAATGCCGAACACAGATATATCATATATGACCCACCACAAGTAGCATACATGAAAATATCTGTCTGCTAGTTCATTATTTATACAGTGTGCTAAATTGCCCAGTTTGAAAGTGATAGATGGATGAGCTTAAAAACTTAAATCGGACATTAGGTTTTTATTTTTTTTTAAACCTAAAAACCTAAATTCGGACTTTTTAGGTTTTTTAATGTTTTTTTTTTAAAAACCTAAAAACCTAAGTTTTTAAAGCCATGTCAAACAGCCCTGCAGCAGCGACGTCGTAACAGTAGCAGCATTGCGTTGAACCACTGTAAGCCCGACGACATCTTCTGGCAGATAACCAGCTTTTGCGGCCACTAAAACAATCCTTCGATAATCCACTTTTCTATCGCGGAAATTTTGTTTGGATCCGGTATCATTTATTAATGCGATAAGTCGTCGACGCGCGATTCGTCGCTAGAAGAAAAGCACGCAGAGATTGGCGAAACGTATTTGCGACAGGGCGATCGTTGGCATGGCAACGAGATGGCTGCCGCTGTAACATCCGCAGTCGCAGTATGAGAGGATGATGACGGCTGATGTGATTGATTGATGATGGTCTAATGATTACCGAGAGTACGCCTGCGTACACATACGGAACAGCAACAGTCGGCCAAACTTTATCTCGTATCTACTGTAAAATCGGCTTGCCGAACTCATCATGCACCTGTATCAGCCAATCAATCAATCAATCAAATAACCAACCAACCAACCGATCAGTCAATTTTCTAGCAACATAGGCCAAAAGCATCAAAGACATAGAAATCAAGCACTTAGCTAGGATGTCGACTGCTTTTAGGGTTACGGACCATTTGTACTCATGATTTTTACCGCGCGACGCGTATGCATAAGCGCGGACTATGTCGTGGCATGATGTCTGTCCGTCTATCTGTAGTATTCCAGTCACTCCAGTATTTTGTCTAAATGGTTATACATATCCTCAAAGTTTTTTTACCATCGCATAGCGCCACCATTCTAGTTTTTCCATACCAAACGCGATGGCAATATTCCGATGGGGACCCACCTAAAGAGGAGGTCGAATACAAGGGGGTATCAATCTCTGTAGTCCGACGCCCTACCATTACGCCACGACAAAGGTAGATCATTTACCCCCGGACAAGTGTCCCCCGTCACCTACCCCCATTCAAACGCCCCCTCCCGGTCACTTGCTCCTTGGTTAAGGCCCTGGGGTAAATGACCTACCTTCGGCGTGACGTAACATCGGAATATAGCGATCGAGCAGCACTTCTACTTTAAACTGCCGCTAGCAAAGAATATTTAATTAAAAGACAAATTATTTTCAGGTTTTGCAGACTCAGCATCACTTCGGCTATATTAGTCTACCGTGTGGTAGCTTAGTCTACTGTGTGGTAGACTAAGCTGGCTACCCGTCAGCTTTTTACTGCACGTTAAATACACACTATCGTATCGTATCGTATATTGCCTGAAATTTTCATGTAAATAAACCACATATTGACTGCGTTAAGCTGTTTGAAGCTAGGGGGTCCGGTAATTGTGCCCCACCGTGTACGTTCAGGCAAACGGCCCATGGCGAAACGGCGAGTGATGCGCCCAGGACGATGCTGCCAGTGGCGTACAGGACGAGCACAAGCCACGTTAATGTAAACACGCAGACGCTCGACTCAGAACACTGCCTGACTATGGCAATGTCAATAGTCTAGCTGTACGATTAAAACGAAATAATTTAGAAGGAGAAGTCTGTACGGACAACGTGTGCGAAGACTGCTGAGTGCTGACTAGTGGCTGACTACGGCCCTTGCAACAGCGTTTTTACAGCCGCCAAAATGATGTCGCTGTTGCGTCGAGTCCGCTGACGCGATCTGGCGGGCACCGACTACCTCTCCAGCAATCACTGCGTGCACCTTGTTAAGTGACTCTCCATTATAGATATCATGATATCTATGCTCTTCACAAACGCCGTCCTATTGCCTTGCTCCTCGAGGCATTTGCGTACAGTTCTAATTTGTCTACATCCAGGTGAAGTCATCGAGAGCCTATAGAGAAGTACGATTCGTGCACGGCAACTTAACACCACACAGGTTCATCTCTCTCAGTAACGCCCCGCAGTATTCATCTTCATCGCACATTAACAGCCTTTATATTTATTTATCTTTCACTGTAATATGGCAACGATGTAATAATATGTGCGGCAGGTTATTGTTATTAAGTCCCCGCCACGAGGTGGGGATTTCCGCGATGGCGATGTCCTTCTGTTCGTCTGTTCGTTTGTTCGTTTGTTCGTTTGTTCGTTGCCAACGCGTACTGATCGGTCACTGGTCTGGCTATGGTGCTGGCGGTCGTGACCGGCCGCAGCGCTGCTAGTCCACTCAGGTCGGGGGCGGCGGGGGTTTATGGCGTCGGCCATTTGGCCGCACTGAATAGTTGTTGTTATTGTCGTCGTCGTTGTTGCTGCTGCTGCTGCTGCTGCTGCTGTTAGGCCTACTATAGTTGTTACGTCATCATGGCGACAGCCGGCGTGGTGTTGCTTTGATCGTCTGTGTTTCTAACGATGCTGATAACTTCGTGAATTTGTTTGTTTCTAATCACGTTTGATTGGTAGCAAAATTACTGAAAATATGGAATATCGCCACCGCGATAAGAAACTGGCCGACTTCCTGTTCGACTTTCGCGTTATACCACAGGTGTTGCCAACGATGAGTGATATCAACAGGTTGCGACGGTCGCACTCTGTTAACAACGGACGACGGACGGACCGACGTCGGCAATCAACTCATATCTGGCCCATAATTCAGAGGCAATTATAGTGCCGCATCGAATAATATGAAGCTGGTACAATGGCCGTTGATGGGTGGGCTGTTACATTTGGTACAGCAAGGAGGAGACTGAACGGGGCCGCAGCCCGCCCAGTCCCCTCCTCGCTGTACCAAATGTAACAGCCCACCCATCAACGGCCAGTGTACCAATCACCGCATTGCTGTATTGTAGTCCGTTGCTCTGCGGTTTTAATGTGGGCATTAATGGGTTAATGCGGACCAGGGTTACAGCAGTCGTAATAAAACTTCCAATGGCTGTGAAATGATGTCATTAAATTCGCCAGGTGGCAGCACCTTGTGATATGGTACGGGGCGATGTTTGCTGTACGCGTAATTATCTATTGTTGTTGTTTACTGTTGTTGCTCCATAGCCTACAACCTATTAGGCTCGCAGGCGAGAGCCAGGCAGGCACCTTTCTCTCATTGTCAGGCACTCTCGTTAGCGTGTCTAGGCACCAGTGCGGAAGAAGATGCATTGTGTTTCCCAGTCGTCATAAAAATTAAAGAAAGTTAACTTACAAACACCGCCATCATCGTTTGTGTGATAGCCAACAGACACACTGTTCGACATGAAACTGCGCCAAATTGCGTTTGTGGTTGGGACTCTGCCCCGGACTCTGCTGGGGGAGCTCACAGTGCTCTCCCATATCCCGTAGCTGGATTTAAGGGGAGGAGAGGGAAGGGATGGAAAGAAAGAGAAGGGGACGAGGGAAAGGGAGGGAAGGGGAAGGGGTGAGGGACGGAAAGAAAGGGGAGAGAGGGGAAGAGGAGAGGATAAGAGAATGGATGTTAAGCTCAAATTGACATGTACGCTGCGACTTACCATTTTTTCAGATATTCGCGGTAAAATGGCCAAAATTCAAGCAAAAAAAATTCACATTTGGGGGCCCGGGGGTACCGCCTCAAAGGGGAGAAGATCTGTCCGGGATCGATATGTACTATCATGCAACATTTCACGCCGATCAATGCCACCAAGATATCTGTAACCGAACCGAAAAAAAACAGCAACCAATAATACTTACGTATGGAAAGTACAAATAACATGCGATAGAATATACAAAATGTAGGGCACAAAACTATATTTGCACTCACAAGATGGCCTGCATTGAACGGCCTGTCAAACTTCACGTGATGACCGTGCAATTCGTTGAAAGGTGAAAGGCGGTTTAACTGAAAGTACAGGAGACGAGTATATATGAATGTTCTACTAGTTCTAGTCCATTGAGCGTGCAACGTGGGTGGTCGCGTGATCGCACCATACTGCCGCCACATTGCCGGCGACAGCGGAAATAATCCGCGTGTCGGTGGGAGTCAAGGTCGTATAGACGCGTTGCCATGCCGACAGCAACACCGTGCCGGTGCTAATGGAAGCGCGATGCCTAGTACCAGCCTACGGCACATGGTTCCCGGGCAATAGTCGATGATTTTCACAGCCAGTTAGCCAGCAACTCGCATTAGCGACTGAAAAACGGACAGGCACAGATGTCGCCATGGCGTCCACTCAGCTGTTGCGCCAGAAGCTGTATGGGTCGTAACCAGCGAAATTTACTGCTTTAGCAACTGTACGCCATCTTCAGCAGCTTTAATTATGGCAAATGACACGCATACGAGAAAAAGAAGAAGAAGCAGCTTTAATTCACCAACTGATGATGTGCAACCTTTAATATGATTATACAAATTATTGTTATTAATATCAGAGTAGTAAAGTAACGTAATGTAAACGTGGATTTATATAGCGCATCATCACGCCCTTGTAATGGTTGACGGAAACATGTTAAGGGGTGTTTATAGCGACACAACTCAACTCAACTCAACTCAACTGACCCAGTTAAACAGCGTACAGCCAAGTCAGTCGTGTTTTTGTTTATGACGTCACGACCTACAAACTGAGTCAACTGTTGTTCACGCTGTCGAGTTGAATTCAGTTGAGTTCAGTTGAGTTGAGTTGCGTCGCTATAAACACCTCTTTACGGCGCGTCAGAAATTGTCTGAGCTACTAATACTACTACTGCATCGCGAACACGCCTCTAATGCGATACCGCTCCCCGTACGTCGGCGCTGATCTCCGTTTAACTAATCCACAGCCTGACACCAGCCCACACTGCGAAACCACGGATACGGGCTAGTGTATCACGCTACGTGCCTGTTTACTAAGCTGGGTACTCATTTGCGCCTACCAACGGACGGATGGATCAGGCTGAGTAGACTATAGGTGCCTAGCTGGTTCTGTACCGAGGTGGTTTACCCGTCCAAATACGGTCACCATAGCCATCCAGGCACTAACCGGGCCCGACGTAGAGTAACTACGTTGATCGGAACCAACGCGTTACCGCTAAGCCAAACCGGCAACCACTAAACCATAACGTCACCATAACGGCAGTAGTGTCACACGAATAGACACAACGGTGATAGTGTGCGCTGAAAAGCTAAGCCGCTTAGCTTCGTCTTCCACAAATGAGAATTTACGAAGAACTACAAGCATAAAGAAGTGGTGCCAGACACAGCAAACTTCGCTCCGCGTTCCACTGCAGGGTGCTGCCACCTGGCGAATTTAATGGATAAGCCATGGGCCGTCTATTGTACAAGTTTCACGACGATGTCTATAACCGTTTTCACGTAATGTTACACGGTAAAAGTGTAAGCAAAGAAAGTTAAATTACTTGAAATTGTATTCCAAAGTACCAACAGAAAACGATTTTCACCAGCTGTGGTTGACAATATTATCAAAGACCCTGTAATCTGTCCAAAAATCCTACTACACGCTGCAATTTCACAAAATCCTACTACACACTCACAAATTCCTGCTACACACTTTGTGTTGCAAAACACGGTATTTTAGGCCTTGAATAAACACAGAAGTTTACACTTCTGGGGGATTCTTCGTCCCCCGGCTTCCCACCGGGGCTCTGCCCTGGACCCCGCTGGGGGACTCCCGTCCCCAGACCCCCAGACCTTCTGTCTCGTCCCTCCGATATCAGGCATAAATCGCCGCCGTCGACGGTAACAGTGTTACAAAAAATAGGCGACCAGAAACAGGTATCTCGCAAATTCGCATATAAGTTTAAGAAAAAAGATGTTTAAAAACAGGCACTATATAAGCTCAGCTGTCGCGGAGAGGCTGTGCGATGCTTCGTATCATTGAAGATTTTGCTAAGTCACTGAAGATCACTCAGTGTCATTCGAAATCTAAATGACACGCTTGGGTAGAGCACGTGTAAGTCCCTATCAGTATTCCATTGTAACCAAGTCTCTATCTCGTACAGTTTCTGAGATATTCAGCGTCAAATAATAACGTGACCTTGAAATCTCGGTTAGGGGTATTTCAACGTCATTGAAAATAGCGCCGTTCGATAGATCATATATACAACTTACATGTACACTTACTATTGGTCTACTGTTGTAAGTATAGCTCTATCTTGTACAATGTTCGAGTTAGATAACGTTATTGACGTTGAATAATATTACGACCTTGAAATATCGGTTACAGGTACCATTCGTAGCCTGGGTACGATTACCTATTCGCGTGCCATAGCAGCTATGGCCGTATCTTTAGCCGTTTCGACGCAATACACAAACGTGACGGACAGACACTGCACAACGGCATAGACCGCGCTTGTGCATGCACTGGTAATGAACCGCAGACCATAGCCACGAGTATGGCGTCGTAAGTGAGACATTTCCATACTGGGAACTTCGATTGAAATGTCTCACTTACGACGCCATTGTCGTGCCTATGGTCTGCGGTTTATTACCAGTGCGCTTTGTAGGCCTATGTCGTCGTTCTCATATGCCGAGCCAGCTGCATCAGTAATCCGCATCAGTCCGTTTATCGCCGAACCCGACCACGCTCGTTAAGCTCAAATCCCATCACACCGACTTCCCGGTATAACGCCCGACTTGCCGCGGACTTGTCTCGGACCTGCGGATGCCGGGGGTAAGTTACGAGATCTGGACTATCTCGGCATGTTGAGATATCTCGTCGTGACGCGTTTGCGACAAGTCGCGACTCGTCACGAGTCACGACACGAGCTATTTCCTCGGTCTAGTAACGCCCGTGCGAGGACCGGTCGCATCAAGGTCACTTTATACAGTTTATACTTACTAGACAGGCCTGGAAGCAGACAAGTGGCGATCCTAGCGGTCTAACATGGAACTGCCGTGGCATAACGTTGCTATATAACTTCACGACAGCCTTGCTATATGTGGTGTCGTCAGTCACAGTGGCTAGAATTGTGGAAAGGCTGTTGAATATTTACCAAACAGTAACGATTAAAATAAATAAAACCATTATATATTTTAACACGTTAAAACAAATTTTACAACTCAAATATTTACAATCAAACACTCGCTGACGTATAGTACAGTATCCGACCGCTAGGTGGCAGGCAGTGTCTGCTTCCAGGCCTGTGTAGTAAGTATCAACTATCAAACGGCCTTGGTCGGGCCGATTCGTCAACATTACATCATCAATCAGACAGCACTCAGAGAGCGCAAATCTCCATCAAGGCCAAATCTTACGGCGGATAGTCTTTCACCTACGGTCGTATCTTAGCTGTTTCGACACAATGCACGAACGTGACAGCCAGACACCGCACGACAGCAAGAGCCGCACTATGCAGCCTCGCTAGGCTGCGGTCGCGCGGCAAAAATGGTGGTGGTTAAATGCCGCCGAGGCTGGGCCTCTGTTAAAATCATGGACGACATTGTGTCGCAGGGGAGTTTAGTATTCTGGTCTGGACCTACGTGAGAATGCTTGGACGTTTGCTCGGGTCGACTATGGGATTGCGGCCGCACTTCAAGCTGGTACGGGTTAATGTCACCGTGTGGTCAGTTCAACGGCTTGTGACGGCCAAGACTCTTGGGGCCCGAGTCGGTGTCCGAAGAACAGCATAATGTTTTGTAACAGAAAATGTACCGTGTCTTTACGGGGCCTCATCCAACAGTCCGTTAATGCCAAGCACATCCCTGTGACGTGTAGAATGGGACGTTAAACCCTACTTACTCACTAGCTCCCCCATCTCAAGCACACACCGTCTCCGCACACGCATACACACCGACCAATTACAACAAGAAACTCAGCTATTGCCGACACACGTCACGAAGCTTGTTAACGCTTGCGTACAGGCGTGTATGGTTGGTTGCGTGGCACAGTTTGTAGAACGTCGGTCTTTGACCGGCGAACTTCCCCTGTCCTGCGCTCGACCTGCAGCTGATGGGTGACCACTTATGTGGGTAAACCGTCCGCTGTAGGTCAGCCAACCAGGCCGACTTAGCCTTTCATCCTTTCGGGGTAGATAAATGAGTAGTAGGCTGCAATTAAATATGCGCAACCTTAGTCTGGGGAGGCGCCATCTGGTGAACGCTTACGAGGTAGAGGTAGGCATTGGTGTAATTGCAGGTAACACTGTGTGATCCATGCCTGAGCGCCTTGAGTGTGAGGTACTACGAAAAGCGCGCTATATAAATACACTTACCTTTACCTTTTTACTTTTATGTTTATGGCAGGCATAGAATACGCATGTAGCCTACAAAAATCAAGGCCAAAGGTCCAGATGACAAGGCGAATAAAGCTCAGGACAATATGTGCCATAACAAACATGCGATCACCTAAAGCATTACCAATTATAAAACAATTAATCCCTGTAATGCACCATACACAACTTTATTCACCTTTTGAAAAGGCAGCACAATTATACGCAAAAAATGTATGTGAAAACTTAATTAATCAGCAGCATAAAACATTAAAAGGTCACTTAGCGCAATAGCTACATGCCGAGGGCTACATATTATGTGATGCAAACAATCGTCTTTATCAATCAGCGCAATGACGACATATTATGTTTTCAGAAGCCAAAAATTTTTGCAGAAATTTGCATTTTCTATTAATTACAGAAACAGACAGCTATGGACAGTTGAACATCTCCATGCAACAGCTGGCGACCTCCTTTGACTTAGTTTTGAAAATTTTCATAAATGTTCCGACAACAATATAATCCGAGGACTTGAGGTCAGCAGATTTCAAAGAACATGCTTCTAATGCTTCTAAGCCGTACAACAGAGTCGGTAAGTATTCACTATTTACTAGCTCAACTATAACAGCCTCAGACGCAATGTGACCAACTCTACCAAAATTGCACCATGCACCTTGCACCTTTTTCCTTTTCATTTTATATTTTTCATCACCCCCATCTGTGTTATGTACACAGTTGATAGTTGATTGTTTGATTTGTTGCATCATTATAATGCACCAGTGTTTAGGACGTGTTACTAAGGAACTTCAAAGTTTTAAGAGAGGGTCTCCCTCTTCTGTTCGGTGTTCCATTTAGCATTTGTCAGTTAAGTTATTATTTTCATTATGAACACGTTTATTCGCCAAAAATAGGCAGAAGAAAATAAAAGAAAGGAGAGACATATATATACAAAGATAAAAGCATTAAAACATACCATTACAACTGCAATGTAAGCACCAACTACAAATGCAGCGCACTTAGAGTTAAAATGATCATACACAGCAATAGCTACGTGCCGAGGGCTACATATTATGTGATGCAAACAATCGTCTTTATCATAGAAATCCTCAAAGTGCAACCAGAACAACTCGTTTAATACTGAGTTAGCAACATGTAGCAGATAGTATTTTTGGGTAATGAAATTTAATCGCACGCATCTTTAAAACATACTGTACACTAAGTTTACCTAAACCACTGATGAAGCTTTTAACACTTTCCCTACGATTAAAATTGAAACCAATACGGTAGACCGTATTCCAACACACATTCAGGTCGTGTTAGTAGGCCTACCTGTCGCTGATTATACGAAACAGCCCCAGCCGCATATGTCAGCAAAGGCAAGCAATAGCTTTCATGTAAAGTCAGCTGCACAACTTCTTCTAATGTCTTTGTATGGCTGCAGATTATTATTAAAGGCCGCATAGAATGAGCGCCTAAGTGCATGTATGTCAAACGACAACTTTTTACCACCAACTATATGCACTCCCAAGTACTTGATCGACTCCACCCAGTTGATGCTGTCATCCACAAGGCCCATGTTTTCAATGTTTCTTTTGCGGCATTTACCAAAAACAATACAATGTGATTTAATGTTATTGACTTTAACACTCAGTCTATCACATACACTAGCGCAAATGTCAAGCATGGACTGCAAACCATGAACGATATCTTGATGATGTCACTTTGGGCGGGACAATCAACACAGTGGCTTCAGACGTGGCCAAAATTATCGAGGCAGGCACAGAAATAGGGCTGTCTCTCAACGTGTCTAAGTGTGAGCTTATTGCTC
>Ga0209149_1000583_pt1 | contig 15680 bp, 12 predicted proteins | sample WorMetTyACAVOLI2_FD_187423 | JGI IMG/M metagenome (GOLD analysis project Ga0209149, IMG submission 187423) | Marine gutless worms symbiont microbial communities from Max Planck institute for Marine Microbiology, Germany - Olavius algarvensis... ... | reverse complement strand
GTCGCAGCACTTTCGGCGCTCGTGCTTTCGCCATTGCGGGCCCAACAGTTTGGAATTCTCTGCCTGACAGTTTGCGTGATCCAGCTGTTGGGCCTGATCAGTTTCGACGTGACTTGAAAACGCATCTGTTTGAGTGACACTGCGTCTCGTTTAGCGCATTAGCGGTGTTTTCGCGTAATGCGCTATACAAATCGACATTTTACTTACTTACTTACTTACTTACTTACTTACTACATGAATGTTGCATCTAATGTTTCAAATTTTTTGCATGATTCACCTATAAAAAGGGCACAGAATGCAAAATTGTAAGGCTGATGTTTTTTACACTTTCAATGTGACCAAAGTTGTGGACGTTTTGTGACTGTAAACTTTATAAAATGCGAAAACACACGATATATCTCTAAAAATTTCACAACCACAAACTGTTATGTGTAGTACCAAATTGTTGCATGGAAATTGCCTGTTATTTCCAACATTAACCAAATTATAGTTTGTTGACTAATTTCAAACGCTACTTAAATGTACTGTTAATGGAAACACTCTGCAATTAGTTGAATTCATTGCTTTATATCTTACCACAAAGCCGCTTTCTCCAGTTGATCCTGGTGGTCCGTTGGTTCCAGCTTGGCCCCGTGAACCTGGTGGACCACTTGATCCAGTATCTCCTGGAGGACCAGAAGGTCCTTGGTTTCCATCTTGACCTCGGTTGCCAAGTGGTCCTGGTGGACCTGGTTGTCCCACCTGACCAGGAAACCCAGGTGGACCACGAAATCCTATGCAGCATATAATACAAGTGTAAAAACAACTAGAGTTTACGTGCATTTTAACAGCAATACACGCTTTGATCTTGCTTGGTTTAGCTCTCTGTCTTCCAAGCGCCTCTCTGTCTTCGGTCTTAATGGTGCTATATAGATACTAAATTTTTTTTGCTTACATTCTTTTCTTTACCTTTTAGTGAGCTAAGCCTGGTGGGATTGGTTCTTGACGTGGTTGACTAACCATCGTCCTTCTGTGCTGTTACACTGTTGGTTGGGTCACTTGACCCGTAAAACCGTCTCCAAAATGACCTATAATGTGTCGAGTGGGACGTTAAACTCTACTATACCATTAACAGCAATAAAGGTAAAAGTAAAGGTCTGGACACTTGCTATAGCGCGGCGCCACTTACATGAGTCAGACTCGTGACCAGCAGCGCTTTACAATGTTGGAAGTGGCAGCTGATTGGCATGAGCCAATGGTGCCGCAGCGCATTATGTGGCCATCCATTGCCCGCGCTAACGGACAATTGGACCCACGGTGCAGCTAGCAGACACACCATTGCCCCAATCAGCCACAATTTATTTTGCAGCATAAAGGCAACGTCTACGTGTGGCTTTTTTATGATTTTTTGTTCTTTGTCATGCGTCACATACTGTGTGCTACTCGTATGTATAAAAGTTCACATTCGACATAAGAAATAACATTATATCCTTGCTGCACAAGCATCTCAGCCAGCTGTCTGCACGCACTGTACACCAGAGATGTGCCATTTAGCCACAAGAAAACTGCGAAATTTCTAAGCAAAAAAGTAATCTGTGCATTCAGCGGTATACCTAGCATAGATGTGTCTGGCGATACATACAGACAGTGCCAGCAGCATCTTACCAATAGAGCGATGGTACGTTTGCACTGTGCTGCTTGATGTTGGCATGCTCGTTGCATGAAGCTATCAGAGAGAAACAGCGTGTCGCTCTGCATCATACTGGTACTGGAGTGCTGCAAATACTAATAGGGACTTACACATGCCCTCTTCAAGGGTGTCATTTCAAATGACCTTGAGCGACCTCGAGTGACTTAGCATAATATTCAATGACATGAAGCATGTCTCTCTGTGACAGCTGAGCTTCTTGTTACTGCTTACTTAGTGACCGAATCAAAGAACTGAAGACTGCAATATTTAGACTATGATGAGAGATATCACAGTTTCACACAGGTTTAACCTCACTTCGTGCAGCAGTACATACCTGTTCCACCTGGCGGTCCAGTTGGGCCAGAAAATCCTAATGGTCCAGGTCCTCCTACAGGACCTACCGGGCCCAATAATCCCGTGTCACCTTGTGGACCCTTTGGACCAGGAGAACCGCGAAATCCTTGTGGACCAGAACTTCCGGAAGCTCCCAGTGGTCCATTTGGACCCGGCGGACCTGCATCATGAAAACAATGAAAACAAAATAATGATGACGATGATGATGATGATAATAATAATACAATCTTTTATTGTTATTATTTTTTTGACCATATATATATATATATATATATTTCCCAAGTGTGCATGCATACGTGTATGTTCTTTACAGTCAGCCAAATGGATGTCTGGGCCAATTTGGACCGAACTTGGCACATGCATTGAACTTGTTTTTAAGTGTTTAAATCAAATCAAGGTCAAGGTCAGAAGACGAACGCCGAAGACGTGAGAAGCGTCAGGTCAGTCCTAAGGCAAACATCAAAGGCCTGAGAATGGAGGCGCCATAGGCTCTGATTCAATAAGGACGGGCATTATAGCCAGCTATTATTATTATTAATGGAAAAAACTTAACAGTTTAAAAAGGTGTGTAAGGACAACAGTCATTAACTCGCAGAACTAAAACAGCAAAAATGATGCTGCAAAGTAATATTAACCTTTTTGATTTTTCAAAAATCAAAAAGGTTAATATTACTTTGCAGCACAGTGCCATAACGTCAATGTGCTCCTAAGTGATATTAACCTTTTTGATTTTTGCTGTTTTAGTTCTACGAGTTAATGACTGTCATCCTTACACACCTTTTTAAACTGTTAAGTTTTTTTCCATTAATATTTGCTGTTTTTACTCGTTTATCTTTGTCACATCTAAGATACTGCGATACCGCTTTTGAAAACCTCATCAAGTTTAATATGTGCTGTAGTACATCAATTTTTGTCAAAATCCAATAATAGTTTCACTGAGATATGGTGATTTAACAGTTATCAAAATCGCGGCCGTCTGCCATCTTGGATTTTGAAAATTTGCAGTTTTTGTCATGCGGCCTTTGTCGGCATGCCGTTCTGCTTCCTGGTGCAAAATTTCGCTGATATCGGACAATCAATTAATGAATTATGACCAAAAAACGATTTTCAAGATGGCGGCCGTCGCCACCTCGAATTTTAAAAATTTCAATTTTTGACCACGTGACCATAATCGGATTAAATATCTGATGTTGTGTACCATATTTCATTAAAATCGGAAGATTTTTCATTGAGATATGGCGATATAACGATTTTCAAAATGGCGGCCGTCCACCATCGTGGATTTTAAAAATTTGCAGTTTTGTCATGTAGCCTTTGTCGGCATGCCGTTCTGCTTCCTCACACAAAATTTCGCCGAAATCGGACAATCGGTCAATGAGTTATGGCCAAAAAAAGCGATTTTCAAGATGGCGGTCGCCGCCATCTTGAATTATAAAAAATTCAATTTTTGGTCACGTGACTGCAATCGGGTTCAACATTTGCTATAGTATACCGAATTTCATCAAAATCGGACGATTTTTCACTGAGAAATGGCGATTTAACGATTTTCAAAATGGCGGCCATCTGCCATCTGGGATTTTAAAAATTTGCAGTTTTTTGTCCCGTAGCCCTTGTCAACATGCTGTTCTGCTTTTTCATACAAAATTTCACTGAAATCGGACAATCGGTCGATGAGTTATGGTCAAAAAAGCAATTTTCAAGATGGCGGCCGCCGCCATCTTGAATTTCAAAAATTTCAATTTTTATTCACGTGACTGTAATCGGGTTCAATATCTGATATATTGTACCAAGTTTCATCAAAATCGGACGATTTTTCACCAAGATATGACGATTTAACGATTTTCAAAATGGCGGCCGTCCGCCATCTTGGATTTTAAAAATTTGCAGTTTTTGTCATGCAACCCTTGTCGACATGCCGTTCTGCTTCTCATACAAAATTTTGCTGAAATTGGACAATCGGTCGATGAATTATGGCCAAAAAAACTATTTTCAAGATGGCGGCCGCCGCCATCTTGAATTTTAAAAATTTCAATTTTTGGTCACGTGACTGTCATAGGGTTCAATATCTGCTGTAATGTACCACATTTTATCAAAATCGGATGATTTTTCACTGAGATATGATGATTTAGCGATCTTCAAAATGACGGCCGTCCGCCATCTTGGATTTGTTATAACGTCACAATACTGCACGTTGTCCAAATATTGTCCTGAAATTTTATGTTGATCGGTTTTGTAGTTTCAGAGATACTTGCGGTATCGTATGTGACTCTTTTGGCTGTGCATAACGGACCATGGCAATTTTGGGGTTGTGCATGTGCTGTACCACGTGACCCTTAGTCGGGAGGTCCAAAATAACCACTCGTATGAAGTTTTTGACCGCTATTTGCCTATTCACTATGCCACTTTTATGCGTCTACGATGACCATTAAGAGGTGTTCTAAGGGGAGCATCCCCATTGTTAAGCGATTTTTAGGCGAAAATTGTCAAAAATGGTCCCAAAAATGGCGTTAATTTGGGGAAATTGGGGTCTAAATGTTAGATTTTATGATCGCGACCCCGAAAAGGTACATCCTTGCGCGGAACCGCGTGGTTTGGCATATTTTGCGTCAAAATCGATCTAGGGGCCTTGGCTGTGGCTGTAGCGAGTTGCAAGAACCCATAATAACGGACAAAACGGAAAAACGTAAAAAAAACTAGCCGAGTAAACACTTTTGGTGCGCAAAGTCACGCATATGCGGAAACGAAACCCCTGGGCGGATCGTGACGAACTTTTGCACAGGTGTAGGGGGTCCACGACGTAATCACCTCTGCCAACTTTTATGACTGTCACTTATGGGGTTTGAGCGTGGTGGGTGGTCAAAGTTTGGCTTTCTCCATTGACTCGCATCGTCGCCCTTACAACACTCGCACTACTATGCGAGTGTGTGATGTGTGCCATATCAGAATGAACGTGTGATTTAGCAACACTATAACAATATCACATCATTTAATACAAGTTGATACAAATGCATGCAAGGACAATACGACAAACACAAAATACGTAGTAAATGTGAATATTTACTACTTGTTTTTAGAGCTTGTATTTTTAATATACGTGGTATGCTGTATCGTTCAAGAAAATAGACATTAAAGTATAAACTGTATAAACTAGCTCGAGGATAGTCCAGAAATATTGCAATTCAGGTCTGTGAAAGGATGTTGTTGTTTCAAGGAAGACACTAAGCTTCTGTCTATTTCTCAACTCAGCTATTACCGGCTGTAGGGACCACAGTACTCAGTCACGGTATGTTCTGACTCATATACTACAGACTGCATTGACTAAGACATGTTTGTTGAGTGATATCGAAATGCAACACAGAATCTGCTATAACCTCGTTGAACCAGCTCAGATATAAACACGTGTGTGCATTGACAGCTAACTGAACTGTGAATAATCGTTCAAATGTAGCAACACAAAATTTTATGGTGATCTCACCTAGTTGCCCAGAACGTCCTATAACACCAGTATTGCCAGGTATTCCGGTAGCGCCAGTTGCACCAGTAAATCCAGCTCTACCAACGGGGCCAGGTCTTCCTTCTGCTCCTCTCATACCAGTAGCACCAGTAAGTCCTGTCGCACCTGGTCGTCCCCCTGTACCTGCAGTCACACACACACTACACCTATGTACACCTGGTCGTCCCCTGTACCTGCAGTCACACAGACACACTACACATATGAACACCTGGTCGTCTTCCTGTACCTGAGTCACACACACTACACCTATGTACACATGGTCATCCCCTGTACCTACAGTCATACACACTACACCTATGTACAACTCGATGTCCCCTGTACCTGCAGTCACACACATTACACCTATGTACAACTCGATGTCCCCTGTACCTGCAGTCACACACACTACACCTATGTACACCTGGATGTCCATGTAAGTGCAGTCACAAACACACATTGTGTATAGTCTTCAATGTGTCAATGCTTCTGCACTTTTTTTACTTATTTAACTGTCTCGTTAGACATGTTTCTCCCTGTATTTTGACCACAGTCATTACGTGGTAAACAGCAGCTGTCACAATCCAGAAGCATGCATTGCGTGTGTCAATGTATTGGTGACTGTGTGGCGTGCAGTCTGTCCAACAAATGTCGTGTATCAATACAGCCTACAGTCCACGCCGTAGCCTACCACTCACTTGGAATGGGGCACAATTTCTGGAGGAGTTGAAGCAAGAGATTTTCCTGTCGACCAATCTCACTAAACGCGATCAAGTCGACGTCGTTTGGGTTCGTCGCCAGCTTCCGCAGCTCGTCGAGTAGGACGTCGCGACCAACAGCAACTGGAACGATCTTGATGCCAAAGTTCTTCATGATGTTCGCCTGGATGACAGCCCTCGGTAAGAAGTCAGTTCGACTGTTGATGAGCAGCAAGACGGTCTTGAACGACTTGACGCGTGCTCGTGCTGACGTCAACTCGACGTACGCTGCCTCCAGACCCTACATCACCACATCGCCACAATACACATAACCGACGTCTGCACGACAACACTTACTGCTATCGGGTCTAACTCAGTAGCATTACAGACGAACAGCGTCGTCGTCGTAACATTATCATACTGACTGACTGACTTGAGCAACTGCATGCTGACACTGACGTGCAGTTCACAGCGCTGCTGAGTGATCATGTCGAAACATTCCTCAACCCTACTTGATAGACTGCAGAACTGCCAGAACCGTTCAACATATCCTGCCCCATCCTGCCGTACAAGCGCTATCAGTTGTTTAGCAGCTATGGTTTGCTGCACTATCAGCATGTTTAGTTTTAGCTTGTGTCTCTGAATTCAGCAAGCTGCTTAGTTGTTGTTTCATAGTTTCATTTTTTGTGCAATTTTGAAAGTAACTTTGCATACCTATTAATCATATTAATTATTAATCAATCATTAATTATTAATCATGTTAATCAACGTTTGTCGTAGTATGTGCCTATGTATCTGTTAATATCTCATGCACGGACTGAGTAATATAGTTTCTGCACAGTATTACTAGTCTATGTTACTATGTTTGTTTGTTGGTTTGTTGGTTGGTTGGTTTGTTTGTTTGTTTGTTTTTTGGTTTGTTTGTTTGTTTGTTTTTGGTTTGTATGTTTGTTTGTTACTTACTCTCGTTTGTCGTTTACTGTTTGAACGTTACATGTTTAACTGTTTCATTTAAATGCTTCATCTGCCAATCTAGCCTGCATGGCTACTATACATCAATAAACTACTACTAAAACTGACGCCATTGCTATACGTTGTCTTGCAACTGTTCACATAAAATATGTGTCTAATCAGAAAACAAAAATCAAAAGACTTGCAGGCGCCAGTGTGACTGACCCGGTCTGTAGTTGTGCCTGAGTCGTCCTGTCGTATCTGTCTGATTGCGCCCTGCATCGATCCTGCCTGGAAGTAGCGGACGAGGTCAAAGTGAAGAGTTGCGTTGTAGGCGTACGACACGACGGCGATGTGTGTCATGTCAGCACCGACGAACAGACGCATCACGAGCGTGCTCACACCATTAATCAACTGCGAAAACTCACCCGTCCAGTAGTCAGACTTGTCGATCACAATCACCAGGTCCAGCGGCGAACTACATAGTTCTGTCAGACAAACCAGCATGCAGTAAATGTCACCGTCATCAGCACAATGAACGCTTAACTGCCTGTATTCGCTACACTGTTAACTCACTTTCGGCGCCTTGTGACATTTTCCTAAAAGTGCGCCGTATATAAATCCACTTACTTACTTACTTACTTACTTACTTACTTACTTACTTACTTACACTCGTCACAGCGTCTTCAGTTGGACTTATGGCATTTCCAAGTATTAAGTTCACACGGCCTTCAAATATCTCTTCTTATACATCAGAACTGGATTATCCATTACAATACACAATGTACAGGGTGTCCCAATAAAAAGTAACCCCCAACAGTGTTTCATCATTATTTCCACAACCACTGGGAATTTTGACGCCAACTTTTTACAGCAATACTGTCATCATTTCTACATCACATAACTAGTTTCAGTCATTCATCTTTACTTTGCAAATTTTAATCACTTTCAGTCGTCTACGCTGGTAATTTTATAAGTAAAATTTTTAACACCAAGAGACTAACTGATGCTGCTAAAAAAACAGACAGAGTATCAAGTTATCAGTAATTAAACAACTGTTCGGATGCTAAATTACGTATCACTGAAGCGGCATTGAATGTGTTAAATGAAATGTTCAATGTGTTCGCCAGCCTTGTTCACACACACCTGCCAACGCTTGCGAAAGTTTTGAACAGCCTTTGCCACTGGCTTGTGAGGAAGTTCGTTCCAGATCTTCTGCAATGTGGTTCGAAGTTCCACGATGATTCATGGCTTTCGTTAGCTTTTGGTGGGCTTCTAGCATGGCGTCCACACGTGATAGTCAACAACAATGGCCTTTGCACTACGTTTCTGCTCTCGCAACGCCTGAATTCGAAGTTTGTCTTCCAGTAAAACTTCACGCATGTCAAGACGCTCAACAACTTGCATTTAAAATTTGTCAAGCAAAAACTATAAACTTAAGCACAAGTACTTTGCTTGCAGTTACAAATTTCACCTCACAATGACGTCACACTGACGTCGTTTTTTGGCAGCCGGTCCCACGTTTTCTGAGCATATCCACAGGGATCTGAATTTGGATGTTAGAAATGTGCTGGTGTCAATTAATAAATTGGCACTAAAACTACAAATAGACATCTTTTCAGCAAACTTGATCATACATTTATGTAATAATGTTAACCTAACAGCCCTGCCAAATTTTTCTTTGTGGAAATATTAATTACAAACCTTAGGGGGCTACTTTTTATTTGAACATCCTGTACAGGGTGGGCCAAATTAAACGAGGCTATACCTTTCATTTTTGCTTGTAACATCTGAACGCATCTATAAAATTAAATGACTTTTGGCGTGTATAAACTATACATAAAGAAACAAGTGACATGACGCCAATTTTATCTAATGAAAGCGTAACACACTAGAGGGCGCCACGTCTATCAGTACGTCTGATACAGGCTAAAAGGCCTAATTTGTAAAGAAAGTCGTGTTGTACTCCAGAAATATAACACACACCGTCTGTAACAACAATGGTTTTACAGTTCAGACAGTTAGTGAAACATGTGTTCAATGTGTCTGTCATTCTGATCCACGACATACTGCAGGCGACGTCTCCATTCACCAATGCTCTTATCAATGAAATGAAGCGCTGTGACAGTGATAGTGCGCGCCCTTCATACATAATCGCCTGCTGCTGCAGTATGTCATGGATCAGATGCGCAACACATTGAACATGTGTTTCTCTAGCTGCCTGTAATCCACTGTTGTTACAGATTGTGTGTTGAAGTATTAAATTTCATAGATGCGTTCGATTGTTAGAAGCAAAAATGAAAGATGGCCCCGTTTAATTTGGCCCACCCACCCTTATAATAAAAAAATATGCCATCCCGATGGGCGGCACAATGTGCGGCCGTGTCTGGCGATCGTCTGTCTGGATTGACCTTGACATTAACCGTTTGACCACTAAAGCTTAGCGTTCTTGCGTTACATTAACATACTCACTAAATACGAAGTTCACGTTGCTACTCCACTGCATTTCACGACCTCATAACCTTGACCCTTGACCTCTTAACCTTGAAATGGTGTCCTGAGTTACAGTTGCTATGTACAAACTACAAACTGAAACTTGAAATAAATTTAAACTTGCTACGTCAACAATATGATGACCTCGTGACTTTCTGCTTCATCGCTTATGGCATCATCAAGTTTAAGTTCGACGAACTTCCATTTGAAGTCATGGCACATTTCCCGCCCACGAGTCACGTGACCTAGTCCGCGAGTTACATGGACAGACGACGGTATGCAATGCGTAAGGCGTCCAGAAGGGAAGGCCGCACACTGCTATATAGACGGACGGCCGCATAACAGACCTAATATTGAATAGTGTGTAGGCCTACACAGACAACATTTACATTTCATTTCCGAAAACACACATGTCCTGCGTAACCTTGAGTGCCGGTGCACTTATTGTGGCACTCTAACTATAGCAGACTGGCATTGCGCTCTGTCCGCATGTGTGCCTGTCTGACCCGGCAGCGCTTGCAACTCAACAGCGCAAAGTGCATGGCAGAAATTTCAAATTTGATGGACAGCTTCTTCATGCAAATTGTGCCATTTCGAGGTCAAGAAGTCGAAGGTCAAGGTCACCAGTGATATAAAGCTCCAGTATGAAATGCGCTATAGCTGACAAAGAGACGGTTACACTGTCTTCACACGATCTGATAATCTTTTATAGACAAAGCGCCACATGCTGGAAGCATGCAGAGTTGAAAGGGCAAAGGTCAAGGTGAAGAGATGAGCATATCGCTCGCTGTCAGTCTGTTTGTGGCTTTTGTGCCATCTGGATTGTTAAATTCTCAAATAAATAACAAGCCCATACAGTTATACGTATATACGGCAATACGCTGTCCAAGTGCTATAAAGAACGCCAAGGTCTGTCTCCTAGTGCGTCCAGAGTTTCCACAAATACATATATTATACACCGTGAGTCAAAAAATGCAGCTTTATTCTTAAGCAAATTTTGACCAATATCAAAAAAAATTTTCACTTTTGGTTTCTGCAATATAGGCCTATTTGCAGCAAGACTTGTGTTATATTGCCCACCGCGCCTTAAGCGTGTCATGCGAAACTTCTGCTGTGGACACGTTCGACTTGTTGAGCAAGTTCATTGTTCAAATGATGTTCATTGGCGTGTCCAAGTTCGAGAAAACTAGCATGATATTCGTCGATTCTGGACGGCACAAGTGTCATGACGTGCTGCTGACAGCAGCTACTGCAAGTCATGCGTGAGATCTGTAGCGAGTTCTTTATCTTCCAGCAAGACCGGCCTCCTGGACATCGAGCTTGCAAGATAATTAGGCTAATTAGCCTTCTAGAATGGGAGACACCTGCTTTCATTTCACTACACCTGTGGCTCCCAACATTCCAGATCTGAACCCAGTTGACTACAGGATTTAAGATGCTATTTTGCATCAGCGGCTCTACGAGACGAAAGTTCATGACGTTGATGAACTGAAGCAGGCCTGCCTGTGATCAGTGACACTGACACAATAAATGAGTGGCGCAATCGTCTCCCGTGTATTTGTGCCAAAGGAGGACATGTAAGCGTTAATTTGACTCAAGAGCACACGTATGCTATTTTCCTAATTTTGTGAACATTAAAAGTAAACCGGTGTTGTGTTACATGTATAATATTTTTGCTATTTTTCATCTACTGTATTTCACAAGGTAGTGTATCGACATGCATAAGATGCGATAGAAATATAACAAGGATTTTGCTGCAAATTTATTGCCTAGTCCGACAGCGAAAGAATTTTGAAAATCGGTCAACATTTGCCAAAGTTATGCCAAAGAATACATCTGCTTTGACTCACGGTGAACATAGATAAAGAAATATAATTGCAGTAGCTGAAGGTGCACAACAAAACAACTAATCAGTAGATTAAATAGATTAGATAACCGAACGTTACGCACCGTCAATATACTGGGCCTCTTAGTCTTCAGTAATAACATAAATATTAATGTAAAAAAACTTCCATAGAAGTTTAACATTTTTGTAAGGGTAGAGATGACACATCTAAAACGGCAAACATTACTTTGTTAAGATAGAAAAAGCATAAATACGACCTTACATATGAGCTCTGTGCCGAAATGTCAAGCGCTGCATATTGTAAGGTCGTGTTTGTGATATTTCTATCTTAACAAAGTAATTTTTGCCGTTTTAGATGTGTCATCTCTACCCTTACAAAAATGTTAAACTTCTATGGAAGTTTTTTAAAATTAATATTTGCGGTTTTATTGGTACGGGGCAAATTTTTATATGAGACCCGAGTACTTAACAGTAGCTATCTCCGACATAAAGTTCAACTGCCCACCTCTGATAGTACCGATATAACAGCAGGTGGTATTAAAGTTAGACTAGAGGGTCCTGTACCCCTAGACGCCCCCTAGCGGAAAAATACATTTGTACTTAACGCGAGTAGCTCTAGTAGATTCCGTAATATTATGCGGTTCCAAAATTACATTAGGGGGCCCTGCGCCACCTGGACGCCCCTAGCAGAAAAAAATTATACCCACATCGACTATTTCACAATATCTAAGTGCATTTTTAATTTTAACTTTCTAGCTCTAGTACTTTCCGAGATATAAGGGGGTCCCCAATTTACACTAGGGGGCATACAAACCCTGGACGCCCCCTAGCGGAGAAATTTTCATACGCAAAGCGAGTAATTCACAATATCTAATTGTGTTTTTAATTTCAGCTTTCTATCTCTAGTACTTTACGAGATAGTAGAGTGGTCCCAAATTTACATTAGGGGGCGCAGCGCCCCCTCGTTGCCCCCTAGCGGAAAAATTTTTATACCCAAAGCGAGTAGTCCGGCATATCTAATTGCATTTTTAATTTCAACTTTCTAGCTCTAGTAGTTTCCGAGATATTAGGGGGTCCCAAATTTACACTAAGGGGGCCTACGCACCCTTGACGCCCCCTAGCGGATAAATTTTTGTACGCTAAGCGAGTACTTCACTATATCTAATTGTGTTTTTAATTTCAGCTTTCTATCTCTAGTACTTTACGAGATATTAGGGTGGTCCCAAATTTACATTAAAGGAGCTGCGCCCCCCTGGATGCCCCTAGCGAAAAAAAATATACCCTAAACGAGTACTTTGGCATATCTAATTGCTTTTTTAATTTCAACTTTCTAGCTCTAGTAGTTTCCGAGATATTAGGGGGTCCCAAATTCACATTAAGGGGGCCTACGCACCCTTGACGCCCCCTAGCGAAGAAATTTTTGTACGCTCAGCGAGTACTTCACAATATCTAATTGTGTTTTTAATTTCAGCTTTCTATCTCTAGTACTTTACGAGATATTAGGGGGTCCCAAATTTGCATTAGTGGGCCCTGCGCCCCCCGAAGGCCCCGTAGCGGAAAAATTTTGTCATACGCACAAGTACTTGCCAATATCTGTATAATTGTAAATTTTCAGCTTCGTATCTCTCTATAATAGGTTTTGCATTGAAAGGTCCGCCAAAATGATTTTTTTGGATTTTTGGGGCAGGGGCTAAGATATTTGGTGGGACCCCCCTAGGAACGCAATGACCGCCGATCTACGTCGTTTGGTGAAAAAAAAATTATGGAGATGCTCTAAATACCCTAGTCTGTACGCGCGGCAAAGAAATTACAAAAAAAAACATAAAGGTAAAGGTCTGGACACTTGCTATAGCGCCACTTACAGGAGTCAGACTCATGTATATCATTGGAAGTGACACCATTCGATAAATCGCATACGAGTTACTATTTGTCTTTGATTGTAATTATGGCCGTATCTTTACCGTTTTCGAAATAAAGCAAGATATTGGTCGAAAAACAGCAAATTGTCACACCCCTTGTATTTAACTTGCACGATCCCTTAGAACTCCTTCGATTTTTTTCCCCAAAATTTTAAAACAAAGTGTCTCAGTCCCTGGGCAAAATGGTGCAAAATATTGCCGAAAAGTTCAACCGTGTGGGTAGCGTGTACCAATGTCACAGACAGACGATAGACAGACGACAGACGGACAGCCCATGCCGTAAGCCGAACGTAACGTAATAACGTTCGGCTAAAAATGGTAAAACATTATGAACAATTAACGAAATTCGTCCACGCAAGCTACGGCTGGGGTCGTTGTCAGAATGCGTGTCAAGCTGCACCACGTTGGACGCAAATAAAATATCTGATCTGATCTGACGCTGCATCAGGAACTGAAAGCACCTTGGCTCGCCATTGACGACGGCGATACGACCTAGGCTCTTAGTTCTCTAAAGAATGCCAAGGCCTCGTCTGCTAGCGCGCCGTGGTGGCGGTAGGCCTATAGCGTTGCCGCGCAGTCAGTAAATTAAAGTGTCGACTACAGTCTGCTTGCGGTAACGTGCTGCGTCTGTAGCCTCCCTTCCCTTTCCCTCCCCTCCTTGTCTTTTTAAATCAACAATACATATCACGTCTTTGTACATGTATTTTCACGGATCATTCCATGAACATCACACCGAGCATACTCATGCACAATCAGATACATTCTTGACGACTTTCGTTGGTCTGAAAGTAACTTCGACATACGGTCTCAGGACGTAGGCCTAACTCAACTCAAGACATGTATATACAGTGTGTCTAAGGAAAAACTGCAACCCTACGCGTTTCATAATAAAATAGCACAATCACAAGTGATTTAAACAAAATTGACCGGAAATAAATGCTGAATAATTTGGCAATAACGGTGTAAATTTTGTCAGAACATTTTGTCAGAACATAACGGAGTTATTAACTGTCGAATTTTTGACAGTGAAACCGCAATTTCCAGCGTTGCATTACTTAGTTAATTCTTGAGTCAACATTTTACATCATAATGACGTCATCGTAAACCAAAATTATGTTACTTTCGACTGAACACAAAATTTTAATTAAAACACCGAAGCAGGAGAAAGGCTATGGGGCACGGAAAATCGCTACTAAGTTTCCTAACAAAATCTGGACTTTGACTGGCTTGAGGTATCATAATGGATTCTGTCGCTTTAGGCAAGTTATTAAACAGAACATGGCGCTTGTGCACTGTGGTCATCCGTTGTTTTACATTAATTATGCATTTGTTCGCAATAAATATGATATTCTTATTTAAACTTTTGTTCGAAACTCTGAAGCTATATGTGACCCAGATAATCACAGTCACAAGTTTCAGTTATTCAGACACAAGATTGAAAATTAAAAATTTGAGATAAAAATAGGAAGCAAGGAGAAACTTTAACAGGAATTGTACGAGACAATGCATACAGTTATAACACAGTCAACGTTTGGTGGAAAACATTTCGAAATAGCTCCGGGGGTTTTATGATCGTAGTTGAGCTTCTTATCAACTTTCTACCGTTCTTGTTCTGACTACATGTAGTGGACGTTTGTCACCAGGGGCGTATCCAGAAATATGGATTAGGGGGCGTAAAGGGGTGGGGTCTCGTCCTCTCCCCTCCCCTAGACTCCTCTCCCCTTCATGTCCCCTCCCCTCTTCTTAGAAGTAGGCCCCCTTAATCCAGCTAGGGGATCTGGGGGAGCGCTGTAAGCTCCCCAGCGGGGTCTGGGGCGGAGCCCCAGCCTAAATTGAATTTGGTACATTTTAGCCTTAAAATCTGACATCTGGTGGCAACAATTTTAATGATTTTAACTATTAACCGTGCCGTGCGTATTACACTACTAACATGCAATCTGCATTAGGCCTAATGTTTGCTGAGTTTAGGGGGGCGCCGGTTCGGCCCCCCTCTAAATACGCGACTGGTCACGGCGAACCTGTATGCCAAATTTGAGAGTTAGGGGCAGCCACGTGACGGACAGACGGACAAACAGACAGACGACGGGTTGCAATGCTTAATGCCCCCTTATAATACGGGGGTAGTAGCTAGTAGCCTATAATAAATGACTCAAAGCGGACTTTGTAAACTGCAGTGTATCGTTATGGTGAATAAAGATGAATATATATATATATATATATATATATATATATATATATATATATATATATATATATATAT
>Ga0209149_1000582_pt1 | contig 15695 bp, 8 predicted proteins | sample WorMetTyACAVOLI2_FD_187423 | JGI IMG/M metagenome (GOLD analysis project Ga0209149, IMG submission 187423) | Marine gutless worms symbiont microbial communities from Max Planck institute for Marine Microbiology, Germany - Olavius algarvensis... ... | reverse complement strand
AGATCAGCGCCGACTTACGGGAAAACGGTAGCGCATTAGAGGTGGTGCTCCACGACTATGCGCTATACAAATCCACGTTTACTTTACTTTACTACTTTTCGTGAAGATGTTTGATGCTGCTAAAACTAGAATGATTGGGCTACCGTATGGTGAAAAAAAACTATGACGATATGTTAAGCCGTTTTTATCTTATACCGGAACGTCACGGACAGACGGACAGACAGACAGACGGACGGAATTGCTATATATAATTGATGACGCGCGATAAAAACTTTAAAATATATGTACAGCTAAACCAAGCAAGATCGATCGACCTGTATTGCTCGCACCTTTGTGCATCATTATAATAGTACATAATAGGCTACTGTAAGTTGTAACAGTTTTTTTCATATTCCCCTTAATTCCTCCAGACAACCATCGTATCTCAGATGTGGCCAAGTGGAGGTAAGGGAGTCACGATAGCGTAAAACAAACCTTATACGAAACATCGTCTGTTTTGTCTGATCCAAACACAGATAGCAGGTCAATCAGGGTCAGTCACAAAGACAACAACCTTTGTCTATCACCGACGTCGGTCCTGCGTGGTCGGTGCCTGCATCATCTATGGAATGTGGTGCTTGCCAGAATTCTGCACACGTCGACGAGTCGTTTCTCACAGCTACAGCAATCCCTAACTTCCTGGTAGTGGTCGCCGGTCTGCATGCCAGTGATGACCGGATTAATTAGCCACACATCTGACCAGCATCGTTTAACCTGTCGCGACGTCGTAAGAACCTATATATATACGTCCAGTATCCGAAGCCACACGGTTCCAACAGCTTCCACGTCAGTATATATAATACGCTTTAATTGCCAATAAAGCGACCGGTAAATAGTAGGGCGTACTGTAATTGCGAGTTACTACGAGCTTTCTTTCTGTGACACCGTGAGTCACCTCCGCTCTTCATATTTAAATCTCTGATCATCTTTTTCTGGATCGTCTACTACTCAAGAACACAGGCGTAAACTTGGGAGGCATGGGCACGTGCAACAGTACTCGGTACTGAGTACGTCAGATGCTGCAACTGTGACAGATGAAAGCAGCTCAACTCTACTCTTGCTATATGCTCCCCTTCCAACTATTACGTCGTTAATTTTTTTTACCAAATTCACACAGCTTATATTATGCGTGTATCATTGACTTCTGGAAGTTGTGCAAGTTTCAAAAATTCTCGAAATGTTTCAAAGGCAAAATATTGCCATCTCGCACGCGTTTCAGTCTCAAGTCGATGCTCCAACAGTAAATTTGACTTTTTCGCTCACCATATTTCGACCAAGTTTACATATGTTGTCGATACGGAGAATCGTCTGTCAGGTATAAGAGTTGACTGTAAAGTGAATATGTACGCAGCTTTGTAACACGGACTGGTAGCAGTCATGACTCGGCAGTTAAGAGATGAACTCTCAGCGCCGGCGACGTGAATTCAATTCCAAGGTCCTCTAAGAAGTTACACTGTTGGCGTGAGGAGGGCATCTTGCCAAACTGCTCTATTCAACATTCCCTAAAAACTCGCTGCACTTGTACACGTCGGTGCGCCATTGAGTGACAGAATGTACGCCCAACGCTCGAAGTTTTTCAAGCAGTGTCCGATGGCCTAACGACTTCAAAGAATAAAACGCTGTTTGATAATCATAGTTTAAAACTTCATAAGTTAATAATGACAGTAGGTTGCATTTAACAAGGGTCGATGGGTCAACATGATAAGCCCCCACCTGCTGCGTACGGGTGCCGTTTCATGTGACAGGCGAACAGACAGACAAACAGAAGAACATCGACATCACGTAAAGTGAATATCGAATAATATGAAGTTCAGAAGTTGGTACACTGGCCATTGATTGGTGGGCTGTTAAATTTGGTACAGTGAGGAGGGGACTGGGCGGGGTCGCAGGCCACCCAGGCCCATTGTGATATCCCATGTGGCATGTGGCAATGACAATCATAACAAGTTAAAAAGAACATAAATTGAGGACCTTATTTGCAAAGTTAATTACAAGGAGTGCAATACTGAATGTTAGCAGTAAAACAGTCAGTCATGTTACATCACACACATGCCACAAGACTAAGTTAGCAGTCCCTTCTTAATGTACGTCTCAAAATGTTAATACTTTTTGCTGAGTTAATATCACAATCGAATGCAATCAAACTGAAGATTTATTTTTCAGCACAAGATAACACAGAGACGGAAATAAAATGTTAATACATTGCGAGTCACACGGCACAGGTGACAGTTAGCCAAACTGAGCACAAGTCGTTATCAGTCAAGCACAAGTCCACTTCTGTTACTGAGATTTCAGTCTGTTTCTCCGTCACACTGTGACTGCATTTCACGCACGATCTCATCAACGTCAGATGCTGCAACTGTGACAGATGAAAGCAGCTCAACTCTACTCTTCACTGCAGCTTCAGTTAACAGCGCTGACTTGACAGTCTCGTCTCGAACAGTAAGACTGCACACACGCAGAAATAAAATTCACAAGTAGCTCAGCTATTGTTGACACAGCTTCCGTTAATTACTTGTTATCAGCAAGTTCTGCACACTGGCACACTGCGACACAAGACTTGCCGATAACCAGTAAATAGGAATTAAGTAATATCAATATTAGAATGTGCTGTTATGTTCAGACAAAGGCAAACTACAATTACCTTCACGATCTTTTTTCACAAGAGACCTGGGTCCATGGACTACCAGGTGGCATAAGTACATGCCACTTTAGTCTGAGGCATAACTGTGGCAAATGTTCAACAATTTTCAAAATTCTTTCACTCAGTAATAAATGTGCAGCAAAACTGCTGTTACATTTCACAATGCACATTACATGGACTTACATTCCTGTAGCTTCATCTGACACCAGCTTCCACTGCAAGACTACGTATACAGGACACATGGACGGTGTACCGCATAATCAGGCATGCCAGTTTATAGCGGAGATTTTTTCCAACATATGCGGACCTGTCAAGCTTGAAATATGTGCGAAAAATATGCGGAAAATATGCGAAATATGCTGCGATCGCATGTTCGCTATAAACTGGTATGCCTAATTTATCAAACAGTTGCTTAGTTACCATGTGAAATATGTGAAATAGCTTCGTTTAAATTCTGATAAAAATTACTGTTCGCCGCCATGATGACGTCGTCTATGTCCAAAGAATATAAAAATATAAAATAACAATTAAAATTTATTAATCAATATTCTTTGCTAGCTCAGGAGCACGAAATATGCGGGAAAATATGCGCTCGCATGTTCGCTATAAGCTGGCATGCCTGCATAATTTGCTTGCTTACCTCCTAACTCAATTATCGGTAGTGAACTGAAATGTATAGCTGAGATGGTTTGCTTGCACAAAAACAGTTACCCAACCCAACCCAACCCAACCCAACCCAACCGTGCATGATATTGAGCAACTCATTGACTGAAACAAACACATTGTCACGGGGTCAAGCCGTCACGATCGGCTTTAAAGACTCATCTCTTTGCAGCGCTACGGGACGATTAGCGCATTAGAGGCACTGCGTGATGCGCTATACAAATACACGACTACTACTACTACTACATGATACGATACTGTGTATTCAACGTGCAGTAAAAATCTGACATGCGCCCAGCTTAGACATACACTAAATATTCAGAGACGTGTGACTCACAGTCGCAGCATGACACGGCCAACGACGGTCCACTCGGCAGACTTCAGTGTAATGTTGTTGCTTGTAAGTCTTGCATAACAACACAACATCAGAATGAGCTATATATGGTTCATGCATTAAATCAAAACACGACATAGTGCCAGACCCACAATATAAACAACACAGTAACTCTAGCGACCATTCAACAGCAAGAGTTGACTCTGGGTCAGCTATTTTTAGCACACAGTTATGTAACTAGGGATGTGATGGATTTCAAATCCGATTTTTAATCTGTCGGATTCCGTCACTTTTTCACAAATCCGAACCTGTCGGATTTGCAGACGCGTTTTCAATCAGATTCGGACTTTCGTTTAGGTCAGATTTGGTCTCAATAGTTGATCGTCAAAATAAAACGTGTGAAATCTGTGGTAAAGTAAAACTTAAAAAATTAAAAATAATTTTTAAAAACTTTTTTTAAAAAGTTAACTAAGGTATTAGGTTGTACTTTGATTATGCACCAACAAATCCGCATCCGACGGATTTTGATCTATAAAATCTGCGTCCGATAGAAGCGGATTTCAGCTGGCTCTGTCAGATCCCTATATGTAACTGCAGTTTAAATGCATTTCCCGTAATGCATTAAATGCATTTCCCGCAATGCAAATCAATTTAACTTTCTGTCAATAAATAAAGCTAGACAAGTTAACTAAAAAAATAACTGTATTTGGTGCAACAGCTCTTAATGTTTCTTGTGCTAATTTTGGTGCTTCAGCAAATGCGTTTAGAGTGCATTAGAGGTGTTGCGTAATGCGCTATATAAATTTAAGACTTACTTGCTTACTTACTTACAATAGTGTAGTAAAAACAACATTTCTTTGTCTGCCGTTACACATAACATCCATAGAATGTCAGAATGATTAACTGTTTTGACTGTTGTCAAAGTCTGAGTTATATATCAACATTACAAACCAGTGAAACTTAATTTTCAGTTTACGTTTTAACAGTTACAACATTGTCAAAATTGTAAAATTAATAGATAAACACAATTACTAACTGTAAGATGTGACGCATCTCAAACGTCTAGAGCACTATAAAACAGCTATATCTGCAAGAGATCTATGCACTCCACATTGATCTAATTCTCCTGTCACTTATTTCTGTTATCTGTTACACTTGCTCACTTTTCCGTCTAATTACCACATCGGACAGCAGGATGATTACCCTTTTTACTGCATTAGAGTCAGATGAGGATTACATTTTTAAATAGGGTTATGGTATGGCTAATCCAGTAACATCACTGCATTATCACTCACCGGACGTCACAGGGAGGGATGGCCAAGTGGTTAGCATTGATATGGTTATTAAACATACCCTCCATGCTTGGTAAAAGGAGACACCGGTTTCTGCTGTATAATTTATTTTGATCACTGCGTTTGTAGTTTTGACGACGTCCGTTGATGTTTAATTATGTTAGTTTCGAATCCGATTCCATCAATGTAAGTTACACTGCTACATACAATGCCATGCAACAAGCAAATCGGAGTTTAAATGACGTATAAATATCCCAGCAATGCACGGATGATCAGAAGACAATAAATACCGAAAGCAGCGAACGAGATCTCGCAATGGAGTGGAAATGTCACTTAAATGTAATGACGTTGATTCAAGCAGGCGCGGCAATCTGTCATGTACACAAACACACAACTGCATACAAGCTCACAATTGCTACACCATACCTGTAATTACCACCCGTAATTACATACCTGTAATTACCACCTGTGCAGCAACAGCATAGTTGTGGATGTATGTGCTTGTATTGCACTGGAGCTGACAATTCATGAGAAAATACTGCAAGTCATTTTCTACATCACTGATACAACATAAAAATGACATGACAAAATCTGAGACACTTCTTTGTAGGGGGGTGACATCAGCTAGGTTTATACAGGCCCTATTAAGTCTACTGCAATGAACTTATGAAATCTGTAAACAGAGCAGGAGTTTCTAGAATGACATAAATAAAACCTAATTTCTAAATGAACACAATGCGAATGAACAGTGCTATTTGCATTGTAACAATTTAACTTTGTTCTACAATGCTAAACCAACTTCTCGTTGCTACACATCTGTACACATCACACATACATTTAGTCTAAATGTCAAGATTTCAAAGTTAAGTTCTCATCTAGTTCTTAAGAGTTTATAACACAACAACTGATGTACTAACATATGACTCAGCTTGTCAAGAACGATCTTCCTCCGCAGTGAGCTTTGTGAACAAGAGTGAACGCTCGGCAGGACAATTTCCTTTTCTGCTGCATCGTCTAATTGCTGCTGTGCCTAAACACAAAAACGGCTTTGAATCATACTACCGGACACACACTGACCATAAGTTATGATGAACTACCTACCTAGATGCTAAACAAATTTATTTCAACATTCAATCTGCTTTTTTTGAATAACAAGAATTTTAAAACACCGTTCGTTAGACCACATAATGTAATACGATAGTCAGTTAACTACATTTAACAAGAAAAGCCAAACAAATTTCACAAAATCTATGCACTGCAAATAATTCACCAGATGGCAGCAGAAGTGCAGGTCAGTAGCAAAGTGCATTGTGTAACATAACATTTATTGCGATTTGGCCGGATTGAGACAATCACACAAATACAGACATACACACAGGTACACAATAAGCAATAAAATATAATGTCACGACTGTCACTGGTAATTAGACAGGCAGTAAGGTAAGAACGAAGTTTTAAATCAATCTGTCCATGCACAAAATGTTGGATAAACTGTAGTTGAGCGTAGTCGGCTAATCAGCAGAGTGTCACGCTTTGCAGGCAACAGATAATGAAGACTGTGGAACTCATTGTTAACAATCTGCTTGAAACGTGTTCGACACAGTTGTGAACGTCTGTCATTCAGTGACTGAATACCCAGCATACAATGGGCTTCTGCGTATGGACCGTTGCCTACTACACTGTATCTAAAAAAACTGTGCATTTTTGTTTCTGTCAGAACTTCGTCAAATTTCCCCAAATTTTAATAAGTTTTGGTAGGTTGAGGGCAAAGTAGCTGAAATTGTATGCAATGTATACATTTTCCACCTAACTTGACCCACATCGCTACACTACCGGTACCTTGTTAAATGCGGATGTTCTAAATTTTTACCTAATACTGGATTTATTGCTATTATATTGCTCAGATTTGGTGTCAAAGTGAAGAGGGGATACTGTAGCAACAACTTTCTTGCTTAGAGACCACTGCCAGACATGCACAGGTTGTCCCAGGACGAGTTTTTTGTGTTTCAACATGGCAAGCGCCTCAGCTCATCAAGAACACAACACTGTCGCTTTCCTGGAGCGAGAGAGAGACGCAAGATGTGTTGTAGTCTAAGCGCTTCTGTCCGTGTACGTGGGACACATTTCGAGCACAAATTCTGATAATTTTGGGCTGAATGGTCATGACAACTAATAACTCTGCTAAATAAACCATATTTCAATTTACTGTGTGCTAAACAGCCGTCAGATAGTTTGTTGCAAACGATACATTTCAACGTTATGTAACAATTTAGAACATCTGACTTTCACAAGGTAGGGTGATGATGTAGGTCAGGTTAGGTGGAAAATATTTCTACAGCATACAATTTCAGCCACTTTGCCATGTACCTACCAAAACTTATTACAGTTGGTGGAAATTTGACAAAGTTCTGACAGACACAAAAATGCACCATTTTTTTGAGACCCGGTGTATAATGTGCAGAGCACGGCATTGAACGTCCTCAATCAATTTTGTCTGCTGCTTTGACAAACTGGAGTGTCATAGTGTACTGTACAAGCATGCTAGACAGCTTTGTTATGCCAACATGTAGTTTTGGCTCAAAACTGCCACATTTGGGGATTTCTGACCCCACCTAACACAAAAGGCTAAGGCCAATCCCCGTACCAAGCAGCAACATACAGCCATTTTTCCACATTTCTGCATGACCAAACAAACAACGACTGACCAACCTATGACATGCTACATTGTGCATCATAATATTGTGGATACGTACAGCAACATACAGATAAATATATATAGTACTACCCAGCTGTTTTTCAATGGCTCTGACTTCAAATTCACATCCCTGTCCAGGCGCCCTATCTATTCAATCTTCCTGCTGCCATCAACAGCAGCTGAAGGCGAAATTGTATCAAAATACAAAGCAACAACCAAGTTCTCAACGGCAGATATGTTAAACGAGGCCAACTGCTTGAGGCCGAGGTCGAGGCTTAGGCCAGAACCTTGAGGCTGAAGCCAAATTTATAGAGGCCAAACAGAACAATGTGTTAATAGAATATTTAACTTAGTGATTCACTATGTATTTGAGCCTAACAAGTAAGTAACCATTAGTGTGAGTGCACAACAGAATGCTTATTCTTTCACTACAGCATATTCCGAACGCTAAGGACACCAGGTTCCGCAACTAAATGCTATTAAATTTCGAGGCCGAGGCCAAAAGCTTGAGGCTGAGGCCAAAGGGTTACGAAGCTGAGACCGAGGTTGAGGCCAAAATTTGGGCCTTAAGGCTTTAACATTTCTGCTCAACAGAATAAAATATACTAAATAGTTGTCAAATGTGTATTTTAAGTGCTGATGCAGGACTTTAACTGTTAAATGGGTTTTTTGAAAGGAAAAATGAAGTATAAAAATTCATTACCTGCTTGGACATGTCAGCAAACGTGACTCTAGGCTTCTGTCCATAAAACTCTTCCACTTTTCGCTCATACAGTTTCACAGTCTCTTCACGGTTGTCTGTGTTGTTCTCTATGCCGTCTTTGTTCACTTCTTCAACATTAGAAACAGTAGTATCTTCTCTTGTCTTTTCATGCAGACTGTCTGGAGAATGTATTGGTTCACGGGGATCAGCGCGAAGAAACGCAACCAGTTCTGCTGTTTTCCATTCATACAAGCACGTTTTTACTCGCTCTAATGTTGTCTGCTCCGCTGCGACTGTCTCGTGCAACTTACGTGAATCACAAGTGTGACAAACTGTTCGCACGTTTTCATTATCACATCCACTTAACACTTCTTGACCTGCCGACTGTTGTGACTGTGCAGTAATTTCAGCTGCAATCGCAACAGTACTTGAAACATCATCAACACAACTTTTAAACAATCCTCGTCGAAACTGATCTGAACTGCCACATTTCACTGCTTTACTAAACAGATCGGAGTCGGAAGACGGGACATGCTGTGCTACTAATACCTTCTCATCTGTCCGTGCAGAATCAGAAGTGCAAGACTGTACACTGGGAGTGTTAGAATGGTACGGAAGCTGTAGATCTCTGGTGATACCTTCTGACGCATCACTGACACTGTCATCCGACAAACGATCTTCATCGTTATCCTCGTTATCCAACGACAAACCATCCAACATTTCAACGACTTGGCTCTCGTTGACAACCTGCGGCCTTTGTCCAGATATCACCACATCACCAACACATCCCCTGTCAACATCCGCATGTTTGTCAGCCACAATTATATCTCGATTAACTGATACTGTAATCACATTATCACTACAGAGAATTTTCATAAGATTGACATGTGCTCACCTATTAACCTCTTTACTACCATGTATACCAGATATATCCGGTAGACAAAAAATAACACACAATAGTCAGTGCAAGACTGACATAATATCTCTTCCACAGTATTAACGCAATTGCACTGCCATCTAGTGAATGAACATAAAATAATGGCGGCAACAGATAGGCACATTTTCCGCTCCCCTGGTGTGACCCTGGGGTGATCACCACAATCTCTGGGACAGACCTCCAACCCTATGCAAAATTTTAACTAAATCCATTCAGTAGATTCGGAGGAGATACATCCCCACAGACAGACATATATACATAAACAAGCAGCAAACGTAATATCCCCCTATTACTACGGGGGGGGGAGAAAACTACCATGACTGCCAGATACATTCAAGTGGTATTATTTGGAATGGCAGCATGACTGGTGTTTGGTATTAGGAATAACGGTCTAACTGGCAGCAAAAGGGTTAAATGACATTGTTGGCAAAATGAGGTAAATCGGCCATTTCGGTGCTCAGCGCAGTTATGGGGCATGCAAGTAGTAAGCTTCATGCCATAATATGGAGCAACTTGACATGGTTATCTCCATTGACTCTTCAAGCTGGACATTACATTACGCTACATATGATAACATTCATTGCACAAAGAAACAAGCTACGAACTTTTGCAGAGGACGACGAATAACTTCTCAATAAAATGAAGTGACTGGTAAATCTACAAAGTGTAACACTTAAATTCCCGATGAGATGTATCTGAGTCACTGTTGGGCAGCCGGACAAAAGCATTCCAGTGTTCCAAAAAAGTCCACTATCATAGGTGATATATCCAAGCCTCAAACAACAAATTGCATGATGTTACGAAAGACAAGCAACGTCCAAAATAATGTATGAAAATGCAGAAATCTTTATGCTACGTACTTATTAACTTCTTCTGAGAGAAAATTTATAGGTTCAGGTCGGCTCTCTTCTCTCAACCAAAATGGTTCACTCGGTATTTGCTGCTGCAGACACTTGGAAGCGCTGAAGCACTTATTGCTGCAGTAGTTCTACAACACGGCATACATGTACATACATGTAAATTCGTATAGATTTCACTAATAGACGTCTGCGGCTCTTCGGCCATATTGTTCGCAGTTCACCTCGCGAGGACCACCGTCGAGCCCTTGCAGCGTGTATCCAACAAGTACCGCCCAACTGGAAGTGACCAGCAGGAAGACCTAGCCACACTTGGCTCCGCGCAATTAAGGCAGACCTTGGCCCTCTGAACTTTTGGTCTCGCGACTGCCTGGAGAAAGGCCACTACTCGAGACACAGCAACGCTCCAGCGGAGTATGCTCTGAAAGAAGTATACATACACACAAAAACACACTTAAACAGCAACCAGCAACTAAAACATCAGAGCTGTTAAAACACCCGTGTGGTGCAGTGCACCAGAATGCAGCCATTTCGATCTTGTCCAAGACACTGACCATATCTTGCTTCCATAAAAATTTCACGATGACATCTCAAACGGTTCAAGAGTTATGTTGACAAACACACAAACGAAGAAGATTTCGCAAAGACAGCTAATGTCCGTTGTGAGGGAGCTCATCCCTTTTTGGTAACAAGTCTAACTATAAACAACAGAACAGGTGTTTACTAAATTCAGAGTCTCTAAACTTTTATACTTTCTTTTACATTTTATGGTATAACTAACTGTTATACAAATATAAATTAAACCACATACATGGCACAACTCACCTTTCTTTCTGAAATGTCATACACGACTTTATTTTTCAGTGAAATATGGTACTTTTGATGCGGAAACTACAACATGAGCAAAGACACGATACTAGCACAAAAAAAGGACAAAATATGAACCTGCTTCATCTGCTTTTATGTGCTGAATCACTTAAAGTAAAACTGAAAGTTTAAGTGGTCATTAACTAAGTTACAATTATTTACTTATGAATTTGTCACAAATGTTGCCTTAACTAACTGCCGTCGCACGGATCTGGATGCAGTCTGTTACAGCACAGACAAAACAAACTGTGTACAACAGATAATTAGTACACAGGAACATATCACAGCAGTATAACTTTTACATGAAAGCTACCGTAGATGTTTTCACAATATCGGACATTTTAAAATTAGAATCGAAGATAATTTATTTTATAAATTACATGACATTCATGGCTAAAAACCCTTGGTAATTATTGTGAATAAGTAATAGAAGATTGACGAGTTAACGACACAATTATATCTAATCAAATAAAATTTTGGAACATCCACAATTCACATCATCCGACACACAGCGCAACAACCGTGAAAATCGAGCTCAGATAAAGCCACTCACCGCTGTCAGAGTATTTCCACACAAAGGATATCCACATAACTTTGTGACTGCCCGCTCGGTCACAATATCTGAATATTGACTAGAGGTGATAAAAAGAAGCTGCAACAAAACGTAATAAATTGCACTCACAAAATACATATGCAATACAAAACTGGAACTGCCCGAAAATATAAATACACAGCAACATCAAATGATGTCTCATATGTACTAGCAGTGCTAGAGTAGATGGGACTCTGTGCCTGCTGACAGCTTGGGTCTATGACTTCCCAACCACGGTGTAGTTCCAGCAACAGCAAATATGACTGTTTTATTTACTACACAGAGGTCCAATAGCACGTCAGCTATCAACCATGTGATCAGACATATGATATGATACGATCTTCTTGTTCCAAATCTTCACCCAGAAAATGCAGTCATTGAGGCACACTGCATTGCATGGCTGGTCAGACAAACAGAATCTTCCATTTCAAGCTACCAGTTTGTCCGTAATGATTGTGCAATAAACCTCTGTAGTGGACGACAAGGCACAAATGCTGATGGCTATTCAGTTCATGAGCCTAGAAGAGGAGTGCATACCCGTGGTATGTGATTGCAGTCAACAGGCAGGTCAGCCGCTCACTGCTGTACATAACTGAACATAGATAATCCATTACGAACAAATTCAGAACAAGATCAAGTTTCAATAATCAATTATCGATTGTCGTTTAACATTCCTAATATCAATTGACTAGTATTCTAATATTTCAATAAAGTTGGTGGAGAAAATCGCCAAACATGACAGTTGGCCAATCCAGCCTGATATCCTTAGCCCACCATTGCTACGACTGACATCTAGAAAGCCGTTGTGGCTAGATTTGCAACCAGTTGACATCAAAAGTCGATGGAGGCATAACTGGAAGTCGGCTCAGGTGGTCAATTCTCACCTAGTGTGTGACCCCACAATCCGGCAGCCAGGTTTTGACCTCCCTCGGCAACAGTGCTGAACCGTTTTCGCACGGAACAGGTGCCTGCAGAAGGAAATGGCGACTGACAGACACTTATCTGTGTCCTTGTGGCGAGACCAAGACGATGTCTCACATTGTCGAATCCTGTCTCCTGATAAAACTGAATGGCAGCTTATTTCGGCTACACTCTGCGGATGAAGACGCTGTTTCGTGGCTGACCAGTTATGGTTAATGTCACGCATACGAGAAGAAGAAGTAGTGTGTCACTTCAGGTTGATTTGATCTACACTTGTGAATTGTGCTTGTTATAGGTGTAAGTGTAACTGGGCTACAGACCGTGCACACTTGGTAGGTTAGATGGTCGTATGTGAGCATTATTTCACTGGTGTTGTTTATGCAGTGTGTGCTACAGCTGTGCGCTACACCACACAGCTGTCGCTAACGAGTTTGAAGTAAAATGTGGTGGCAGCTTGTGATTATAACACTGCTCATCTATCAGTCACATCTAATGTCATCATTAACTCTGTTTTCATATGTTAGTAGAAAAGTTCAGGTTCTTCTTCTTCTCGTATGCGTGTCATGAACCATAATTGGTCAGCTACGAAACAGCATCTTCATCCACAGAGTGTAGCCGAGATAAGCCGCCACAACGAGTTTAAATTGGCATTAACAGTTATTTATAAACGTTAATGTCTTAACATTACTTGTAGGCAGGACTGTATGTAGTATAATGATGTGATATTGACAAACGTTAGGTCATACAGCAGTTATCAGTCTTCATTGGCTATGAGAACTACTCGGAGTATGTTGAGTCGTATTTGCCATACCTGCTGCACACCTGGCTTGAATGTAACACTGGTGCATTGCTGGAGTTCTCGTGGCAGTTGTGTGGCTCAGAGTCACAAACTGCATTTCTCAGGTATTGTTTCTGTTATTCTCATAAAGTTATTGTATAAAAGTCCTATACCTGCTGATAAATGACAGTACTTAGCTTTAAATATGTGATATAATGTACCAGGTAGGGTCAGATATTTATAAAGTTAGAACTGCAACTAGCATAATATGCACTATATCACTTCAACCATATTATGGTTGAAGTGATATAATGCAGCAAAACTAACAATTCATTATGTGATTTATGCAGAGTCCTTTATGTTTAGTTTGTCAAATCAAATGGGTATCAACTAGCAGTCACACTGCCCCACAATGACGCTCTCTGTTTTACATACTAGAACCAGTATTGATGAGCTCAGTTATTGATTGTGGGTGATATTAGAGCAGCGAGTTAAACTTTGTGCCTAGTTGCTGTTGCTTGTTGTCTGGATATACATTACATAGGTCTCATATTGTCAGCCACTGTATCTCGCCATCCAATGTTCTGTCCGTCCTCATCGCAGGATACATGTTGATGATGTTTGATGTCTGGACTGCAGCACAGTCACACAGATCATTTTCGTAGTCTTTGTGTCTTGTGACACACTCTGCTACAAGATCCATCCATTACAAGCCCATAGGGCAGCATGACAGTATTTCATTTACTCAGTCGTGTAAAATTGGTTTTTTACCCCATAAGGGTGACACGTTTCCCCTATAAATGTGAACTTTTGCAACGGGAGAGGTCTGCTCCTGGTGCCAAATGTCACCTTTATCAGTGCAGACATGCAGACATGTGGAATTATAGGCAAAATCAAAATTTTCAGTTTTGGTGTGCAGTCCAACACTCCTGCAGTGCTCCTGCAGAGTTGAAAGTTTGCAAGGCGGATAAATTTCGTATTTTTAACAGTGACAGCATTCAACTGTACATATCAACATGTCATTCATTCATTTGTAGGAATTTGTAGAGCGCACTGTGTCGAGAATGTCAAATCAGAGGCGCTGATACCTGCCAGTATTGCATTGCCTTGCAGTTGATGCATTGATTTCTGTTTTTTTTTTGTTTGTCATGATTTGAACACTGTAGGTTACGCTCATGAAAATGTTGTTAAGCAGTTTTTTCCGATAACACAGTGTAGGGAAGGTTTCTAGTTACGCTCTAATTTTCATGTTTTTCTATGCACCCCTAGGATTTACCCTTATGGCAAATTTGTAGTCAAAATACCAAATGTTGACTGTCGGGGATATAGTCCAACATTTGGCAAGATGAAAACTTGGACAGGTTTAACAGAAAAGGTGTTTGTACATAATTATTAGTTTTGGAGATATAAAATAAAATAAAATGTGGGGCTGCTGGTCCCTCAGATATGGCCTAGCAGATAAATCTTTACATGTAGCTCTAGCACCTACATACACCTGCCGGCATACCAAATATCAGCTTAATAGCTTCATCAGTTATAGAGATATGAAGCGGGTCCCAAAAATAAAAATTGGGGGCTGCTGGTGTTCGACTGTACATTTCCTGTATTAATGAATATCCGCATTTGAGGCGATGCATTTTAAAGTCTAGTTTAATACTTGTTTAATGTTACAATTTGTAGCTTGTCATCTAGTGGACAAATGTACAAATAAATGCGATCGTGATTTAATTTATTACAGCTTGCTATTGTACTGTTGTTTGAATTTAGTCAACAGCTTGCTGTGTGCAGCAAATATTGTTCGACAATTGCGGCATGTTTGGTGATGAATAAGAAGATGGACGTAGTGAAGGAAATGGCAGCGAAATTGCAAGTAGATCTGAAGTCATTGCTGATGAACTGCCTGCCTCACATACTTGTTCACATTCTTCCTTTGTCAGCTGCTGCTGCTGCAGATCAACAAGCCAAGTTAACAGCAGTCGGCTTTGAGTGCTACAATATGTTGATAGCAGAGCTTGGCAAACAGGTATCAACCAACAGTCACACTGTCCCACAATGACGCCCTCTGTTTTGCATACTACACTGTGTCCCAAAAAAACGTCCACCTTTCTATTTTTGGAATAACTCGCTCAAAAATCAACCGATTTCAATAATTTTTTGTACAAGGACTCCTGAGAAAACTTGACACTAGTCGACTATAAATTTGCCCACTTCACCTGGAAAATGTCACCGCAGTACCTAGTGAAATACAAAAAAAGTCACTTTTTGATCACATTAATCATAAATGCTTCCTGTCTATTCAAGTTATTACTTGATAAAACTGATTCCAGCTGTCACAATAAGCCAAAGTTATAACTTTTACTTATTTTCCTGCTT
>Ga0209149_1000581_pt1 | contig 15699 bp, 6 predicted proteins | sample WorMetTyACAVOLI2_FD_187423 | JGI IMG/M metagenome (GOLD analysis project Ga0209149, IMG submission 187423) | Marine gutless worms symbiont microbial communities from Max Planck institute for Marine Microbiology, Germany - Olavius algarvensis... ... | reverse complement strand
CAAGACCATTGACCTGTAGTACCTCGACAATTGTGCCCATCGTGCACGCTTCTGTGGCGGAAAGCGATAGAAATTACATTTATCTCTTTTGCTGTTACCACCGGAAATGCGTGTAAAAGCAGATTTGTTTTAATAATTCCATTTCCGCTTACGGCCCCTATTTGCAACTTAGCAAGATTACGGGACAAAAAGCTCAGCTGTCGCAGACATGCCGCGCCATGCACCGTGTCTTTGAAAATCTTGCTGACACTCAAGATTACTCAAGGTCATTCGAAATTACACCCTTGAGTAAAGTGTGTGTAAGTTCCTATTAGTATTCCATTTTTGTGGTGTACCGTTTATAAGATATTTAACGTCGAATAATGGCGAATTCTGGGTTACGGGTCATTCACGGTCATTGAACGTGGCACCAGTCGAGATCATACACGACTTTCTATGAATCTGCCATTGTAACTAAAGCTTACGACATTGTATTATTGGGGGGGGGTCTCCATCGGAATATTGCTATAACATTTGGTACAGAAAAAAAACTAGAATCGTGGGGTTAGCAGACAGTTCAGAAAATTTGTGAATAAGTTCATTCATTTCGATACGATACACGAACGTGACAGACAGACAGACAGGACGGACACCGCACAACGTAGCAGCGTCGCGCGATAAAACAGTTACACCTATTTTCATTAAACTTTCGGAATAGACGTCTAATTCGTGGCTGTGGGATTATGCCATTAAATTCGCCAGGTGGCAGCAGTGTGGCGTTGGGCAAGGTTTTCTGTCCCTGCAGCAGAATGACGCTACTTTTTATTTATCGTGTGTGTAATTCTATGAAACAAATAAGATTTAAATAAGACTCTAAAATGTTTAAAGTGAACATAGGGGCCTAGTCATTTCCCTCAACATTTGTATCTGAAATACAAACCAGACTATTTTGCTATTTTGAGACGCGTTGTTTGGTGCGACGTAAGCAGAGTCTGAAACTGTTTGCACTTACGTTGTATAGATTACATGCATAATACTGTGTATACGCAGTGTTGTCGTCGTATCATTATTTTCAACTGGCGACTTGGCAAAGGGTAGTACTTGCTAAGGTAAGTTTTGCTGCTCCGTCTGTCCGTCAGTTCGTCTGTCCGCCAGAACTGTGACAAAACGGCTAAACACATTATCAAACGTTTTTCATAACCTATTTGCCTATCATTCTAGTTTTCTGACACCAAATACTGTGATGAAATTCCAACGGGCCACCAGCGACGTCGGCGTCAAATACAGGCGAGGTAGCATAGTTTTTGACGTAATGTAGTGCTGTAGCGACGGACGGACATTATATTGACAGCGAGCACTTAGCCTATCACACTGTGACTTACTATTGTCATTAACACGTCGTGTTGTGTCGTCGCGGCAAAGTTTATGGTCAGTACGCGCGTGTGTAACTGTTTAGATCGTGCACGTAGTTCGACTGAACGCCGGAAGTGGAGAGTATAGCCTCGGGGACTTCACCGCACCGACCGAACCACGTTTTCAAATAGTCTCCGCCGTTGCACGTTACTCTATTGTGAAATTCGTCGTGAGTTCAGTTGTATTGAATTGCGTTGAAAATACGGAAAACATTGCAGTTATTTGTTCCACTTCCCGTCAAGCTCTGTTCGTAATCCATGGCTGCTGGACTATGTTGATAGATGATGAAATGATACCAGTCTACGTTTAAATATTGGAGGTGGATATGGACCGGTCACCGGTTTGCCGTGGCGGCTCTCCCATCATATGGCAGTCGGTCGTCTCAGCCTTGGTTCTGGTGGTTTTGGTCAGCGCCACGACATTTCTGACGGCGGTGGGCCGGCAAGACAAGGACGAAAGAGCGCTTGACGCCGGGAGATGGTCAGGCGTTCATCGGCAGCGACGCGATACCGGTGACGTTGATAAAATCAAAGCCAGCGATTTCGAGTCGGAGATATCAACACCCGGTGTCGAAACCGGTCTAGCGGTTACCGATCTTGTTCCCGACAAGACAGGCGACTATTTCCCGGTCTACCGTCAAGTCGGCGGCCGCTCAATCGACTGGAACAGCGAACAGATGTCGACTGACGGCTTCGACGTTCAGTCCAACACGGACTTTATCGACGACGACGAGGACTACGATGAATCCGCGTCGTTGGAAAAAGACCCGGAAAAGGACTACGACTATCTGGACGACGAAGAACCTGGCCCAGAAACTTCGAAGTCTAGTGCGGCAGATGTTCAGACCGATAATTCGGAAGAGTTGATCGGTGATGATGTTAACAGCTCGTCACTGCGTGGTAAAGAGATCGCGGACTACTACGCAGACTTCGAAGACGGTCAGAAATTCGACGAGGACGAGTATGAGACGACGTTCTTTAAGCCGGGCATGCACTACGGCGACAACGTCGAGATCGTCGAGCAGGTGATTACAATACTGTTCTTCTATCCGTCAATCTGTCCGTCGTGTATTAAGCCACCACACCATATAAGAGGGCATTATAAAGCGTTGCCGACTGTCAACCTGTCTGGTGCTTGCCTCTAACTCATGAACGGAATGTTGCGTATAGTTGAACTTTGTTACGTAGGTTTCCCGTGATAACTGTAATCTGTCTTGCTATTTTAACGTCAAGCGATCAAAACGCGGGCACAAAGTGCGCAATAGAGTGTGAACGAATACACGGTCTTGACACTTGGTGGTAACGTTCCCTCCACGAAATACCACCTCAAACTCTTCGTCCATGAGCAGTTTCAAAACGGCGCTGAAAACATTTATTTTCTGTTTGCTGCTAATATTTGACCATACTTTGCACTTTACATTCTCATTGCTGCATGCACCGTATTTCGAGTACTGGATTGTTCGGCGCTCTTGAATCGGTCACCGTGTTACGGCGACTTAGAAATTATTATCGTTACATTATTATTATTATTTATTAAAGGTTAAAGGTCAGTGTCACAGTGTTAACGTACTGCTTTCTGTCTATACTTCGGTACTGATAACTCAATATCGTACCTACTGGCAGTGTGCAGTAACTTTGAATGACCCCTAACCGCTAACCCAGATTTCAAGGGCACGCCATTATTCGACGTTGAATATCTCGGAAACAATACGAGGTACGTGGTTACTACAGACCATTAATAGAAAATCATGTGTGGCCTATTGAATTGCGCCATCGCCAATGATCTTTATGTAAATTCAAGGTGATTTTAGATGTTTTTGTCAGAATATAAGTGTAGCCTCCTTTGCCGGTATCTGACAGAAATTCCAGGCGATCTAACGAAGGGTGACATTGCCGATGATCTTGAGTGACCTTTGAAGATTATTTCAGGTACTATAAATGGTATCATTGTCTGTATCTCAAAAATACAGCATAAACAATGTACGAAGTCAATTACAACGGTCGGATGTCATATGTGAGCAATTGTTTCTACTGTCATATTCGACCGGAGCGCGAGCTGTTAGCGATAGCTAAGTTTCTTGTATTGTATCATGCGTTATATTATTTGTTTATGTTGCTGTTCGTGAAAACTAGCTATTCAGGTTTGTGGTCGCAATAAAATTCCGTACTATTTATTGTGTAGGTGATGGTTCGTGGAGACAACCACGACGTGAGTGGCGGCGCCCGCCGAGCACGTCTGACGTCACGCCGACGTCGACGACGCCGTCGTCGGCCGCTACGTGGCCGCCGTATCCGCCTGACTCGCCGCCGCGGCATTCCCAGACGGCGGCGGCTGCGGGTACGTGCCGGGACGAACGCTGGACTGAATAGGGTCCGGCTATCGCGCGACAACATCCAGCTACATCCCACTTCAGCCACCGTCCCACGCCTCGTCTCCTACTCGCCGTCTGCAGCTCAGCAGTACGTCTCGAAAGCGACCGGCGCCGTTCAGTATCTGACAGTCCCCGACTACGCCGGCTACCAGCTGGACACCGCATCACAAGCAAGTCCGATCTTGATCCAGCTACAGAAGCCTCTGAGGTCATCGTCGCTCGGACTGGTCGAGGATATCCAGGTGATCGGACTAGCAGACCGCAAGGCGACAACGTCGTTCGATGACCGTCAACAAGGCAATTTCGGCAACTACGCGACGATGAGCGACGGAGAGGTGATGGTACCAGTCACAGTGCGTCAGTCACCGCAAGACTTCACCTCACATGCCTCACAGGAAGTCCTAGTTCCACTGCAGGTGAACACTTATCTCGGACAGACTGCCCGAACTTAAGCCGTTCAGCACCTCAAACACCGATCTCAGATCTCTGCAATCCGTCCTTTCATCCAAACGGCATTTAAAAGCGTTCTTCTTTTGTCAACTTTCCTGACAGTAAATTTATATTCACAAAATTATATTCACACTTTTCCCTAGTGCCCGTACTTCATATTTTGTTTACTGGCACAGTTTTAGCGCCTTATTGTGTTACATGAGTAGGCTGTTGTTGGCACTACGGCGCAGTCACGTTAGTTTCGTGATCGACAGCTTGTGCGTTCGCTTTTCAGCGATAACGTGGGAAAGTATAGAATATTTTGGTACTGACCAGTGGCCGTTGATTGCGGCTGGAGGAAACGACAGCCTGGCGGAGAGTAATTTATTGATTCGTTCATTCTTACACCAAAACGGTAGCATAAAAGTGCATAATAAAATACAAAGACACATGTAAGTATTATATAAACTAGGAGCAAGACACAGAACTCAAATTAAACTACAAAATCACGCCTCGACAGTTCTGACGAATGTGTCCTAACGGCTTCTGTTGGTTGACATTCGTGCCATTATCAGTCGATTGCTTGACAAGATCATCGACGAATGACTGCATGTAGGGTTAGTGATAAGCATAGGCTTAGGACCAGTAGTCTTTCCGTGTAGTGACCTGAGCCCAGAGCCGTGTCTACATCGACCGCACTCAGATAGGGGCTTATTTAGCTACTGTTTATCTTCGCTAATTTTCGTAGTAGTCGGTTCACTGTCTGATACTGTCATTAACAGCAGCTTACCGCCAAGTTTACTATTAACGTACCAGTTTGACTGGCTAGTATCGGGATCATAAAACCTATATCGTTATCTCTTATGCAAGTATGTAGGTCTTAACTCTTTAATGCCCATATTAAAATGCAGAGCAACGGACCATTATACTGCAATACAGTGATTGGTACACCGGCCGTTGATGGGTGGGCTGTTACATTTGGTACAGCGATGTGGGGCCTGGGTGGGCTGGGGCCCCGCCCAGGCCCCTCATCGCTGTACCAAATGTAACAGCCCACCCATCAACGGCCGGTGTACCAATTTCATATTATTTGCTGTGGCACTATAATTGCTAAGTGCCATCTTTGGGTACGTGGCGAGAATGTCACCCAACATTCCAGCTTACCAAGCACTGAGGCTACAGGTCGAGGCATCAGTCGGTAGACGACCTGACCGCGATTGGGTCCGCAGCTCTGGTTGTCCTCGCAACCGCTTGATCGACCAACTCCGTCAGGACCATCAGCGCCCACCTGCTGACCTATGGCGAGCAGCCATCCGGCGTGGTCATACTGGAGCGACGCTACGGTCCTCGACGACTACGCGATGACGACAACGACTATAATTGCCTCTGAACTATAAAGGGTTAAAGGTTGGCTGTTCGATTTGAGTTTAACGATAGCGGGCTTTCAACATAAGTTCGTTATATCGTTCCTCTTCTAGACTGAATTTCGTTAGAAATGTTATTTACGGATGAAATGGTGAGAATAACATGTTGAGGTGTGCGGATGACGCAGGTGGCAGGCAGCGACGGTCAGCAAGCTAGAGTTCGTCTGGTGATGCCGGTTAAGAACTCCAACGATCAGTCGTCAACCTCTACAGTGCAACTTGTGTCGTCAGACACCGGTGACCTCACAGTCATTCCGGTTCACACTGTTCACGATCACGACTCGCGCCAGTCTGCAACCCTTCGAACACTGCCGGAGGCCCGTATCTCCAGTCCGACCTACATCATCCTGAAGTTGTCTGGAAATGATGTGGATAACGTCCCGGAAAAAGTGCAGCGCAGCAGCAGCGGAGGGACTGTAGCCGGACAAAGCGTTGAACTCGGAGACAAGGTGAAATATATCGATCTGAATGCGTTGCTGTCGAAGTCGCACCTGTCAGTGACGCCATCACCGACGTCTCGGAGAAGACCACCTACGTCGCGGCGTCGACCAACACGACCACGAACTGCGACGAAACCAGCTCGGCGCAGGCCACCGCGACCGCCGTTACCGACCCTGGCGCCGCCGACTCCCTCACCGTCGGGGCTGCGGCCTCGTCCGCCACCGCCGCCGCAGCCTCGACCAGCACCGCCTACTGCACCCAGTCAAGAACTGAGACACGACAAGGCGTCCAATTACGATCAGCAACAGTCCGAACTGTCTGGATACAATTCCGACCAACTTCAGTATTATCCTCGTCTTTCTCAACATCGCCATCACCATCAACAGTATCATCATCAGCGTCAACCACAGCAAGAGTATTCACTGCCAAACGAACATCATCATCACTCGCACCTGGCTCCACGCTACGAGGCGCGTCCTGGGGCCATTCTACCGAGATTTAGACCAACTCCAGTCTAGTATCTGCATCACTGACCATTTCGAAGGCGTACTGCACTCACGGAAAGGGGCATATGTCATTTGAAGACTGGCGCAATTGGCCTTCGACGGCTGGATAGGCACCGGCCGTCATCAGTATGATTTCCCCTCGTCGTATTAAACACGACAACTCTGTTGACAAAAGCGAAGGCAGCACTGTGATAATTGGTACACGAACCTTTCAGAACGGTCCAGTGAATCAATTATTGTATTATCTTTTATTATACGGCACGGGTACCCGAAGCAATTAGACCAGTATTTGGTACTAAAATACAGATGAATAGTATTACTCTCTATCGAGTCTATAAAACTATACACCGTCGCCACTGCTGCCACTGCCTGTAAAGGCGTTAACCGAAACAGATACGTAGAAGCTCAGCTGTTACAGAACAAGTAGCTCAGCTGTCACAGAGAGACCGCGCGACGCTTCGTGTCATTGAATATTTTGCTAAGTCACTCGAGGTCACTCAAGCTCATTCGAAATGACTCCCTTGAGTAGGGCGTGTGTAAATCCCTATTAGTATTCCATTGAAACTATTCTGTATCTCGTACATTGATAACATTTGTAGTCTGACGAGATAAAAACGGAAAACGGAGTCCAGTGTTTCGCACAAGGTTACGGGGGAAATAGGCTACCCTCTTTTGGGGAGGCGCGAACCTCCTTATAATAATACAATGGCAGATGTGCTGAAAGTAGCCTCCATTCTGAAACGCCAGCTCTATCCGTTTAGTCGTTTCCACACAGTGCACGAACGTGACGGTCAGACGAATGAATGGGCAGATAGCTCTTTTCCACGCAATAGGCCTACGTTGCGCTGTAAAAAAGAACTAGCGGCAAATGATCGCTAAACGGGTGACTTTTTGTTTGTATGATTCTATGTCAATGATTCACGTAGGCATTGTTGCTCATCTGCGCCTGCTCATCAACGATAGTTCTATGGACGACACGAAGCAGGTCGGTGATCACGTCTGCTGCCACCTGGCGAATGTCGTTGACTTCTGTCGTGGGACTCTGGCGTTAAGCGAGTGTATAGCCTCGTGATTTTTAAAATTCGACAAAGCCGATTTTAAAATCAGTTCAAATGCCTTAAAATTTCATGTTCTGCTAACAGTATAGTCAACGGACACTACATGTAATTTGTCTATGACAGTGTGACAGTAACTGTCAGTAAGCCTAAGAAATTACCACAGGTCCTGTTGATGCTACACTGTACTAAATTCACATGACAAATAGCGTCATTTGTGTATTTGTGACCAGTGAATATTGTTTACTTGACACGTTGAACAGCAGTGGCGGTTCTAGGTAATGCATTTTCAGTGTGGGGGTAGTCGGGTGGCCATACTTTCAGCCGGGGCACAAACCGGAAATCGCGGTCGCACCAACCAAAATATCGACACCGCTAAAACACAGGATGGAACCGAAAATGCTTAACTGGATAGGCCTACCGGTAGGCCTAACCACTGCCACATTCAAGTAGGGTAGAATATTATAGAAGCATAGAGAACTTTTTTTGTCATATGCTTAACTTTTAACTGAGATTTCACCGTACATGCATGATGAGTTATTTGTGTTAAACTGATTATATACAGAAGTATCAGCAATTCAATATCTTTGAATATATTTTTTTCATCTGTTGATTTTAAAGTTTTATTTGAAGCCCGTCCATCGTTCCATGTTGTCTGTCCAATGCCTCGAGGCGTTTTGATCTAAATGTTCTTAAATGATTTTCGCAGACGTAGCCTACATAAACACTTAACAGGAAAGGTTAATTATTTTACAGCTTAAATCTACTGCACGTAAAACAAAGATAATGGAGAAGTCATCGTCTGTCGATTAATGACAAATTAAAACACGTAATTTGTGTACATTAACCCTTTAATGGGCATATTAAAACCGCACCGCAACCAACCATTAGGCCTATACAGCAACAGGTGATTGGTACACTGGCCGTTGATAGGTTGCCTGTTGCATTCGCGAGAAGGACCCTGGGCGGGCCGCAGCCCGCCCAGTCCCATGCTTGCTGTACCAAATGTAACAGCCGACCCATCAACGGCCAGTGTACCAACTTCAATAGCGTTGTACTCTAAAGGGTTAACGCGACATGACTGACAAACTGTTGGAACACGAAGTTAATCACATACGTAGCCTACACGTGCGACATATGAGTAGAAATTAAGCCAACTAAACCAGGATTACTTTTCAGTATAACCAGCCATAAGCACGGCTAAATGTTTAGGGTTAAATACTCGTATTTCGACTTTATAAAACAGATCGAGGCAACCGAATCAGTGATATTTCAGTTCAAGTGTACAATAAAACATAGCGCAATAACAAAGCGTCATAAAATTAGTACCAAATGCTTTACATAACGTCAGTAATCGGCCATCATCTACGATAATAATAATAATAATAATAATAATTATTATTATTATCATCATCATAAACTTGAAAGCTCTCAGAGAATACAAACCTGCGCCAAGGATTACATTTCAGTTTGCAATGTTAAACAACTGGTACAATACTGAAATCAGGTTTACCACCAAAGTCGTTTGCATTATGATACTGACAACTGGAGAATAATAGTAAAAAAGCAATATTCCAAAGATCACAAATAGGCGAAGAAGAATAATTTCTGGAATCGATTGTTTTTGTCTCTCCCAAATTTTCATGAATATTTATCCACAACTTTACAAGCAATGTTACTGACAGACAAACGGACAGACAGACAGACAAACCGAGACAACTACGTAACGCCTTGGCGAAGGTAACAATTCAAATATTTATAAAGCAGGCAATGTCAGTCAATCACGACTGAAGTTAGTAATTAGTCTCGTTAGAGTGTGATTCGCAAGTCACCGAGTGTCAAGGTATGGTTTAAGACAGTCTCGAACAAGTACTGAAATGAGTTTGAACTGGGGTCTAGCAAAAAATCTCCCGTCCACTACAAGACGCGTCGGACCACTGCAGGATCGATGATCGGCGACGATCGCACTGAGGCGGAAGTTCGTGGAAAAACGTCGACGATGACGACGACGACGCCGGCGCGCCGCTGGAGGTCGGGTGATGTCGAACAGTTGAGGCGGCCAGAGACTTACTCAGAACTGTGGTCCGATCTGCCGCCCGGCTACGATGTGACGACTTATTATTCGGGCGACGTCCATCACCGACAGCTATCTGCGACGTTACTCTTGAACTATTTCCGGTTCCGGTTTGGCGGTCTTCTGAAGCGGATCGCGGCGAGCAGTATGGACGACGTGTGGCTATGTCGTGTGTTGACAGTATGGAACTGCGTCCAATTGCCGTGTCGACAGTGAAAGTCGACGACGTCGTGCGAGAATTCTGTTTCCGGTCGGCGAAGTTACCGGAAGTCCGTCGCGATGGCTGGTGGCTGATACCGTCCATGAGTGACCGACTCAGAGCCCTCTGGTGTTGTGCGACGTCAGCGGGGAGTTCCGAGTTCGTCAGCATGTACGATCTGGCGTCGATGAAACTTGACGGCAGCTGGAACCGCTTCGACGTCCGACGACCTTCTCCGACGTTGTCACGGTCCCCCACAACGTCACATCCATCACGTTCAGCAGTGCAGCGCGACGGCATCTGACTGGTCTCCTTGCCGGTTCGATTTGTCGGCTGTTTCTGTTTTCGCGCCGCGTCTGCTGCGGTTAAAAGCGGACGACCGTCAAGTGCGGCAGAACCTCGGCTCCCGCAGCAGGATATCGTCGACGCTGACGGCTTACTTCCGGCTTTCATTGCAATGTAGAGTCCATCGCCGTGAGTTGGATTCGTCGCGGTTGCTGCGTCAGTGGAGGTTCTATCGGCAGCTGGACGCGGTCGCTCGGCGCTCAGATGGTTGCCTGGGCTACAGACGTAGTCCTCGACGACGATCGGTTGGCTTTCGTCAGAGCTGTACATCGCGGCAGAATGACCCGTCCGTCGTTGAGCGGGACCACTACGCCACGTCGAACTCTTGTCCGCCGTTCCACTCCTCCACTGACTGTTGGCAGAGCCTTGACTCTTGGCGGCAGCGGCAGTCCAACGTCCCTCTGCGTCCTTCGCAGCGCGACGTCCGCGGTCGCACTCGGTGTTATGCTCGCCGGTCACCTGGCGCCGTCGATGGAGGTACGCGGCGTCCTGGAGGTCGTAGATGAACCGCTGTGCTCGTGGCAGGTGCGCCGCCAGAGCCTCAAAGCTGTCCAGCACATCGGCAATCGTGTAGACATGCTGAGAACCTAGCTCAACCACCTCACTGCGGCAGAGGGGCACCTCGTTGCCGGCAGTGGGTCGACGGGCGGGTAGAGGTGGAGGCGGCAAAGGCGGCGGAAGTTGATGAATATCGACTGATGCTGGAGCTGGTTCCATAAGGAGATCGTCGATGTTGTCGTACACATGGTCACAGTTCACTTCCGGTCCTTTGCCATGGACGCGACTCACCGGAAGTCTTGATCGCGAAACGTTGTCACCGATTGTTTCATAGATGGATTCCTCCCTGTCCGCAAGTCTGGGAAACAGTCCGGTTGATCTGCGCGCTGGTGGATTGCGGGTGGCCACGTTGCTGATGGTCGGTGGTGGCACCGTTTGTCTGAACAGCGGCTGTACGCACTCCTCAACTGCTTCCGGTCTTCGGTCGACTAGCGTCGTGGCGTGGCTGCCGAACAGAAGCCGTCGCCTCGCGGACTTGGATCTCGGCTGGCGTGGACCGGGGCGCTGTGCGACGTAGCGTCGGTCAGGGGAGACGGGCGGTCGGTGACAGCCGAGACTGAGGGTGCTCAGGCGGTCGTCCCAGTCGGCCTCGATGTTGTTGGGTTGTGGCGGCGACGGCGACCGAGAGACGAACGATGGCGTGAACGACAGACGCTGCTGAACTCCGGCGAAGTTGAACGTCGACGTCTGGTCATAAGTCAGCGTTCTGTTGCGAGATGACGACAAAGACCTCGACCGACTTTGACGTGCTGGATTATCCTGCCGCCAACTCAACGACTGGTTTACTGACGTCATCAGCAGATTCCCGTTCACATAAACCGGGCTCGATCCGTTTCCGGTCCGACGTAGAGTCGATGCATCGGACGAACTTACGAACGATGACCGCTCCATAGGCAAAAGATAGTCATCGATCGATTTATTTCCGGTCTTCATCACTTTTTCTTCCGCCGTTGTTGGTTTCAGCTGCTTTTCGACTTCCGTGTTGATACGGGCACCGTACTGTGAGGTTTCCAGACGCCGTGCGAGGCTTGGATGACATGGTGCCGGAGACACTGGCTTCGAGTCAGTCTGCGTCTCGCACTTGAGCCCGAGCGCCTCACATAGTAGATTTTCGTAGACCGGAAGCCGATCTTCGTGGTGTTTCTTGTCGGTGGTCACAGCTGCCGTTGACGGTGGTTTCACGGCCTGCTCGGCAGGCGTCGCTGGAGGTTGGCATGCCTCTGTGCCGGCATGCACGGACGCACGACGGCGGTAGCGGCGGCTTCCTCTAGACGCTCCGCGCTTGATCTGTCGTCCCAGATGGCGTCCCTCGCCGTCCTCGAAGTCCTCGTCGTGCAGTCGGGAGTAGACACCGTCGCCGCCGCTCGCGTAGCCGCTTGACGTCGTGACCGGGGACTGATCACGTGACGCGGCCGTTAAAGGAAGATTGTCCGCCTTGCGTTCGACCACGACGCCCGAACTGACTTCCGTCATGACGTAATTGTTAAGCGATTTCGGCCGCCGACCAGCCGCACCCTTGCCGCCGCCGTATCCTCGGAAGCTCCTTCTGGCCCAGTCACCGATCTGCTGCAGAGTGGACGACAGCGAAGGTTTCGACGCGGTCAGCCCGCGTGCGTCACGGTCGAGCGTCGAGGAGGAACGATTCTTCTGATATCGATCCGACACCTTGGTCGTCTTAGCGGCACCAGTCTGCTTACCCTGACGACTCGAAGTCTTCGTGGTTTGGATGCCAGTGACGACAGCAGACGCTGTCGACGACGAAGGTTCACTAATCCAGCGTTGATGGTGTGCTCGTAACGACGTCGAGGCATCAGCCGCTCGCGAGTAACGAAGCATCGTTAACTGCTACAACCAACACAGCAGTCAATACACTATACTATACATCACAGCTGTAAATAACGTTGGGGGGAATACTTTTAACAAGAACTTAGCTATCGCAAACAGATTGCGCGTCAGCTGTGCACAAAATATGGAAAAACTACAATGGTGTGGCTACCTGACGGTGAAAAAATTTCGAAGATATGTTTAGTAGTTTTGACAGAATTCACGAACGTCACAGACAGACAGACAGACAGACGGACGGACACCGCACGACGGCATGTCGCGCTTACATAGCATCGCACGGCAAAACGGTAACAGTTTGATCATTCAGGCGTGTTATACAAAACGTCATTAGCCTACGCGCCTCGTACTGCTGTATCTCGCTGTTTGCTCATTATTACCACGCTCTGCTCAACACAAGCGCGGATTATGCCGTTGCAAGATGTTCGTCTGTCCGTCCGTCCGTCTGTCTGTCACATAGTCACACGCAGGTGTATCAAAACGGCTAAACATGTCATAAAACGTTTTTCATTGGCGGGTAACCACACCATTCTAGTTTTTTTGCACACCAAACGGTATGGCGATATTCCAACAGGGACCCCCCAAACAGAGGCGTGGAATGCAGGGATAATAAACAGGCGATTTTCAACTAGTATCTCGCTTTATCTCTAAAACGATAAAGATGGGGCCATAGTTACTGTGAAACTCCAGTGGGAACTCGTATTATGATCTATCGAATCGTGCTATTTCCAATGATTTTGAGTGACCTCTATGGCCAAGATTTCACGGTCACGATATTATTCAACGTTAAGTAACTCGAAAATGGTACAATTAATATAGAGCTTTACTTAAATGGCAGACAACTGACAAATACAGCGTGTGCCAAAAGATAAGACTCACATAATATTATATGTATTGTACAGTTGTAAGTCTATTGCAATGAAATTAAGCACGTGATATCCTGATGGCGTTAGCTATTGAACTCGTACATTATTTGCCACCTCGCCTTAATTATGTTTCTACACGACCTCACAAAAACTGAAATGCGACACTGACGAGCTGAAGTATTGACACTTGGGACCGTATTCCTCGGGACATCATCGACAAATGTAATGTAATGACAAATTTAGAGAGGCGTATGCAGCACATGCGGCTTCAAGGGCTCTGTGCAAAAATAGCCATTGACCAGTGGCAAACACGGCTGCATGCATGCGTAATAGCAAAGGGACGTCACTTCGAACATTACTGTGATCTAGACACACAACGGGTGGTAGTAAGCTGGCTACCCGTCAGCTATTTACTGCACGTTAAATACACACTATCGTATCGTACTTTCACAGCAAATTACACACCAAAACCGGTTCTTTGCAGAACCACAAACGAAAACAACATAACGTTGCGGTTTTTGTGTAATGTCAGAAAATGTAGAAACATAAGTAAGCTGAGGTGGCAAATTAATTACGCGTTTAGTAGCTAAGGCCATCAGGATATCGTGAGCTAAATCCATTACAATACACTTACAACTGTACGAGATATTAAAGATTACGCGAGTCTCATTTCTTGGCACACGTGTAGTAAGTCATATATGATCTATCGAACGGCGCCATTTTCAACGAACGATACCTAACCCAGATTTCAAGAGCACGCCATTAATTGACACAAACGGTACGAGATACATAGATACAATGGAATACTAACAGGTACGTATACAAGCCCTAATCAGGTGTCATTTCGAATGACCTTGAGTGACTTAGCGCAGTATTCAGTGACACGAAACATCGCGCGGTCTCTCTGCGACAGCTGAGCTTCTTGTGTTCGAAACGCGTCTCGCAAAACACTACCTCGCATTTTTGCAGAATACGTGCGTCGTAACAACAGCAACTATGTCATCTGTCGTCTCAGATGTATTGTCAAAACTTGCAAATACATTTGGCGTAAATGCAACAGAAGTAGATAATGTAACACAGCTACACACAGAAACCGTGCAATAACACGGCATACCCGTAAATATACTACAAGTTGATCGGGCGACTCGTCAGGCCTAACATAACAAGCCGCTGATTACAGACTGCAGCTTGGACGTATAACATATCGACCACTGTCACGACACGTGCGTTGTAAAGTTATGTTAGCATTGCTATGAGTCGCAACGTTAACCCTTTATCGAACACAACGAACCTTTATACAACAATACGGTTATTGGTACACTGGCCGTTGATGGGTGGGCTGTTACATTTGGTACAGCGATGAGGGGACTGGGCGGGCTGCGGCCCCGCCCAGTCCCCTCATCGCTGTACCAAATGTAACAGACCACCTACCAACGGCCAGTGTACCAACTTTATATTATTTGATGTGGCACTATAATTGCCTCTGGACTATAAAGGGTTAACTGCTGAACACGACGACAAACGGTACAGACATGTTAAGGCCAACAACCACGACCAGTGACTTTGACGTACCTTTGACCTCAAAATGGCATCATTAGTAAAATTTACTTAACCTTCTGCTTTAAAATGTTTGTTGCTTATGGCACTCAAGTGCTTTATACTCCCACCAGGACGAAGGTCATATATTCAGATGCCATGGCACGTCATGCCTGAGTATTATGCAGCTTTATGACTTTAACCATTGAACTGTATAAGTTGTCGCTATGTGACACTTTGTGCCTCTCGAGGGTCATAAACCTCAATTCCGTGACCATTGTCTGGCTAAGATGGTTTGACGATTGTTTTGACTTCTATGGACCTTTTTTAAAAAAATAAGCCCCCCGGTCCCTCCCAAAAATCCCGGAGTTTTTTTTCCAGAGGGCAAAATCCAAAATGGCCGCCGACGCAATCTTGAAACATTAACCTTTGAACCAGAGCTCATAGATTCATGTATAAAAACACTTTCTAGGCTAAATCGACCACGAGAGTTCCGATGCCGACATCAGTTTGACGTTATTACATCATTTTAACAAAAAAAATCCAAGATGGCGACCATCCGGTAGCGAAAATGCGTAAATTTTGAGTGGGATCAGTAATAAACACAATTTCTTAGTCGTATCTTGTTATACATCAAATATGATGTCAGTCTGAATCAGAG
>Ga0209149_1000580_pt1 | contig 15700 bp, 8 predicted proteins | sample WorMetTyACAVOLI2_FD_187423 | JGI IMG/M metagenome (GOLD analysis project Ga0209149, IMG submission 187423) | Marine gutless worms symbiont microbial communities from Max Planck institute for Marine Microbiology, Germany - Olavius algarvensis... ... | reverse complement strand
ATTAACTGTCTCCATGTTGCAAATGTCTGAAACCCTACATTTAAAAGTTAAAACAAAAACTAATAATACAAATCCAATAAACGAAGAATATTTAACTTCCTCGGTAACGTCCAAGGTAAGGCCTGAGGGTAAGGCTGACTGACTGACTGACTGACTTTATTCGCACAATCAGACATTACATATTAACAGTGACATAGAGAATTACAATGTGCAGGACAGAAAGGAGTAAACTCACTGACAGCTGTGCGAATCGAGATTTTTACTGCTCAACTACTACATCGAGTAGTTTATTGAAGCAAAGAAAAGCAAAGCAAAGATGTGTAATGGGCGTAGGCATGTGCCTCTATGACCAGCTTGTGTAAACGAAAAATGAGCAGTGCAAAAGTGCAATTATATTACAATGTTATCATCCGCATCACGGCATTTATCTGACTTCTGTTCCCGACCCTGGTTAACTCAACTTTATAATAATATAATATATCCTGGTGTTGCCAAAATTTATCTAGTCTTCTTTTGAAAGTGTCTGTTGTATCTGCTGATATTACTATTTCTGGCAAGCTGTAGTCGATTTATACCGGAAGTTGCTGTAAGTTCGTCAAAATGAAAGCAACGTTACTTTTGTACTCTAGTAGTGACGCAATGATTACCTTATCACTCATACTAGACCTGCAGCTCAGCGGCAAAAATTAATCAGCAATCAGCAAAGTAGAAAAACGGTTGCAGGTACTAGTGCCTCTATCTGTTACTAAAGATACGGATCTTTAATAACAACTTCAAAAAAAACTTTCTAAAAAATTTCTACTCTGATCTGTCTCCGTTTCCAGTTATTTCAGCAGTCCAGTCAAACATAACATTCTGATTATTATGTCAAATAACTCAAAAACCAGACAAGATAAAGCTCTAGTTACAGTGGCAGATTGATAGGAAGTCGTACTTCAATTGATCTATCAAATCAAATGGTTCCCTTTAACCGTAAGCCGTGAATAACCCCTAACCCAGACTGTTTCATAGGCACGCCATTATTCGACGATGAATATCTTTGAAACAGTACAAGACAGAGGCATAGTTACAACTGAATACTAATAGAAAGTTATCATGCCCTATGCAATGGTGCAAGTTCAAATGACCTTGACTGAACTCGAGTGATTTAGTTAATTTCCAACGATATGGAGCGTCGTGTGGCCTCTGTGAAAGCTGAGCTTCTCATACTGTTCTGTGTTCAGATGTCAAACTTCAAAGTCAATTGAAGTAAGGTGAATTCAAACACTGTCCACAGTCTATGACCCTAACGACATTTCCAGTCTGCAGCAACACCAAAATTTTAAATAGCTCTGTAATGAAGCACCAAATAGGCTGCCTAAATAATAACAAAGGCAGGCAACTGCACTAAGTTCCTTGAACAAAATTCAGATACACTACAAAATTTACCTCTTAGTATCAAAACTAAGCTGTGTGCTTTACTTGTTTTCCGATATCGTATCGTATTCCTTTATAACTGGCTGTAAGTAAACAAATTTAAAATCATGCCGCACGTCAGCCTATTAGGCAAGTCACAGGTGCAATCCATAATCGCTCTTGAATGCTACATTACACCTATTCCATCATTCTGTCTATGATTTCTATTTCCATTAAACAGTACAACAAGAAATGCTGAGTTTTATACACGTATAGCACTGTCATCAGACAAGAAGCATATCTCGAGTCACATGAAAGAGCGGCATTAATACAGGCATCAATACACAATCAACTTGAATGACTGCAAGCAAGTAAAGTATCGTAAACCTATTAACAGGAGCCACGTCTCAAATACAAGCCAGATAATAAAAACCTGTACACAATTTAACGTCACATATACCAACATTATTAACCTACTAATTTATGCTAACTAAAATGCCTACAAAAATTTAAGATATCATATTCAGTCTTCTCATCGACAGATAAATTTACTGACTGGATTAAAAATTAAACAAAATTAACATATGTTAGTGCAGAAGCACTGCACTGGTTGTTCGTAGTTACTAGGCCTAGTGATGACAAAGGAGACTCGTGGACTGGAGCAAAATCAAATACAACAGCACCTGTACTGCCAGTACTGCTGAAGAATGATTTAATGCAGAGGAATAAAAGCATAAATGTAAGTTTACGAGTACGACTAAATATATACAGCGTGTTGAGGTACTTCATACACAGATTATGTTACAACAAAGGCAAACCGGCAATGTGACAATAGAAACTGGGTGACTACAACAGAATTTGGGTGTCTAAACAAGCTGTGGGTAGCGATGAGCCACCTGTACCAACAAAATCTGGGTGGGGGGCTTCTATTAGAATTTTTACAGTTGGTCTACTCAACATTTCTGACCAGTCATTATCAGATGGGTAATAAAATATGACTTTTAACATCATATGGTGCACTGAACCATTTGAGGCTCAGATATCTCATATGCAGAGAAGATGGAGCACTGGATGATGCCATTCCTGATCTTCAATTCAGCAAACAACAACAAATATTCACTTCAATTCAGCAAACAACAACAAATATTCACTAAATGTAACAAAAAAAACGTGAATGATGTTACCAAATGCAACAACTGTAAAAACTGAATAAACAGCCATTGCAGGTCAAATCTGACGATGCAGACAATACAAACAATACAACTGCAATACAATTGCAAACAACTGCAAACAATACACAGGCAGTAGCCGTGGTACTCGAATGCATATGATTACACATAACAAAGCATAGTATACAGTCGCTATAAAACTACCAGCAAATCAAACATACTTGAACAACTGTACACAGTTAACAACTTTGCTATCAAAACATAATAGTTAGTTAGAAAAACAACGGACTATATGTATGGTAACCATGGTCCATATCGCAAAAACTAATGATTTATGATCAAAAACAGCCAGCTTCGACTACACTCTACTATTATTATTTCAAACATTAGCAACGTATATCACGACGTAACTTATCACATAAGAGCATTAATAAACGCATATTTTCCATCATATAACATAACTTATTAAGGCCACAACTCATTATCACATCAGCTTCCATTATTCACGTTCACACATTACGCATGATTCTAGATGCGCAAACCCCTAAGTATTAGCAGTCAGCATTCAGCAGGGTTATTCAGTGGAATCCATCCATACATCATCAAGCAAAGCAAGATTTAGGCCCAGGGTGCCCCACCACTTATAGGTCGCCACCAGTTCAACAGCATAATTTTTCAAACTTCTTTGCGGCTTTAGAAAGGCAAATATCGATCGATACAAATTAAGGAACTGACTGTATCAATGTCTCAACATCAAATGAGAAAGTATACAATAATTTGGTAGAAAAGTGATTAGCTGTCATTGATCGATAAAACGATGGCCAATGTCATGCGGCTCATTTTGGCACCTTCTTGGAAGTTTGCTCATTTCTAGTCAGAGTCCCCTATCACCAAGATCTCCTTGACTAGGGGCTCTCCATTCTCTTATACAGGCTTTTGTTCACTGTAGGCTTGACTACTGCAACTCTGCACTAGCTGGAGTGGCCAAAGTTTATCTTCAGAAACTGCAGTCAGTGCAGAACATGGCTGCTCGTATGGTGACTGGAGTGTGCCGAAGTGAACACATAACCCCAGTTCTTGAAGATCTACATTGGCTACCTGTTAGTCAGCGAGTAGTCTTTGAGATGGTCTTGATGGTCTGGAAGTGTGTTCATGGTGTCGCTCCAGCCTATCTCAGCGACCTCTGCATACCCGCTACTGCCATCTCATGTCGTCAGCATCTGCAATCTGCAGCGACTGGCACTCTACTGGTTCCACGGGCCCGGACTGCAACTGGATAACGAAGTTTCGCAATCAGCGAACCAGATACATGGAACCATCTGCCACCAGCACTACAGTCATCGGACCTGTCGGAGAACGCCTTCAAGCGGGCACTAAAGACGCACCTGTTCTCGACTGCTCGGCGCCACTTACTTAAATACCATGGTGCCCATGGCAGCTTGGCTTATAAATCGCGCCCCGGCATCATGCATGGCGCACAAACTGAGACAGCTGCTGACGTCCAATTGTCTCAAAGTGTCACAACTTGGCAATCTTAAATACAGCTGTAACGAACAGACATTTGTGTATTCTGGTCTGCTGGTCCTCCATCCCATCTGGAATGCACTGCTGCCTGCTGCAGACAACTGAGATTTTCAAAAGACTTTTCTACATGAATATTCTCGATGGAGCTTGCAATAATTTTAAACAGTCTATGCAAACACATTAAATACACAATGCAGCAGTCTCTGATGTAACTGGAGAAACATAATGCTGATTTGATCATGATGAACAATAACTACAAAATGAGCGATTAATGTAACATACAAGACAACAACTACAACGAATAAACACGCATGCACCATGTAAGCACAAACAGTCACGAAATACTGCCAACAATGAACACAGTCAAGCGAACACATACAGAAGCTCAAATACGTAACTAAAAAATCCACAACTGCATCTGCCAGTTATAACCAACATTTTCAAACAAGCTGCAGTGCAATTCACGACAAACCTCGCCCCTGACATCATTTTATCTGCACGTCCTAGTTTATCCTTATTCGCTAGGTGTCACTACTCAATTTTACTTTGCCGCATTTGTTACCTCTGCCAACAAGGCGGAGGTTATGTGATCGTTCTGTCTGTCATTCTGTAAACAGAATGACTGATGAACGCGGAAACGGACGTTGAAAAAACTTGGCAGACATGGGCAAGGAAGTGACCCTCTAGAAGTGATTAAGTTTTGGTGGTGATCTGGTCCGCATGTGGATTCCGGATCACTTTTTTATTTTCTTCACCACTGCAGAATAGGGGATTTTTGGACATTTGTTAGCATTTTCAGACACTCAACAGCCGATTTGTATCATAATTGGCAATATGACTGATGCCAACAAGATAATGCATTCTCAGCACTTTGGGGCAGATCTGACGGACATCCGGATCCAAATTAATCCAAAAAACTCTTCTTGAATCCCAGATCGTTTTTGTTTCAACTTTTGGCACTGGCAGAGGTTTGCACTCTTTGAGTGCTCATGTTGTCCTCGTGATGTGGATTTTAGCCCGATTTTGGCCAAATTTAATGGCTCGATCCAAGTGCCACAGCAGATATATTCTCTGACAGTTTCATTACGACAACTGCAAGTATTTTCATGTAATCTCACGCATAAAGTTTTGTAATCTTGCTCGTGCAAACAAACAACGTCTGGCGACCAAAAACAGCATCTCACCAGCTACTGCCATAGTGAGGTAAAAGTGAATATAAGTCTGCAATACTGCCGGATATACTGCATACAAACATGCCAAATGCAGATTGTTCTATATCTCAGACAGGAAGTCTGAGGTATAGAAAGTCTATGGATGGACCCATGCCTACAGAAGTGCAATTTTAGCATTTTCTAATCAACTGAATTAAAAGTTTTACAAATAACTTTCGTTTACTTAAAAAAATGGTAGTAATAACAACAATAATAATAATAATAATACAATATTTCTATCCCACCATAGGTCGTAACTTCAGAGGTGGTGAAACTTCAGAGGCAGTCTACAGTTTACAGCGGATAATGAACCGACAACTGTGGCAGAGGACCTTTGCTGTTACGATACCATTTTTCACTATGTACAAAATCAGCCTCAAACACGGATTCATTTAGCTGTATTAACAGTTAAATCAATCATGTTTATTTCGTAAAAAGCAACACAGAAATCACATGATTGGATACATATCTAGAGTTGCAGTGACCACAACAGACTGAACCAGCTGCAGATATATGTACTATAATTTGCCTCTGACAAATATTACATCATACAACAGTGAACACAATTAACTGAGCACAGAATTGAACAACGTCACGTAATACTGTCACACAAAATTTTTAAAAATCAGTATAAGACCTTAAAAACAGCGTGAAAAACCACTCATCAGCATGCACAAACCACTTGCTGCTAGTATACATTGTGCATTTGTCGGCAGCGTTTTCCACCACAGTACTGCAACTTAAAACATTCCGACATTCTACAGTCAAATGCCATCACACTATTGCATATTTCAGACACCCGGCAGTGAAAAGATGTTCATGCTAGCAGCATCTGACGTGGTGCGGTGTAATCTACATTCCCTGATTAGCTATAAGCACAGAGATGAATTACAAGCAAGACAGAACAATTATGTACAAGACATGCTTTACAAAAAATGACACTAACGCATACTGCAGTAATTCCTGACAACCGTCTCAGCAACCTTTCAGATATTAGAAATGACAGCATTTTTTGCTTGTCTTGGTGACAAAATTTAAGTCAGTAAAGGTACCATCTGTATAAAATTTATAGATAGCATAAACACAAAAATAATAAAAAAAATTTTTTTAATGAAACTGCAGATACAGTCACAAATATGCACAGAATCAACAATCTAGTGATCACAACATCACGCATCGCCATCCACGTGACTTTGTCTGTGAACCACTCTTGAGTACATGACCTTTTGACTTTCCCGAAACTGGATTCACAGCTTCCTGATAATGACACAGCAAAACAATGATTCTTTGTGTTACAATCACTACTAAAACTAGAAATCAATATGCACTACCTCTGAGGCAATGCAATACCGGCAGGCCATGTGCAGAATCCCCTTAAGCGATTCTGACAAAATTTTGTTTCATTGCGGGATTCCTAATATTTCCTAGGTCCGTTCTTTTAAGCCAAATTTCAACATTACAGGTATAGAAATGTGGGCTTAAGTAGCACATTATTGCAAAATTTTGAATTTTTGGTAAAAAAATTTGCCCTTTAAGGGACGAATCCCCTTGAGCGATTTTTAAAAAATTGTCAGTGTGGGAGGGAGTCCCAGGTCAGAACCATCCCGCTAAATTTCACCATCATGGCTTTAAAAATGTGGACTTAAGTCCACAAAAGTCGTCAAAATATGGAATTATTGGCATAAATTTTCCCATAAGGGGCCAATCCCCTTAAGTGATTTCTATAATATTTGATGTTGGGGAGGGAGTCCCAGGTCTGCACCCTCATGCCAATTTCACTGTTGCTGCTTTAAAAATGTGGGCTTATAGCCCCCAAAATCGGCAATTTTTGGTATAAATTTGCCCCAAAGAGTTATATTCCCTTAAGCGATTTTTACAAAATTTGGCGTGGGGCAAGGAAACCCAGGTCCGCACCCTCATACCAAATTTCACCATTGTGGCTGTAAAAATGTGGGCTTACGCCACCAAAATCGCCAAATATGGCAATTTTTGGTATAAATTTTACCCTAAGGGAAAATCTTGGGTGAAAGCAGAAATACTTGAATATAGGTGCACAACTACAAACCTACGTCTATGCAATGGCACTATAATTGTTTTGAAAATTACACGGCTTAACAGCATTTCAGCTTTTCACAAACTTTGTAATTACAAAAGCATGACAAACAAAAAAACATCACACTTTTTCGTCCTCAGCTGGCGTGCGACCCACGATCTGCACCATACTTGGCATGCTGATAGAGGAGGTCTGTGCCATTTTTGCAGCGCCTAACTTTTTTTGATCCGATCAGCAGTTTCGTCGCTAGGAGATATTGAAAATTTGTGGAAAAATGCCCCCACCGAGGTAAAATGCTTATAACTTGGTTGTTTGTCCCCAAAAGTGACCACATCAAAAACTTAAAAGCTACCTATAGACGCAAACAAATGCCGAGAATTTCGTTTAAATTGTGCAAATGAGTGCCTCTGGTGGGCAAAATTCCAAATTTGGACAGTTTTGGGGCTGTATTCCCACATTTCTGCACCACTGAAAGTGAAATTTGGCACGGGTGAGCAGACCTGTGTGCAAATTTCACGGTTATCGGGGCAATGTGTCGCCCCTGTGGGGCGAAAAACCCATTTTTGGACCACCGAGTAAAACCAGTACCGGCATGGCAGTGCTGTGCGCCGGCCTGCCGGTAATGATATTAAGGTTAATAATAATGTCTGTTACCAACTGTCACACTGTTAACTCAACGTTGTATCATTACTCTAACATACTCATATTTTATAGGTTAGAAAATAAAGAAATCATTTCTAACGACAATAAATGCTGACTACTGAAATGACAGAAGCAAGTAATTTCTTTCTACACACCGATGTGCATGTGCAACAGGACCGCAATTCGTTCATTGAACTCACACCAAATTATTTATTCCATCAAGTATTAGAATACATTTATTCCAGCAAGATTTAAATGGACTCACACACCTACGGAAAAAGCAACTTGTTGTGGGGTGTGGGCTATGCACAACACACAACCAATTATAAGCTAAAGCAACTTATTTATATTTGTCAGTCTGTGCCTAGCTTTCTTATTGGTTGCAGCAATGTCTTACTAGTTGCGTAGCGCTGCTGTTGCAGCAGTGTCTGTCTGAGTAGGAGTCAGTGTGCGTCGTCGGTCAGTGCTGTCATCGTGTTAGGTTAGAGGTGGTCTGTACTTAGTTTGTTAATTTGATGTAATGTTTAAATTATAATGACGCTTGTGGATGCCGATACTGTTTCGAGTTGTGTTTACCTCTGGCTGAGAGAGTGGGCTTTTTCCCTATGGATATTTGGATGATTCTATTAATGGAATGGATGATAGAGATCTCTAACCGTTTGGGATGGTCGGTCAGTTCCCCCACAAAGGGCTAATTTTCCCAACAAACTTAATACAGCAGCATACACAATTAACGTTTTTACGAAGTCCCTGCTGGTTGCACACAATGCATAAATAGAAATTTACTGTTGTTCCTTTACTTGAATAAACAATCTTTTGCATGATATTAAATTTGTATTTTGACTCCAGCACTACACAGATCCTCTCTTTAGTTATATAATAAATATACACCATTAATAAGTTTAGACAAGTTTTCAGTAACTGTGACATTATACTTTGTTGTATGATATAACTTATATTAATCTATTTTTATATTTTATTGCTCATGATAAAGGTATCACAAGACTAAGCTCCATCTGGCGAATCTCCATCTGGCGAATTTGATGACAATGACAAAACCAACAAAAAATAACCAACCAGAACACTGTCTCTCTCTCTTGAGTGCTCTGCCTTTTCAGGCAGGTAGAGGCCTCCAATGATGCCAGTCTTCTCTATCATGAGCTCTTTTCTTTATATGTTCATATTCCACATCGTTGCTCTTCATCCAGTCTATCGTCGTATCACTCTGCCTCCCACGAATTCTTCTCCCATCCATTCTGCCTTCTGAGACTGTACACAGAAGGGAGTCACTTCTCAACACCTGACCTAACCAATTTTTCTGTCTTTGTCGGACGGTGTTCATCAAGCTTCTGTTTTCATTCCTCATGTCCAAAACCTCTTGATTGGATCCATTCCATTCCATGCCATTTATTATGTAAATTTAATATGGATCGGTGTTCTGTCCAACTGATTTTCATCAACTTTCTCCAAATCCACATTTCAAACGATTCCAGTCACTGAATGTCCACCATTGTATTGACCGATAAAGGACAAACTCGATACCAGTGACACCACTACTGCCATATTTCTATTTTCAGTAAATGTGACCTAGTGACTCTGAAGCACCTTCACACAATTGCCTGCGAAGGAAATTATCACTAAATTTGAAGCTGATACAGTTATCTGTTACCGAGTTGCGATATTTTCACTGCAACCAAGCTGTGTGACATTGTGACCTTGAATTTAACGTCTTACCATGTATCACACAGTAAGTAAGTAAAAAGTGAAAGGCAAATTGTACAGCGCAATTACATAATGAAACCACTAATGCATCTCACGTGATCAACTCTTCCACCATTTTCGAATAACCCAATTGAGTTATTATGGCCTCAAGGTAATACCAACTGCAGTCAATACAAAACTGCATCATTTGCCTATTCACTAACAACTTTTATAAACCTGTGACGATGACTAAGGTAGTTTATAGGATGGTATCGACACTGTTAACCATTATTAGTAGAAAACTGTCTAATTCTGCACACTGCATTAGTGCACATCATGTTATGCAGCATAATACTCGCTCAGTTCATGGCACAGACCAGTAAATTAAAATGTTATCCATGCAACACGTTGAATACTACAAGAAGCTCAGCTGTCGCAGAGAAGCTGCGAGATGCTTTGTGTCACTGAATATTTTGCTAAGTCACTCAACGTCACTATGACACCCTCGAGCAGGGCGTGTGTAAGTACCTATTAGTATTCCATCGTAACTACGTCTCCATCTTTTACAGTTTCTGAGATACTCAGGATCAAATAATGGCTTGACCTTGAAATCCTGGTTAGAGGTTGTTCAAGATCATTGAACGTGGCGCCATTTGATAGATCATATACGACTTCCTATCAGTCTGCCATTGTATCTAAGTGTAGAAACAGAACTGTTACTGATTCACAGTCTGTTCCACTTATATTCTTTCCTTCTTAACCCTTTAATGCCCAGATTAAACCGCAGAGCAACGGACCATCATATTGCAATACAGTGATTGGTACACTGGCCGTTGATGGGTGGGCTGTTACATTTGGTACCGCGAGGAGGGGCCTGGGCGGGCTGGGGCCCCGCCCAGTCCCCTCCTCGCTGTACCAGATGTAACAGCCCACCCATCAACGGCCAGTGTACCAACTTCATGTTATTTGATGTGGCACTATAGTTGCCTTTGGACTCCAAAGGGTTAATGAACAGCGTTACACGCACATGCCTGGACAAAGCCAACGACAACTAACATCAACATTTCCTAGTCACTGTTAAAGAGAAGAAATACTTGCTACATCAGGTGCTGCATAGTAAGGTAAAAAATGTGACAAACCAGCTTCTTATCCATCTTGACTTTAATGTCACGTGCTAGCGTGACAAACGCATCCTCGACATTAACGTTTGCCTTCGCACTCGTCTCCATAAACTTCACACCGTACTCTATTGCAAACTGTAAACGTCAGTCGAACAACAGACTGGATTAATGCACATTATCATATACTGCAATGCAATGTAAACTAATTAATACCATTAACAAGTGCAATTATTATCCTCAAAATGCCTTTTAACAAGTTTATAGCAAATGATTCTCAATTCTACTGTAAAAATTCTAGCAAGGTTATTGTTGTCATCATCTTCCTCATTGTCCTCCTATTCCTCCTCCTCATCATCACCATCATTTTATTTCCTCATGAAAATTACACAAACTCTGCCAAGGCTGCTGAAATGTCGCCATGTGGAGACTGAGCATAAATATCGCATAAAATACCCCATCTGCTAAGGCTGCTGAAGTGTCAAGGTAAACTAAAGAAGGGCCATACTCCAGAAGGAGCTTAGGCGGGGTGCTCATCTCCCTTTCATAGGCCGTTGAGCCCGTAGGTGAACAAACCACTATTGTCTGCGGTGCATGGCCAGTGCGACGCCAGACCTATGGTTACCTTCCCAGCCTAAGCTGGTATTCATAGCGCCTACTCACACAGGGATGGCCAGGCTGAGTTGCCCCCTGGTGAGTGACAATCGTAAAAAATGCCTATCGCCCAATTTTACGGAAAGTGAAAAACTGATCCTAAAGTCACATCCGGATCTGGATCAACACCACAATTTAACCACTTCTAGACGGTCACCTCTTGCCCATGCCTACCATGTTTGGTCGACGTCCATTAATGCGTTTGGGAGTTATCCTGCTCATAGACAAAACAACGGAACGAATGACCGTCAGAACGAATGATCGCATTACTCCGCCAGCCTTGGTGGAGTAATAAACAGCAAAAGAAGACGATTAACACTAAGCAGGATAGCAAGGCTCTTGAGAAAGCACTAACAGAGCTGCCCTTGATCGTTTTCGACATTTTAAGAAACAGTGAACACAATAAGCTACAAGAGAAAACAGTGTCCGAGCTAAAATTAATTATTTAATAACGGTAAGGCATGACTTGCTCACCGCGGTTCCACGATCTCGTGAGACCTGCCGCCGGTCGTTCATGTCACATTTGTTACCGAGAACCATCTTTTCCACATCTGATGTTGCATGCTGCAATCAATCAACTGTAAGTACTTCCACCTACTTGTCAACGGCATCAAATATGATATCACTGTAATCAATATCCTACCAGGTACCACCAACAACAATAGTTATATTTACAACTGAAAACAACGAGGTGCATACAATGTACAGAAATATAAATGTAAATGTCATAGAAATGTTCTTTGTACTAATAACTTAAGTATTTATAAACAACGAGAACATCAGAGAAATGTTAGATCAAAACCCGCACACTGCAGTGCATCACAATGCAGCCATTTTTGAAAATTGTTTTTTGAATTGTTGAATTGCACCATTGTTTGAATTCGTCCGAGCTTTTGACTACATTATGCTTCCATAAAAATTTCATGATGATATCTGAAACGGTTCGGGAGTTAATCGCTGTGCAGACGGTCATTAATATATACAGTGTAGTGTCTTCAAAGTTGCACAAACATGCACAATAAGAAATAGGCTACCGTAACAAATCTAACGTATGTCAATCCTACAAATTCAGCAGCAGTCGACTAAAATACTATGTTATACCTCTTCGATATTTCTTATCCAGTTTTTTATGTTCTCGAACGATCGTTCGTTGGTGATATCATACACCAACATAATTCCCTGTTCACAACAAATAACAGAATCAGTAAAAGAACTGCTACAAAAGCAATGTGAAGATTATCCGCCAGATGGCTGATGTGATAGGGGACTTTCTTACAGTTTCTAGATTAGCAGTTTGCCCATCTGATGATCTTGACTTTTGACCGTTTAACTTCTAAAACCTACAGCTGTGTTATGCTATTGATATATTCACAAACTCTCAAGTGTGCATGAGTACTTTAATGCACCTGCCATGCATATGATACGTAACTTTGTGATTGCCATCTTTGACTTTTTAATTATGCAACTTCAAGGCATGACACAGTTCGTTGCGCAACACTTCCAGAAAATGTGACGACTGTGTTCACTGACTATAATGCATATCAGGCCTAAGCTTTACGGGGCTTGTGACCATGACCCCAGTGGCACAGCAAGGGTTGGATGCAATAGGCGATTACCAAGGGCACAAGTCAGTGGGGGCACCAAAAGGAGGGGAAAACAGTCGGCTTTACAGTTTTCAGCTCAGATAAATCAAATTATCACTTTTTCACTGAACTTTCCTGTGCTGCCGCTAACCAGTCAACTGTGCAGCAGTGAGTAGTGACTCTCGCCATGTTATGACGCCCCATAAACTGTTGTACAGGTATTACTATTATCAAGTGAAGCCATAAGTCTGTCAGCTCAGCAGAAACCTTACATCTCTGCTTAACTTCTGACCTCAATTATGTCTTGTCCTCAAAATGGAATTACATGTTACTAGTAAGCATGACACCGACATCAAACTTAAACGTCTTTCCATTCTTGACTGATAAACAGACCCACAGATGCAACAAAACATCAACAGTACACAAACATCTAAAATAAGGCTATAAGTTTTAATAAGCAATTAATCAATTAAAAATTTTAATCTAGTAAACAATTTTTTAATCATTTAATTTGCAACCCATTTACACTTAACCTTCTGGTTAAGTCAGCATAACATGCTTAAACTGTCTACTGCCATTCAGTTTTACTAGGTTACAAAAGCAGAGTTAAAACTTGAGCCGGAGACGCACCATTGCTCCACGGTAATAGGCTGTGGTGATCGTACGAAACCGTTCTTGTCCAGCCGTATCCCTGACAGCAGTGTCATCAGCACATAATCATCAGAAATTACGTTTTAAAATAATATGAAAATCCAGCAAACTCTGGCAGATTCATCATCATCACTGTAACATACAGTTATGCGCTATTAACATCAAACACACAAACAAAACTATCAGGTCACAGTGGTACAGTAGTAACAATGTGTAACATGCCCGACTGTTGTTGCTAGGTCGGTTGGTGTTTAACGGCACTTTCAAAACAACAAGGCTATATCGTGCCATGGACAAATTAAAGTTTGTTAAAGATCTTCATTTCATTTAAGAAGTTGAAGGTAATATTCTTTACAGACGTTGATTAAAAGCCTGACTGCTGTGTGTAAGGTTCTAGGATCAGTTAACATAGCCAAACTCATACACAAGTTTTATACTGTGATACAAATGCAAAAAATACAAATCAAAGACAATCAGACAGACAGCACAGATGATTGTGAGATAACAGTTTCATTAATTCACTTGGAAAAAATCAGCACTACTAATGGCCATTAATTAGATTTGATAGTTAAAAGATTAATCTTTAAAGTTTTAAACAATTAGCCGTCTTCATTAAGTTATGCTTACATTGTGTGACATTCTACACTCACAATGCAGATAACACTATTGCACTTTTTGCCAACAGAAGGGAAGCCATCTGTACTTAAAACTACATGCTGTTTTTTTCAGTTTTTTCTGCATGACACTATGCATAGCGTGGACTATGCCATCATGCGGTGTCTGTCTGTCCGTCACATTCGTGTATTGTACAGAAACGAGTAAATATATCCTCAAACTTCTTTCACTACCTACCAAACTAATGTTGGCGGGGCTACCAACATTCCGATGGGGACCCCACTAACGAGGCCGTCAAATGCAGGTGGCCGAGGTGGGGCATGAAAAATCATGATTTTCTATCAATACTTCACTTTATCTCGGAAATGATACAAGGTAAGATCATCGCTATTGTGGAACATCAGTACGAACTTGTATGCGATCTATCGAATGGTGAGTTATTTTCAGTGATCTCAAATGACCTCTAACCCAGATTTCAAGAGCATGCCATTATTGGACGTTGATTAATATCTTAGAAATAGTAGGCCTACAAGACATGGAATACTAATAGAAACTTACATAGCTCTACTCAACTCATACTCATACTTTATTGAATTGTGAACGGTGTAATTTCGAATGACTCTGTCTTGACTTAGTAAAACTTCCAATTACATGGAACATCGTGCGACCTCTCTGCAATAGCTCAGCTTCCTGTATGGCATTGATGTTTGTCTCGACAATAAATATTTATTATAATGTAATCATAAAACAGACAAATAAGAAAAATGACTCCTTGATTATTACTACCACATACACAATGATTCTATAATAAAATGATGTAACCATAATAATAATGTAATAATGCAACTGTTTTGAAGATTTTCACAACAGGATTTAGAATGCTATCAAGCATTATTAATGTCCGACTGCAAAGCCGGAGCATTACACAATGGCACTGTCCATCTGTTTGTGTGTTTATATTATTATTATTATTATTATTATTATTAATTATTAACAATGAGTGTCATAGCAACATTATAGTCCATAGACTTCAAGGTTGTGGCCACAGCAAAAAACTGCGGGAAGATGAAAGTGAGTCACACAGCAGAAAAGTCGTTTGACAGGCACGGTGTCAGTTGTAAGAACGCTCATATGTCACCAGTATGACACCAGTATAACTATGCAGCCGCTACCAATGGTGTCATAGATGTTTCTTCTCCCGCGAAAAACTTTACCCCGTACAATTTATGCTTGCGACGGGATCATATTCGTGGCACCCATAAATGTGCCATACTTGTTACCGGCACACCTTTAAAATACCCAAATGCTTATTATAAATTTTGTCCAAATTGATTACGGTAACACTAATTGACTAGTTAATGATTAAACCATCACTAATCGATAA